>Ga0208046_1000189_pt1 | contig 13025 bp, 11 predicted proteins | sample PL_2010_300m_FD_184161 | JGI IMG/M metagenome (GOLD analysis project Ga0208046, IMG submission 184161) | Freshwater microbial communities from Powell Lake, British Columbia, Canada to study Microbial Dark Matter (Phase II) - PL_2010_300m... | ecosystem: Environmental > Aquatic > Freshwater >... | reverse complement strand
CATATTAGACAGAATGATAAAATCAAACGATATTGTATCTGCTTTAAAAATATTAACTGAAAGCGATTTAAATGATTATTCTTTTGATCTTAATAATCCTTCAGATTTTGAGGACTCATTAAATCAAGAACTACTACAAACCTATGACCTAATAAAAAGTATATCTAAAGTCTCCACTTTTAATTTTCTTTATTTCACTTTCGCCTCTAAGTATGATTTTCATAATATCAAGATACTTATAAAATCAAAATATCTAAAAAAAGAATTTTCCAGTGAATTGATTTCACCAATCGGGACTCTAAATGTAGAGAAACTTAATTCTGCGATTAAAGACGAAAAATATGAAGACATCCCTGCTTCTTTTGAAGTTCTAATCAAAAAAACACTCACAGAATATAATAAATTTAAAGATCCTGAGATAATAGACTTTGTTTTAGATAAAGAAAGATACGTTATGATATTTAATAAAATTAGAGAAACAGAAATAATTGAAGAAGAGGAACCTTATTTAAGAAGATTCATAAAAATTAATATAGATCTTAATAATATAATTAATTGCATCAGAGCAAAGATAAGAGGGGAGAAAAAAACTTTTACCAAAGAGTTCTTAATTCCCGAAGGTGATTTTAAAATAGAAAATTTAATAGAAGTATACGATTCTCCTTTATCTTCCTGGTTTGAAAAACTTAGATATACTGACTATAAAAATATAATAGAACTGGGCGTAAATTACTTTCAAAAGAATAATTCTTTAATGGAATTGGAAAAATTAATAGATAATTTTATTCTAAATTTTTCAAAAATAGGAAAGTACATTACCTTTGGAATTGAACCAATCGTAGGATTTATTACCGCAAAAGAGAATGACATAAAAAATATTAGAATAATATTATCAGGTAAGTTAAATAATCTATCCCCCGATGAAATCATAGAAAGAGTACGTGATACCTATGTATAAAATTGCTTTGATTGGAAACAGAGATACGATAATCGGTTTTAAATTACTGGGCGTCTCCCTGTTTCCCCTAACTGAAATGGAAGAAGCTGTAGAACTATTAACTAAATTGGTAAAAGAAGAATATGCCGTGATATTTGTAACCGAAGATATAGCCGGTCAAATACTTGAAAAAATAGAAATATTGCAAAAAACATCTTTTGCCTGTATAACCATAATACCATGTAAATCAGAAAAAAAATATTTAGGATTAAAGATATTAAGGAAAAACATTGAAAAAGCTATAGGAACAGATATTTTATTTAGAAAAGAGGTAGAGTAATGGAAACAGCGAAAATAGTTAAAGTTGCTGGACCGGTAGTAGTAGCTAAAGGATTAAAAAATGCCAAAATGTACGATGTGGTAAAAGTAAGCGGTCAGAAATTAATTGGTGAGATAATTGAGCTGAATAAAGATTTAATAACTATACAAGTATATGAGGAAACTTCAGGAATTGGTCCCGGAGAACCAGTTTTTTCTACTGATATGCCCCTAAGCGTGGAATTAGGCCCCGGCCTTATCTCATCTATTTACGATGGCATTCAAAGACCTTTGGATATATTAAAAGCTACGAGTGGGAATTTTATTTCCAGAGGAGCAGAGGCAGATGCCGTTGATAGAAAAAAGAAATGGGATTTTGAGCCAATTTCCAAAAAAGGTGATAAGGTAATAGCCGGTGATATTATAGGCACTGTGCAGGAAAGCAGTATCGTTAAACATAAAATTATGGTTCCTTACGGGATTCAGGGTGAAATCAAAGAAATATATAAAGATAAATTTACGGTTACAGATACTATCGCTATAATAAATGACCAAAATGGCTCGATTCACGAAATAAAAATGTTACAAAAATGGCCGGTAAGAGGACCAAGACCCTATAAGAGAAAATTAGCCCCCGTTGAGCCATTAATTACCGGACAGAGGGCAATTGATACATTTTTCCCTGTAACTAAAGGGGGGACTGCGTGTATACCTGGTCCTTTCGGTAGCGGTAAAACTGTAGTTCAACACCAGATATCCAAATGGTGTAATGCAGAAATCATTATCTTTATAGGCTGCGGCGAAAGAGGCAATGAGATGACCGATGTTCTAATTGAATTTCCAGAATTGATTGATCCTTACTCCGGAAAATCATTAATGGAAAGAACTATCTTGATCGCCAATACTTCAAATATGCCGGTAGCAGCTCGTGAGGCTTCTGTCTATACCGGTATTACTATTGCGGAATACTATCGAGATATGGGATACAATGTTGCGCTTATCGCTGATTCCACTTCTCGTTGGGCTGAAGCAATGCGTGAAATATCAGGTAGGTTGGAAGAAATGCCTGGAGAAGAAGGATTTCCAGCATATTTAGGTACTCGTATCGCAAGTTTTTATGAAAGATCCGGAAGAGTAAAATGTCTTGGTTCCGATGATAAGGAAGGAACATTAAGTATTGTCGGTGCGGTATCACCACCGGGAGGAGATCTATCAGAACCGGTTACCCAAAATACTTTACGCACTGTTCAGGTTTTTTGGAGCTTACAAGATAAATTAGCCTACAAAAGGCATTTTCCAGCAATAGATTGGCTTACCAGTTATTCTCTTTACCTGTCTGTGTTAACAGAATTTTATAAAAGGGAAATAAGTGAAGAATATATGGAAGTACGTAATAAATCAATGGCATTACTTCAGGAAGAAGCGGAATTAGAAGAAATTGTAAGATTGGTGGGCGTTGATGCTTTATCGGCTCATGAAAAGCTAACCTTGGAAACAGCAAGATCTATTAGGGAAGATTTTTTACTTCAAGATGCCTTTGATAGCACCGATTCATATTGCTCCATAAAAAAACAATTTCTTATTTTAAAGCTAATTATGGTTTTTCATGAAAGTGCTGACAAGGCAATTAAAAAAGGCGCGACCATAGAAAAATTAAGTGCTTTACCAGTTAAAGCAAAAATAATTAGAGCCAAATTTATAGAAGAAAAGAACCTGAAAATATTTAGTGAAATTGAAAAAGAAATAATATCTCAAATTAATTCAACAACCGATTAAAGGGAAGGAGATAATACAGTAAAGATGATTAAAGAATATTTAACCACCTCAGAAGTAGCTGGGCCTTTAATAATAGTAGAAAAAACAATTGATGTAAAATATCAGGAATTAGTTGAAATAGAACTATCTTCCGGAGAAATCAGAAGAGGGCAGGTGCTTGAAATTACTGAAGATAAGGCAGTTGTCCAAGTATTTGAGGGGACAACTGGTATTGATATTTCAAACACTAAAGTTCGTTTTTTAGGCAAGGTAATAGAACTACCTCTTTCCCTGGATGTTTTGGGAAGAATATTTGATGGTTCGGGAAGACCTATAGATGATGGTCCTCAAATTATTGCAGAAAAAAAATTGGATATAAACGGAAATCCCCTTAACCCTTATGCTCGGGATTATCCTAACGATTTCATACAAACCGGAATTTCTTCCATCGACGTATTAAATACCTTGGTCAGAGGTCAAAAGTTGCCTATTTTTTCCGGTTCAGGATTGCCCCATGCAAAACTTGCTTCTCAGATTGCCCGGCAATCAAAAGTATTGGGAAAAGAGGAGAAATTTGCAGTGGTATTTGCAGCAATGGGTATTACTTTTGAGGAAGCGAATTTTTTTATAAGTGATTTTAGAAGAACCGGAGCGATAGAAAAGAGTGTTATGTTTGTAAATTTAGCTAATAATCCGGCAGTAGAAAGAATTATAACTCCCCGAATGGCCCTTACTTGTGCAGAATATTTAGCATTTGAAAAAGATATGCATGTATTAGTAATACTTACGGATATGACTAATTATTGTGAAGCTTTAAGGGAAGTTTCTGCAGCTCGGAAAGAAGTTCCCGGCAGACGTGGCTATCCCGGTTATTTATACACGGATTTAGCTAATCTATACGAGAGAGCCGGTAGAATAAAAGATAAAAAAGGGTCAATAACTATGATACCCATATTAACTATGCCGGAAGATGATAAAACTCATCCCATACCAGACTTAACCGGTTATATTACGGAAGGGCAGATTATTTTATCAAGAGAATTGCATCATAAAGGAATTTATCCACCTATCAATGTATTACCTTCTTTGTCCCGTTTAAAAGATAAAGGAATCGGGTTAAATAAAACGCGCGAAGACCATGCAAATGTTATGAATCAACTTTTTGCTTCCTATGCAAGAGGTAAGGAAGCTAAAGAATTGGCAGTAATTTTAGGGGAAGCTGCTCTGACAGAAATAGACAAGAAATATGTTAAACTCTCAGATAATTTTGAGGAAATTTTTGTTAAACAAGGCGAAGATGAAAATAGAACTATTAAAGAGAGCTTAAGTATTGGGTGGAAACTGTTAACAATTATACCAAAAGAAGAATTAAAGAGAATAAAAGATGAATTTATAGAAAAATATTTACCGACGGATATAACCATGGAGGATACAGATATTAATGTTGCTAAAAGTTAATCCAAATCGAATGGAGTTGCTGAGATTAAAAAAGAGATTAATTGTCGCAAAGCGGGGATATAAACTATTAAAAGATAAGAGAGATGCATTAATTCAGGTATTTGTTCGTTTAGCAAAAGAGGATAATACTGTAAGGGAGGAATTGGAGGAAAAGATTTTAAAATGTTATGCCTTTTTTTCCAACGCTTCTTCTTTGATGGGTAAGCTAACTTTAGAAGAAACCTTGATGTTTCCAAAAGCAAAAAGTAGGTCTGAAGTATCTTTTAAAAATATAATGAGTGTAAATGTCCCCCAATATAAATTTAGAGGCGAAGGCAAATATTACTCATATAGTCTGGTTGATACAACGGCCGAGTTGGATAGTGCTTTAAAAAAATATTATGAAATATTGCCCATAATGTTAAAAGCAGCTGAATTAGATAAATCAGTAACTCTTTTAGCTAATGAAATTGAAAAAACCAGACGAAGGGTTAATGCCTTAGAATATGTAATAATTCCAGATTTGGAAGAGACCATAAAATATATCACTATGAAATTAGACGAAATGGCCAGATCAAGCACTTCGGCAATTATGAGAATTAAGGAAATTATAAGAGCATAAAAAATGGCGTAAATTAACAAATACACTGTTTTTTTATTTATATCAAATTATTCTGTCATTGCGAGGAGTGAAACAAGCCTGCCCCAGCGAAAGCAGGGGAAGCAATCCCAAGTCATTGTAATTTTATTAAAAAAACGCTCTATTTAATCTATAAATTTATTTTAAAAGGATGATAATGAAGATTGGAATAATTTCTGATATTCATAGTAATTCTGAAGCAATAGATAGTGTTTTGAAAAACATTAAAGATGTTGATGAATTTATTTGTTTGGGGGATATTGTTGGTTATGGCGCTGACCCCAATTATTGCATCGAAAAGGTAAAAGGTTTAAACTGCAGGTGCATAGGTGGAAATCACGATTTTGCAGTTGCCGGAAAAGTAAATATAAATTATTTTAATTATACTGCAAGAGCTGCAATATTATGGACTTCCCTTCAATTAAAAAAAGAAAACCTTAATTTTTTACTAAATCTTAAAAATAAAATTGAATTTAAAGATAATGTCTTTGCAGTTCATGGCAGTCCCGAAAATCCATTACTAGAATACATTTTAGATAAAGATACCGCGAGTTTAATCTTCAGTAAATTTGATTTCAAAATATATTTTGTAGGACATTCTCATTTAGCCGGATGTTTTTCTTTTAATGAAAATAATAACCAAATAAATTATATGAATTTTAGTAATGGCGGTCATATTGAAATTAATAAGAATAAAAGGTATATTATTAATTGTGGGAGCGTTGGGCAACCTCGTGACGGTAATCCAAAGGCAAGCTATGGAATTTATGACCTAGAATACGGAACTGTGAATATTTATCGCGTTTCTTACCCGATTAATTTAACCCAAAAAAAAATAATTAATGCCGGATTACCCAGGAGTTTAGCTGATAGGCTTGGTTATGGTGGATAATATGTGCCCGTGGCTCAATTGGATAGAGCAACGGCCTCCGGAGCCGTAGATTGGAGGTTCAAGTCCTCTCGGGCACACCATTCCTACGAGAATTAGTTAATTTGTTAGTTAGTTATCTGGTTAAGAATTAAGACAGGAGGCAAAATACAGTATTCAGAATTATTTTAAATTATGAAATTATATTCATAGTTTTCTACTTCACGTTTTTAATTTCTTTTTTCTGACTCCTGCCTTCTGGATACTGGATACCTGTTTTCTTATCTTGTTACTAACGACTATTCACTATTCACTAACGACTAATTTAAAAGTTAGGATAAAATAAATGTTCTATTATGTAGTAAGAGCCATATGTTGGTTAATACTAAAAATATTCTGGCAAATGGAAGTAAGAGGAATTGAAAACCTTCCCCAAACCGGAGGGTTGATCATTGCTTCAAATCATGTAAGCTATTTAGATCCAGCGGTTTTAGCTGCTTCATTAAATAGAAAAATATATTTTATTACTAAAAAAGAAGTTTTTAAAAATGGTTTTTTAAGTTTTATCCTTAAGAACTTGAATGCAATTTCGGTAGATAGAGAGAATGCTGATATACTTGCTTTTAAAAGAGCCATAAATATTTTACGAGAGGAAAAAGTATTAGGTATATTTCCGGAGGGTGCACGTTCATCGGATGGAGAACTACAGGAATTAAAATTGGGCACAATAAAAATTGCCATGAAAGCGGGGGTTCCCATATTGCCGGTGGGAATTATTGGCACTCATAAGATATATCCTCGTGGAATAAAATTTCCTATTTTATTTAAACATAAAATAATTGTTAAATATGGTGACCCTCAATATTTAAACCAACTAAAATCAAAAGACAAAATATACCAAAAGGAAGAATTAAATTTATTAGGCAAAAAAATAAAGGAATTATCTGTAACGAATACTTAAATAATTAATAAGATGATATAATAAAACTATAGATAAAAAAGGGGGTAATTATGAAAAAATATTTTATATTTATTTTAACAATACTATTAACTTTTTTGTCTATTAACGCCATAGCGGAGACTAATTATCTTACTATCCTAACTTTTGGGGAATATGGTAACCGGGCAGGTGAATTTAACTACCCCGCAGGCATTGCCATAGATAGAGATAATAACTTGTATATAACTGATTGGGAAAATGACCGTATACAAAAATTCAGCCCTGATGGAAGATTACTAAAGGTGATTCCGGAGGGAGAAGGGGAGGATGCGTTAAAACTTGATGGCCCGGTTGGTTTGGTTCTGGATAGTAATGGAAATATAATCGTGGTAGAACAATTTAACCACAGAATCCATAAAATATCACCGGAAGGTAAATCTTTACAGATGACTGGGAAAGAAGGTAATGGCCCGGGTGAATTTTCTAATCCAAGAGGCATTGCCCTAGATAAAGATGATAATATTTATGTTGTAGATACAGGAAATAGCAGAATACAAATATTTTCTCCTACTTTCGAATATATCAAACAATTTGGGAAAGAAGGTATGGGGGACGGCGAATTTTATTACCCAAGAGGAATTGCTTTTGATGAGGAAGGAAATATGTATATTGCCGATACTTTCCATGACCAGGTACAGGTATTTAGCAAAGAAGGCTTATTTTTAAGAAAATTTGGAGAAAGCGGGAGTGAGCTTGGTCAGTTTAACGGCTCAAGATATATTGCTCTTGATTCAAAAAATAATATATATATCACTGATTATAAAAACGGAAAAGTAGTAAAATATGATAAAGATAATAATTTCGAATTAGAATTTGGCAATGAGTCGGAAAGAATTAATTTAAATTACCCTGAAGGAATTGTTATAGATGAAAGGGATTATATCTATGTTGCCGATGCCGGAAATAATAGAATTGTAAAATTTTGCGTATCCCAAATAGTTATTCACAGTAATTTGGGAGATAAATATAGTGAAGAAAATAATTGGGGTAATGCAATATTAGAATATGAGCAGGTTATTTCTATAGATCCTTCAAATACCAATGCTCGTGAAGGAATTGCCATTGCTTTTTATGAAAACAAACAATGGAAAGAAGCTATTGAAGCTTATAGCTATCTTCAAAAAGTCCATCCGGATGATCAAAAAATTAAATTAAAAATTATTGATTCCCAATTTAATTTAGCGGTAGATGATGAAAATAAATCTCTTTTTAAAGAAGCATCGGAAGAATACAAAGAGGTATTAAATATAAATCCTAATTATCCTTCAGCCAAAAAAAGATATTATTTATCATATTCTAAATATTTGTTTTATTCAACTTATTTTAGAGTGGCCTTTATATTCTTAATCGTACTAGTATTTTTTATAATATTATTACCAAAAATAAGAAAGATGAAAAAAGTTAGTCGACATTCTAAAGGAGAAAGATTTTAATTCTAAATAACTTGAAAACCTTTAGTCAGTTTATGTTTTTAAAAGAGTAGGGGAGGTAGGTTTATGACTGAGTTAAATTTAAGAAGACCTGCCGTCGCAGGTAGCTTTTACGCCGGCGATTCAAAATCTTTAAATATACAGATCGAAAATTGCTTTTTAGATAAAATAGGACCCGGTGAAATTCCTCTGGTAAATCCCAAAAAAGGGGAAAATATCATTGGGTTAGTTAGTCCACATGCAGGCTATATGTACTCAGGACCTGTTGCAGCTAACGGATTTTATAAAATCGCTTTAGATGGTAAGCCCGATACCATTATTATATTGGGGCCTAATCATCGGGGTTTTGGTGAAGATATTTCTATTATGGTGGAAGGAAAGTGGAAAACGCCCTTAGGAGAATTGGAAATTGATACGAATATTGCAGAAAACATTTTAAAGAATTCTAAGATAATTAAAAAAGATAAAAAGGCCCATCAATATGAACATTCCATAGAAGTCCAATTACCCTTCATTCAGTACATTTTCGGTAAAGATATTAAATTTGTACCAATTTGCATGACTCGTCAGGATATTAATACAGATATAGAAATTGCTAAATCTATTTGTTCTTCAGTATTTGATAAAAACATTTTAATAATTGCCAGCTCGGACTTTACCCACTATGAACCACAGGAATACGCCGAAAACGTTGATGAACAGGCAATAAATGCCATTCTTGAATTCAATCCTAAGAAACTATATGATATGATTTATCATCAGAATCTAACTATGTGTGGCCCTGGACCGATTACTGTAATGCTTATCGCCTGTGAAACATTAGGTGCAAAAAAGGCTGAGTTGCTAAAATACGCTACTTCAGGAGATGTTTCGGGAATGTATGACCAGGTAGTTGGTTATGCTTCATTGATAATATCTAAATAATGCTTCATGCTTAGTTCAATTCTGAACGAGTTATGTAAAATCGTAAGGAGGAAAGGAATGTTTCCCCAAGAACCATTACCGCCAGTTTTGGAGTTCCACGCGCTAACGCCTGAACGATGGAAGGATCTCGAAGCACTGTTTGGCGAACGAGGAGCTTGTGGTGGCTGTTGGTGTATGTGGTGGAGATTAAAGCGATCCCAATTCGAAAAGCAAAAAGGTCAGGAGAATAAGCAGAACTTTAGAAAAATAATTAATTCAGGTGAAATTCCAGGCATTTTAGCCTATGTTAATAGTCAACCCATCGCTTGGTGTTCGGTTGCCCCAAGAGAAACATACCCGGTTTTGGAGCGATCTCGAATATTAAAGAGAATTGATGATGAACCCGTTTGGTCTGTTGTTTGCTTTTTTGTAGCAAAACTGTTTAGACGCAAGGAAGTCACGGTGAAGCTATTAAAAGCTGCTGTAAAATACGCCAAGGAGTGCAAGGCAAGGATTGTTGAAGGATATCCGGTAGAACCAAAGAAAACCAGTATACCCGACGTATTTGCTTTTACCGGCTTGGCGGCTGCTTTTCGCAAGGTAGGATTTGTAGAAGTGCTCCGTCGTTCAGAGACTCGACCCATAATGAGATACTTTATTAAAGAACGGTAGAGGCATATAAAATTATACCGGAGCAAATAAAGTGATAGAATCATATAATTTTGGAAAAATAATAATTAACAGTAAAGAATATCATTCCGATATTGTTATTTATAAAAATAGTATCGATGATAAATGGTGGCGAAGAGAAAGCCACCATCTTTGCTTCGAAGATATAGAAAAAATCTTTGACAATAAACCTGAAGCATTAATTATCGGAACCGGATATTATGGTTTAATGAAAGTACCCTTAGAATTAATTAAACATTTAGAATCAGGTAATATTGAAGTCATCATTAAAAAAACAAAAGATGCTTGTGATGAATATAATACACTTCACCAAAAGAAAAATGTTATCGCAGCTCTTCATTTAACTTGTTAACAGACAAACTGGTTAAGTTAACATTAAAATACTACACCTAACAACCGCATTTATAATCTTTTTAGCCTTTATGCTTACTTAAAACTACACGCGATTAAGAACATACATTAGGAGGCAGGGAAGGGGATTGTATTGAAATAAGTTTTTAAAAAGGTTTCTCTTTGAAAATATCTAAGATTAAATAAACAATTTGCAAGGAGGGTATATTATGAATTTAGGTTTGTCAGCAATATTCGCTGTAATTCCTATTGTATTAGTTTTCATATTAATGGTTAAATATAGTTGGCCGGCGACCAAAGCAATGCCCTTAGGCTGGATTACTGCTATTATAATTGCAGTAACAGCCTGGAAAATGCCCTTCAGGTGGATAATGGGAGCAATAGGTGCAGGTGCCGTTAATGCTCTGGATATATTGATTATAGTCTTTGGTGCTATTTTAATATTGCAAATTATGAAAAGAAGCGGTGGATTAGATGTAATTTCTTCTTCTATGTCATCAATATCTAAAGATAGAAGAATTCAAGTGCTTATTATTGCCTGGCTTATGGGAGCTTTTTTTGAGGGAGCTGCCGGTTTCGGAACACCGGCAGCTGTAGCTGCCCCATTATTGGTAGGCATGGGCTTTCCGCCATTAATTGCCGCTATTTGTGCCTTAATAGCCAATAGCACCCCTGTTTCCTTTGGAGCGGTTGGTATTCCAATTTGGGGTGGTTTTGCTCCGATTAAAGATATAGTTACTGCTGACGGTATAAATTTTAGCAGATTAATCTTTGATATCGGAGGGTTTACAGCGATGCTTCACTTTTTAGTTGGTTTTTTTATACCTCTGGTCATTGTTTCTGTAATGACTAAAATAGCAGAAGGATCTTATAAAAAAGGCCTGCAAATTTGGCCATTAGCGCTATTTGCAAGTCTTGTATTTACAGTACCATACGTTTTAATTGCGAATTTTGTTGGGCCCGAACTTCCGTCACTCCTGGGTGCTCTGATATCTATACCAATTTTTGTTTATGTAATTTCCAAAGGTTTTTTAGTTCCCAAAGAAACATGGGATTTTCCCTCTCATGATAAATGGAGCTCTGATTGGGAAGGTGTACTAAAAGTAGAACAGAAGGGGACTTCTAAAACCCAAGAGTTAAGTATTTTTAAAGCTTGGCTACCCTATGTATTAATTGCTCTAATATTGCTAATAGGGCGTTTACAAATAGTCGGGCTAACTCCTATTTTAAAATCTTGGAATATAGCGTGGAAAAATATATTTGGAACAAGTATAAGTAGAGGGATAACTCCTTTGTATAATCCCGGAGTTTTCCCTTTTATTTTTGTAGCTTTACTTATTCCCGGAATGCATGGACTTAATAAAAACAAGGTTGTGGAAGCATGGAGAGCTACTTTTAAAACTATTACACCGGCAGCAATAGCACTATTTTTCGCTTTAGGGCTTACTTATATCATGATAAATTCAGGTGAAGCAGCCGGTACAGACTCTATGATGCTGGTAATGGCTAAAGAAGCAGCTATATTATTTGGTTCAATATGGTATTTAACGGCTTCCTTAGTAGGGATATCAGGGGCCTTTATTGCGGGCAGTAATACGGTATCTAACATCATGTTCAGTGCTTTCCAGTATAGTACGGCAAAAGAAGCCGGTTTATCTATAATTCCTGTTTTGTCCTTACAAGCCGTTGGTGGGGCTGCGGGAAATATGATTTGTGTTCATAATGTTGTAGCTGTTTTGAGCACAGTAGGTTTAATTGGAAAAGAAGGGTTAGTTATTAAAAATAATTTATTAATTTCCATAATGTATGGTCTACTGGCCGGAGCTGCAACTTGGATTATTGTAGCATTATTTATGTGATGAATTGTAGTTATAAGAGTTTACTGCACTTGCAATGCGCATTCAAAACGAATAAATTACAATTATAATTAGAATAAAAGTTAAGAGAAATGCTTTGCTCTATTATTAGTTTCCACTTAAATAATCATAAATAAGTAGAAAATAATAGATAATTTATAAAAAATGGTATTACTATACATAAGATATATTATAGGACGTTGTAAAATTAAAAAAAAATATAAAATTCTCCGAACGCCATACCACTTATGTCATTCCCGCGCAGGCGGGAATCCATCCCTCTGTCATTGCGAGCCCGGATTTATCAGGGCCCGGCAATCTCATTGCCCCATTTGTCATTCCCGTGAAAACGGGAATCTATACTTACCATGTTTTTTCCTTTATATTCCAATATTCCTTCTTTTTCCGACTCAAAAACTATAAAAAAACTATAATTATTACTTAGTAATTATTCATAAAAATGCTATAACCCTTACAAATAAAGGCTTAGAAGGTTTTTAAAAAACGCTCTTATACTGCGTATATGGAGAATATTTAACCTGCCCTTTACGATTGTATCTATTTATAAAAAGACCCCCCTTAAAAACAAAATTTCGAGGCCTATTTTTTTGTAATCTAATAAAAAAATCCCCTGCTCTTTTAGTACTAGGGGCTGGTCTCTATAGTCTCTATTTTTATTACTAAATATTCTTTAAAATATCTTTCAAATTATCAGGAGATATTTTTGTATCTCTTAATATCTTTCTCAATAGGGATCTATCAATATCTTTCCCTTTGTGAACCGGAATAATAGTTATTCTATTATCTTGATGTTTTAGAAATACATGGCTTCCTTTTTGC
>Ga0208046_1000188_pt1 | contig 13116 bp, 18 predicted proteins | sample PL_2010_300m_FD_184161 | JGI IMG/M metagenome (GOLD analysis project Ga0208046, IMG submission 184161) | Freshwater microbial communities from Powell Lake, British Columbia, Canada to study Microbial Dark Matter (Phase II) - PL_2010_300m... | ecosystem: Environmental > Aquatic > Freshwater >... | reverse complement strand
ATATTGTTTAGATTGCAATTCCTAAATATTACTCCTTTCATACCATCTGGAAAAATATCTTTTAAAACTTCCTTATCGCCTTCAATCCATTCCTGATAGAAACACGACCCTACTATCACGGTGTCGTTGAATTCTTTAGGGTCTACATTCTCAAAAGATAGATTGTGGTAAGGAAACGCTTTGTATGAATACTTCTCGTTTATGGTTTCGGCGAAACAGACAGAACACATCAAAAGTAAGATAAAAAGTATTCTCATAGTTAAGACTCCGGTATGTAGTAGGTTATCTTTATATGATAAACCGTATTGGCGTCAGTCGGGTCAGCATCGATATCTATATATATTGACTTTCCAGAAGCCACCGCTGTATTTACTGCCGCATCCGCAAAGTTTCCTGTCGTAGTATCTATGGCCTTTATTACCGTAACATTTGCCCCAGGGAACGCTGCTCCTGCTACCGCATCACAATAGGAAAGATTTGCGTCAAGTTCTGTCGTAGGGTCTGCGGCAGAACAATCTACCGAAACAGCCGTAATATATATCCCATGCGGATAAGTGCCTGCGTCTAAATCCATTATCCATAATTCATGTCCGGCTGGCCCAGAGTCATAAAATCCCGCGAAATCCACTGTTCCTTGTAAGATATGAAGAGAGGGCGAAAATACTTCTTGTGTTCCGTCATACCAGGCAAAACCCTTGTGAGTTGAGTTTACGCCTACTTCCCCTGCGGCATCTAAAGTAAGACTTGCCCCATTAACTATTTCTGTTGAAGTCGCCCCTCCAAAGTCCCAGACATTTGCCCCTGAAATCCCTCCTGGAATATCGGCTAAGTCAACCTGATTTGCACCCGAACCCCAATCTATCATCGTATCGTGGACTGTATCTGCGGCGAATGTGCCTGTAATAGCATCCGGACCACCTGCGCCACCATCTGTTAATGTCCATAATATATCGCCGTCTAAGAAATTAGCTGTTGTGTCTACTGCTGTGCTATTTACCGTAATGGAATCACCGCCAGCACTCATAGAATTTATCTTGTCATACACAGCATTTTTAGAGGGGGCGATTGTGGTTACGGTGTCCCAAGAGGCGGCATAGGCGGTGTCGGAGACTTGGGAGGGGTCGGTTAAAACCGTGAGTAGGTTTGAATAAGCTCCGCCATTGACACTCAATTGCAATTTATCAGTAGAACCATCATAAAAAATTCTTGCAGTATTCGTAGGAGAAACAGACGGAGAAGCAGGTAATCCATCCCATTGCGTTACTTCAAATTCTTCGCTAATCAATCCGTCAATAACATCTGAACAATAACTATTATTGACAAACACAAACATAAATGCTATACTTACTACTGTCAAAGAGAGTGCGGCTTTTCTATTCATATCTCCTTTGGCGCAAGTTCCTTCTGTAATATCGCGAGCCGTTTCGTGGTATCTTCCTCTTTCGTAGCCTTCAAGAGTTTAAGCCGTGTTATTTCCAGCTCTTTCTCTTTCTCACTTAAAGCCACTAATGATTTTCTGAAAGATAGTTTTTCCTGCTCAATTTCCGCTATCTTCTTCTTTAAATCCTCGGCCAATTCGCTCGTCTCTTTTATCTTGGAGTCAAGTTCGCTTTTCTCTAAGGCTAAAATCCTATCAAGTTGATTTTGGGCGGTTGCTTTCTTCGTAAGATTCTCTTTTTCCAAATCAAGAGCCTTTGATATATTCACAAGCATTTCGCCCTCTTCTTTCAACTTGTCATTCTCACGCGCTAACCTATCTGATTCAGTCTTATTGTCGGAAACAGCCTCTTCAAAATGTTTAATCCTGTTAGCCAATATACCTAAGTCATTCTTTAACTTGCTTTCCTTCTGGTCTAAGACGGCTCGATCCATTACAAGTTTACGGTTGCCCTCTTTAAGTATAAGGCTATCTTTGACTAATTTAGTTTCACCTTCTGACGCTCTTTTTTCTCTTTCCTTAACCTCGTTATCCTTGTCGCTTACATCGGCCCATTCCTTAGCGAGTCTCTCTCTTTCAGCCTCGCCGTCATTCTTAATTTCCTTCAATTCTTCTTTGGCTTTCTTTATCTCGGCGTATATGGCTTTCAATTCCTCATTAGCCGATAATTTATTCCGATCAATTCCAGCGATGTCTTTTATGAGACTGATTTTTCTTCTTTCGATTGCCTCCGCCTCTTTCCGTAAATCCATATTCTTGTTTCTTAAATCTCTATTCGCTATTTCCACTATCTCAATGGCTTTTTCCAGTTCCATGTTTTTCATATCAGCACTTCCTTTACTTTGATTATTCCGTAAATGGTTTCCGCGTCTCCGGCGGCTGTGCATTCGACCTTTATCTCGTCTCCGGCGTAATAATCATTTTCTCCATCGGGAACATAGACAAAATCAGTTTCAGCCGATAAGTTTTTTTTGCGTAAGACCACGTCGTAAGTCGAACCTTTGCCGGAATCGAGAGTTATTGTGATAGTTTCCGTAAGCGCGCCGGTAGCGTGAAAGATAATCTTTTCCAGCCTAAACCTTCTTCCGATAGACGTGGTAAAACTTAACGGCGTTCCTGCGCCTACTGATAAATCTTGTGAAAAAACTATATCCGGCCTGAGTGAGTTGTTCATGTTTACTCTCTTACAAAATATATAGTTAATCTTGTGTGAACACCCTGCATAGATACAACGCCATTAGCTATCATCTTCGGACGTGGAAATCTCTCCGTAGCGGTATAACCATTTGCCGCTTCTTTTTCCCCAAGCTTCTCTCCGGTAGCCGCAATAGTAGTATCGTCAAACAACGCGGCCCAGCACTCCGCACCTGGTAGTCCTGGCAAAGCAGTAACCTCAAACGCCACTATCTTGTCTATCCCCGGCCGGATAGAGGTAGTAGGAATTATCCTCGTAAGTGCGTCCGTCCCACTATTATTCAAAATCTCATACGAATATTCTGTTATTGCCGTAGGGTTGCCATCCGCAAAAGCTAACGAAACAAACAAAACCGCCAAAACTAAAACACCTAATATCTTTCTCATTCATTCCTCCTTATTCCGTCGGTTATACATAACGCCATAATCATAAGACATATACCCGCCTTTCCAGGGTCAAACATCGTTAATTGAGCGAAACAAACTAACGCCACAAACATAAAAAGTATTATGATAGGCCGCCTGCCTATCGTTTTTAATGAACTTATGACAAACCACACTAAGAATATAAGCGCCACCGGCCCGAGGCACATAGCCGCGTGGAGATAATCGTTTTGTAAATGCACCCATCCGTATTTATGAAAATCCACCCATGTATAATCACTATTCAAAAACTGGCTGAAACCACCACCGAAAACACCGACAAGCCAGGGTTTAATATTAGGTAAATTTGTTCCAAAGATAGATGATAGCGCTTTCTCGAACCACGGGGAATAACCCACGCCAGGATCGATTATATTCAACGCGTCTTTTCTTATTGGATGATAGAAAGTGTTTATGAGAAGTTGCCCCCATACATAAGGACGGCAGCGGAATTTCATGCAAAGCCATGACCATTTTAAAATTACGCCGGATAAGCCTAACAAAAGAGCTACCCAGGCGAACTTAAATCGTTTTGATAGGAAAAGGTATATGACTATACTCACGGCAAGCGCCACTATCGGCGTGGTGTTCCCCACAAAAATCATACCTCTATACCAGGGGATCAGGGCGAAGGGTATGAGAAAATAAGTAAACCTCATGTTCGTGGAATATCGGATTATGGTAAAAAGAAAGATTATTCCAAATAATACAAAAAGATATCCCTCTACCATCAGATAAAAAATCTTATAGGAATAAGTCAGCGATGAGGGGTATAGCGCGAAACTATGGATAAACATACCAACCAATGACCATACCGCGATAAGAGACAGGGGAATACTCCTATACTGTCTTTTTGGTGTCATGCCGAAGGAAAGAGAAAATAAAAACGCTGTGTAGAATACGATAAAGATACTTCTATTGAAGTCCCCTTTGATCCACGGAATAAAGACAAAGAGGCTCGCTAAAATATCAAATAAAGAAGGTCGTGGGTTAAATAATGTTTTAAAATATTTAATCATATTAAAAAGGCGGGAGAAGCCCTTTTTGAAGGGGCCTCTCCACCTTTCTCATGGTTACGGTATAACCTTTTCGTATTCGATCGTTACCACCGTATAAGCGCCTTGAATTATGGTTACTCCATTTGCTAAATTCAGAGGTCTTGCATATGTGTATGATACGGAATCGGAGTCATTTGACTCGATCTCGCCCTCTAAACAATTATTCAAAGCCCCGCCAGTAGTCTGCGTGTCATAAAGACCCGCGACAGATTCAGTCGAAGTGCAAATGAAACCTGGCGTAAAAGCCACCCCAACCGTTACACGCAAAATTCTACATTGCCCCGGAGTTATAATATCCGTAGAAATTTTGGTAACCTGGCTTCTTGGGGAAGTATTTGTGATAACATACTTCGAATCCGACGGAAAGGCTGCCCATGCCGGTATAGCGCTGGCCAAAAGAGCCAGAACTATAAGAACACTAAATAATTTTCTCATGTTTTAGCTCCTTTCTATATGCCAGTGCTGGCAAAACCTAAGCGCCAATCAACGGCTTTAGACGCGAACATCAAGCTACCCTTGAATATGTAAGCCTCAATGTCCTCATCAACCCAATTAGCGAAACGGGGACGCCTGTTGTATATCGCTTTCAGGAATTTCAATTCCTTATAGATGACATACCAAGCGGTGTCTGAACCACCCTCTTTAGCGGAAAGTAATCTCCAGCAAATCGGATCATACATTCCGGCAAAGCGGTTGATTTCCATTTCACTGATTGAATCTTTGGCGGTCAATCCGCCTTCTACGGGCCTGTATTCAGCCCTTTCGGATAAGAGTCTCTCCGCGCGTCCTTTTAAAGCAGGCGGATAAAGCAATACCGGATTGTCATTTGCGAGGATTGGTAACCCTCTCATGTCATACAAATTATCCGATATCTGTTTTTCCGCTGCCTCTAAGTTATCATGCGAAAGAGGTCCGGATAACAGGTTGTCATAGACAATCCCTGTTTCCTCACGATTCTTCGGGTGATCATCATCCCAAAGATACTGTCCATCTGGGCAAGCCGTTGTAAATCCGCCGTAAATCTGCGCGGCCACAAGACGTTCTACTTTTACCCTTCCGCCTTTACCCAAACCCATTACTTCGCCCTTTTTACCTTTGAGTTTGGCGTATTCGTCTTGGTCGCTGGCCTCAAATGATACTTCAACCTTCACCCAATATTTGAGTGGGGTTACGGTCGCGGGATATCCAAGAATATAATCCTGATATCCAGCGCTTGAAAGTTCTGTTGCGAGTGTCCATTCACCCGTAGAGCTTATGGCGTCCCATTTCCAATCTTTGGTGGTATCATCGATAACATCACAGATTTTCGGGACGACACTATTCTCTTCGGCAAATCCCATAACGACAAATTCATCGTAAATAGGAGTGAATAGCTCGCTTAATTGCGCTCTTGTGTTAGCCATTTGTCATTCTCTCCTATTTTATGGGGCCGCAATACGGAATCGCCCTATGGCGTAACCGTATGTGGTGCCGTCTATCGCTTCAGCGCAGGCGTCGAAATCCTCTACCCAGAATCCTACTGATCCTGTTGCGCACGTTGTATCAGCGATGTCAAGTTGATATGCTGTATGTAAATCATACAACGCTCCAACATACCCTCTTGATATTACGGCGTTATTGCCGACGGGAACGGAAAACTGCACTTTGTCATCGAAGGGAATTATCAAAACACTTAAATCCCCCAATGAACCTGCGGAATTATCACAATTCTCAGCCGCTATGCCATAAAATATCAATGATGTATCTGTGGCGGTATTCGTAGCATAACCACCTCCATCATCTATAAGGTAATCACCCTTACGAATATTTACGATGGCAGCCGGAACTGATATACAACCCGCAGGAGAGACACCAGACAAAGGATAAAATCCCCTTGCCTGATAAGTTGATAACTTCATAATCACTCCTTATAGGTTAGTCAGGTCGAGCTTTATTTCGGCAGGGACATCTCTATATTCTTTTTCAAGATGCGTCCATCCGCAGTTCGGGCAGGGGTTAGGCTGGGTTTCGTCTTTGGCGTAAGTGATTTCATCCTTACACCATCCACAAACGTAAAATAGGAGCTTTCTATCTTCTTTCCTATCGGACATACTCCCTACGCCTCTTTACCGCTTCCCTTATCCGTTCTTTGGATAGCCCCATGCTTTCAGCGAGCTCTTCCCTTTTCTTTTCGAGTTCGGGTGTAGAAGAGAGAGGTTCGGCTTGGCGAGTTGAAGTTATTTCCTCATCGAGTCCCTGAAGGCGTTTATTCTCGATCTCTATTTCAGCGAGTTTCTTCTTCAGTTCCTCGACTTCAGTATTAACTTCCGGCTTTTTGTCGAGACGTTTTTCCATCTCGGCGACTACGAGTTCAGCGCCATTTTCGTCATAGATATACTTGTTAATGTCAGCCTCGAAGATTTCCATAAATATTTTCCATTTAGGGTTCTCTTCAAGGAGTGTCTTCCGTATATCTTCTTTGGACTTACCCTGGCCTTCGAGTTCCTTTCTACGCTTTGAAATATCAAGTTCAGGATGTTTAACAGCCATCTTGTCATAGGACTTCCCAAACTTGTCCATGACCTCAATGGCTTTTCTGGTTGTGAATTCATCATACTTGAAACGTTTTTCATCCTCAATACGCTTGAAACTTCTCCGCATTTGCCATTCGCTCGCGGTCTCATAATCTTCTAAAAGCCACTCATCAAATTCCTCTTTTGACATCTCGCGCCGTTCTTCTTTCGGAAGATTTTTGTCATCCTCAAGATACTTCTGGCGTAGTTTTGTCATCTCCTCTTTGAGTTTTACTTTAAACTTATCATCGGGAGTCATTGAAAGTTGTTTTTTAATACCGTCAAGTTCGGTCTTTAGGGCGTCTTTTTCAGCCTTTGTGGCCTCCTTGTCGCTTTCGAGGTATTTTATCTTTCCAGTGAGTTCGTCAATACGCTTCTGGACATTGGATTTCTCTTTCTTTTCCTTGTCCTCGGCATCAACCTTCTCTTTGACTTTAACAAGTTCTGCCTTACGCGCCTTGCCCACATCATCGAGTTCCTCATCTTTCTTGGATAAAATCTCCTCATCCTTTTTGGCTTGCGCCTCAAGGTCTTTGGCCTTCTTCTCAGCCTCAACTTTCTTAGTCTCCTCATCTTTGGTCTTTCCTTTTTCCGCTGACTGGGCGGGTCCGGCACCCCTTGCTTCCGGCTTTTTAGACATTTCTTCGCGCTCCTTCTTGGTATCTTCAAGAAGTTTTTTAGCGTCTTGTTCCATCTCTTTCATGTCCATCTTTCGTCTCCTCCATAATTGATAAGTTCAATTAAGAAAACTTTTGAGGACTATTCCTCGATTTTCTTTGGTCTGCCTTTTTTAGCCTTTGGTTTTTCTATTACCTTTTCTTCTTTGACTTCTTCTTTCCCTTGCATGGCATCTCCGGCCTCCTTCTGTTTCTTTCGATCAGCTAAAAACTTCTTAACTTCGAGCTCTTCATCTCTCTTAGCCTGCTTCTCAGCTACGATCTGCGCCTTTGACTTATGTATACGACTTGGGTCATCCGCCACAAATTTTATCGGAGTTCTTTTTATTTTCTCTAACTTCTCGGCCCTTTCCCGTAGTTGTTGGTCGCGGGATTTGATTTTTTCTAAATTCTCTAAGCGCTCTTCCACGCTTGGTTTTCTATCCTCTTCCATCCTATCCTCCTGTTTTTAAGTCTTTGATCCTCGCATCCACGAGGTCTATAATCTTCCCCAAATCCTCTATCTTGGCTTCAGCCCTGACAGCGTTGTGGAAGTCCTCTTTCGCCACATATCTTAAAACCTCTTTTGTAAGGTGTTCTTTGTGGTCTTTTAAAAGGTCGAGATATACTTTCCATTCATCTGACCTGATGAGGTTTTCCCAGGTTGAGAGTTCAAATAAACCTTCTTCTTTGGGTTCGTTAGGCATTTTTGTCTACCAATCGGCTTTTACTGCCCTGTTTAAATACTTCCTTTTTTGCGGTTTCGTCTACCATTACAGATAAAACGTCAAAACCGATAGACTGTCTTGTCTTAGAGCCTTCATGTGTTTCTTTCGAGGACATCTTTATCTTGGCTGTGAATTCTTGCCCCATTTCAAATTTCATCAATTCTTCCGGCGCTTTGTCATAGATAGTAAATGACGGATAACTTTCTCTTGGCGATTCCGCAATGCTTGACTTCTCTAATTTTTCAACAGGTTTTTTTAAACTGATTTCTTTCATTAATCCTCCCTTTATTAGTTATAACAATTTTTCCAATACCCTTATAACACTATGAATTTCTCTATCAATTTCAATTTGGTCATAATGCCTATCCCCTGCCATACAGGAAATTGAAGCAAGTAATATTTCCAAGCATTCGTGCAGAGCAGTCTGTTTAATCTGTTCTTCAAGGTTATTAAATGGTTTAGGAAAATCTATGGCAAGAGTTATGGTGGCTACTCTGCCCGCATATTTCCATTGAGCGTTTCCAAAACTATCCTTTAATTTCTTAAACTCATAAAATATTCTCCAAGATTTTAACCCTAATCTATCAAGTTGCTTTTCGCACTCGGTTTTGAATAATTCAAAATGCTCTTGAGTTAACCTCATTGCATCCCCATTGTCGGATTAGGCGGTTGTATAGCCCCTGGCTGTGGCGCAATCGCCCCTGGTTGAGCGTTTGGCGCTCCTATAGGCATTGCTCCTGGGCCTGTCCTATGCCCCGCCTCAATGGCGTTTGCCGCCAATTCTGATGCCATTCGCTCTTCCATGACCTTTTTCATAAATAACCTGTAACCTACCTCGGTCTTGAATATCAACTCATCAAGGTTAGGTCTATATTCCTCATCCAAATCAAAGTATTTTTCGGTCTTTTTCTTGTAGAGTCCGGTTAAAATTTCCTGAAAATTCCATGACTCTTCAGGTTCCACAACCTCACCCTGCATAAGCCTAGACCATATATTGTCAATATCTCTTGAAACTCCCATTTCGGTCTTGGGTTCAGGCGGTAAATATCTTTCGGGAGCCGCTATACCCCGCCTCTTCATGGTATCTCTTGTCAAAAGCCAGCTGCCTTTAGGGTTTATACGCGGATCAAACCACGGTGATCTACTAAGCGTGTCATAGGCCCACATATATAATTGTGTCTCATATACTTTCGATCCGGCTATGACATCGGGCTCAATTCTTACATCAGCGTTATAGCGGATAGTCTCAACCGAGAGATTAGGAAATAGCTTTTTGCCATCCTCTCCAAGAATGCGCTCACCGAGATTTTTCGGTATATGTTCCTGATAGATATTGAGAAGCATTGTTATTATTTCAGAAAACTCATCCTGGAAGGACGTTATCCACTTACCGAAACGTGTCTCTGAATTCTTGGCGACAAGCATATCTCGACCAAGTGTTCCGGACTGATTGCGTTCATTGGACTGGAAGTAAGAGGCCGCGCCGGTTCGTTTCTCGATAACTTCCCAAAGGATGCGGATATCCTGTTCGGCCCATGCCATAGAACGTTGAAGATTAGGAAAGTATATTTCCTCATTAGGATTGCCTTCCGTTGGATAATTGACGCCTGGTTCAAGGTCATATACATTCTTTCCATAACCTTCGTTAATCTTATGAAAACCAAAAGGACAATTCGTTACATATTGAAAATCAGCTTTTTGGTTCCACGTCTCATTAAAGGCGTCCACAGGGTCTTTGATAGTAGTATGTAAATCCTTACCTCGAAGTTGCCCTGGAATTTTATCAAAGGGGCCGCCGACAAAAGGATATTTACCCGTTTTCGTTATCTTCCTTAAAGGTTTACCCGATAGGAAGGTTTCGGTTTTGCGTTCTATCAAGAAGCGGTATCTCTCACGGCGGCCATTTTTCGTATACCATCCATACCACCTGTAAACGTCTATCGGCATGGCGCGGAATTTCTCATCAACTGCATCTTCAAGGTCTAACTCATCGGCTCGCAGTTTTTCTATACCGTCTTTTGAGGTTGCGTCAGAGGCCGCTTTAAACTTTGTTACCATCGCGGAGTCAACATTCAAGAATACACTTTTACCGCCTTTATCCTTCTCTCCTAAAGCAAGTATGTCGTCTCCCGTGAAATGGAGTATCCTGATTATATGTGGAAGTTGCTGGATATATTTCCCATAACGGGGCATTAGAATATCATCAAGGTTGTCTATGTTCTCCATGACCGCTTTCTCAAACCTTACTTGTTCGGTCTTTATCTCATAAGTGCCGTCTCTTTTCTTAATCCTTCTGTCAACCCATTCATGCCATACTTTGCGGTATATCTCAACGATAGCGAAACCCTGATCGACTTTGTTAGAGATATAATCCTCAACTTCAGGCAGAGCATTTACCTCGTTTTTTCCTATCATCCATTTGCAGAAATGTTCAAGGGCATCCCTGTTGTCCACGTCATTGGCCTCAGTTGCGACAGCGTGAATAGAGTCCGGATTCCAGCAAGTAGCTTGGAAAGTCGCTTTGTAAGTATCGCCAATCGCTGGACTTACCCCTAAGTTCCTATCTGATTGCCAGGATCGCTTTTTTATCCCTTCAAGAACAGAGGGTTTCTCGGCGTTGGCTCTTTGAAGCGCCTTCTTACGGCTCTCTATCCAGTTAGCCTGCACTTCCTCGTCAGCTCTAATATCCTCACTAATCATCTTGACGATTTTTTCCTGTTCAGTCGCGGAAAAAGCGTCAGTATCTATGTCTTGATTTTGTGTATTGTCCTGTTTAGGTTTTATTGGTTTTGGCATACTATCCTTTTTTATCTTCCTATTAGTCTATTTCTTACAGCGTTTATAATCCCATGCCTCGCCGGTTCAATCCTATGGGCCGCTTTGTCGAATTCTTTTATCTTGTTCACGATTTCGATATTTATAGCTAACATCATATTCACCGCTTCCTGTTTCGATGAAAAATGAGACATTACAGCCGGTCCCTTATCTGTCCGCGCGATACATAGAACAATATCTTTTATGAGGACTGAATTATCCTCGGTATGTTCAACCTTTGGCTCTTCTTTATGTTCCTGCGGGTTCTCTGACATTTTCAGTCCTCTCTATTTTTTCATGTCTTTTAAAAGGACAAGTATTATTTCCATTTTGAGCAAAATTGCACGTCTCTTCTATCTGATATTGGTAGTATTCTTTTTTCCCCGTAGACTGCCGGACACACTTAACGGCTGTGCAACCTTGAAATTCCATTAGTAAATCCTTTCGGCTCGGGGTGCGGTTTTAGGCATTACATAAGTCGGCCTAAGTTTATACATCATCAAAGCTATGGCTAACGCGATTACCCTATCGTCATTACAACCTTCTACCGCGTTCATCTTGCCGTCCTCTTCAATCACGAAAGTCTGTAATTCTCTTATGGTATCCTCACTTAGTATGGTTATAAGGTTTTCCCTGATTACCTCCGCGAGTTTGTCTATTATGAGAGGCTTAGTCTTGGCGTCCGTATGCCAACCGAATTTCTTTGTTAACTTTTTGGATTGCTCATCAAGGATTTCTTTGTAGTAAAGATTTTTATAGGGTTTATAATCACCCTGACCCTGTCGCAATGGAAGGATACAAGCGAGCCCCGGCCCATTATTCTCAATAGCTACCAATGCCTTATTACACCAATGACCGAGTTTGAATAATTCTATGGCAAATTGTGAGGGGTCAAGTTTACTTGTATTTAAGACTATGTCCTCAGCAAGAGTATCGTAGTTTAGAAACGATGCGCTTGACCTGTCATTTCCAATGCCCTCCGAGATATCCACGCCTATCGCGCCCTTAGTTGTGTCATCGGGAAAGCGATAAACCTCTATTAGACCGTCGATTTGTTCGACAAATTCCACCACTCCGTCGGTAAATATGAGGTTTCCCCTGATTGGTGTCTCACATTTCTGCATTAAACGCTTCAGGATCGACGAATCGAACCTCGGACGACCTACTAACGCCTCGAAGTTAGCCTCATACTCCTGGCTGAACCTTATCGGATCGGTTTCAAGTCGGGCCTTCTCGACTTCTTCCTCTATGCCTTCTATGGCGAGATTATCTATCGTCTTAAAATGGAAGGACTGATAATCGGAATCGTCTTTTTCTTTGTTGTAAAGTTTCCAGAAGTGATTGTAGCCAACCGGCGTGCCTATGAATATTGCCTTTCCCTTGCTATCAACAAGCATAGGCCGGATAATCTCATCCCAGACCATTTCTTTCATCTGGCCATATTCATCAAGAACCGCGTAGTTTAGGCCAACACCTTTAAGGCTTTCTGGGTTATCCGCGCCTCTTAACGATATTGTCGCTCCTTGTATTAGCTCTATGGTTAATTCAACCTCATTTTTCGAGGATATAAGTTCGCTTGGTAGGTTATCAAATAGCATTTTCCATGCTATTTCTTTCGCCTGCCGGTAGGTAGGGGCCACATAGTAGTTTCTGGAATTGGGATTTTCGAGGGCCATCCGGATGAGTTCATTTATAGCGAAGATAGTTTTACCAAACCTTCGACCAGCCACCACAACCTTAAAGCGAGCGTTACTATCTCGTATTATCTGCTGGTTGTCGTGTGGGTAAAACTGGAGTTCTATTACCCTTTCTTCCATTGGCATTGTGGATGATAACAACTACTTGGCCTCCCTGATTTTTTATCTTCTGTTCTGGCTTACCATCTATTCGGTCAATTATATCTACGATTGAATTATGCTCACCTTGACAAGCGTTTAAGATATGTCTCAAACCTATAACATGAGCTATTTTACCTTTAACTCTTTTGTGGGTTTCGGGATCTTCAAAGTTTATTTTCTTCTCAAGAATATGCTTGATTTCTGTAATAATAGATGTACCTGGCTTGCGACCACAAGTCTTAGGTTGGTTTGTAGAAGAAAACCTTGTTTCTAATGGCGGCTGGCAATATGGCATATCCCGATTTTCTCCCGATATTTTTCCAATAAAAAGGCGCTACACTCTTGCGCAAGTGTAACGCCTGTTATTTATTGGTTTGCCCTATGGATCAGATAGGGTTAATATATATTATTAGTC
>Ga0208046_1000187_pt1 | contig 13177 bp, 11 predicted proteins | sample PL_2010_300m_FD_184161 | JGI IMG/M metagenome (GOLD analysis project Ga0208046, IMG submission 184161) | Freshwater microbial communities from Powell Lake, British Columbia, Canada to study Microbial Dark Matter (Phase II) - PL_2010_300m... | ecosystem: Environmental > Aquatic > Freshwater >... | reverse complement strand
CCCAACTTCCGCAGTTTATGTTGGTTTTTGGTAAGGATTGATGGGATTTCCGGGAAAAGGTTAGCGATTTTAACAGGGCTCTTTGAAAAAGTGAATGTAGTGCAGAACTGTCCCTTGCGTCGGTCATGATAAATCATGATAATGCTCCTGCAAGGGGGGAGTGCTGTGTATTTGCGCCGCCACAGTAAGAAGGTTGACGGAGAAAATTACGGTTACTGGTCACTGGTGGAGTCGGTTCGCACGCTCAGAGGGCCCCGGCAGAGGATTGTTGCGACTATCGGCAAGCTTCCCGGTTTGGACAAGGAAGAACGGATAGGATGGGAGGAGATAGGGCGGATACTCGACGGGAAGCCGCGACCTGAAGCGGAACTGTTTGAAGAATGCGAAGAGCCTCCTTTGTGGGCAAATGTCAACATCAATCAGGTCAGCGTGGAAAGATTGCGGCACTTCGGGGAGATATATCTTGCTCTTCTTTTGTGGAGCAGGCTTGGGTTTGCGGAGTTCTGTAAAGAACATCTACCTGGTGGACGGGAAGATATCCCTTGGCAGGTCATGGTTTGCATTCTCGTTCTGGCGCGTTTTTGCGCTCCTTCTTCGGAGCTGAAGATTGCCGAGTCATGGTATGACAAGACTGCATTGGACGATATTCTTGGCGTACGGTCTGAGAAGATAAATGACGATCGACTTTATAGAGCGCTTGATGCTCTTCTGCCGCACAAGGATAAACTTTGTCGTCATCTTCAGACCCGTTACGGCGAGTTGTTCGGTACAACCTTCGACTTTCTTTTTTACGATATAACATCGACCTATTTTGAAGGGAGTGCCCAGGGGAACTTACAGGCCAAAAGGGGTTACAGTCGCGATGGCCGTCCTGACTGTGCTCAGGTTTGTATTGGTCTGGTGGCGAGCAGAGAAGGTCTACCCCTGGCATTTGAGATATTCGACGGCAACCGGGTTGATGTCACGACCACTCAGGAAATGATTCAGATCATGGAGGCCAAGTACGGCAAAGCCGACCGGATTTGGGTCATGGATCGCGGCATGGTGAGCGAAGATAATCTGGGGTATCTGCGTCAAAAAGGAGCCAGATACCTTGTGGGCACTCCCAAGTCCATGCTGAAAAAGTTTGAACAGGAACTGCTCAGTCAGGACTGGGAAGAGGTTCAGCCTGGTGTTGAAGTAAGGCTCTGTCCTTCTGATGAAGATAAAGGAGAGACTTTTGTTTTGTGTAGGTCGCAGGGACGCAAGGAAAAGGAAAACGCCATCTTGAACCGCTTTGTCGGCAACATGGAAACCAGTCTGGCAAAAATGGCGGTTCGCATGGAAAACGGCAGATTGAAGGACAGGCAGAAAGCGGAGCGTCAGATCGGACGTCTTCAGGAAAGGAACAGCCGCAGTGCTTCTCTGTTTACCGTAACTGTTACGGAAACAGGAACAGGAAAAGAAAAACGGCTTAGAATGGATGTCCAGAAAAACGAAGAACACTACCGTCAACTCATGGAAACCGGCGGCAACTATCTTTTACGAACCAATTGGACAGAGGCCGATCCCAAGACATTGTGGCGGACCTACATCGAGCTGACGGAAGTGGAAGATGCTTTCCGCACTACCAAACACGATCTGGGAATGAGGCCCATATATCATCAGAAGAAGGATAGGACTCAGGCGCATATACTGGTTTGCTTTCTGGCATTGGCCATGTGGAGAACGCTGCAACAATGGATGAAAGCCTCGGGTCTCGGCACTGCACCGAGAAAACTTTTGGAGGAAATGAAGGAGATAAAATCCCTTGATGTCCTTTTGCCGACGAGGGGGAAAAATATCAGGCTCCGCGTGGTGGCCACTGCGCCGAAAGAACTGAAAGTGCTGCTCCAGAGAATGAAGGTGCTGCTTCCAAGCAGACCAAAGATAATCGAAAATGTAGTGCAGAAAAATGCACTATTTAAAGCATAACAAACTGTAATTACTACAAATCAATTTTTTAACTGCGGAAGATGGGTTAGGGACGCCCTGCCGAAATCGGCCGTCGGAAAGATCCTGCGCAAGATCCTGCGGCAGGAGGAGATGGAGAGGGGGAAGAAAAAATAGGGGGACTTCATTCTTGCATCCCCATCAAGGCTTCCCGCTGTCCGCAGTGCACTTCTGAGCTGAAGGCGTGAGAGGTGTTTGCACCTCCAGCCTGCGGACAAGCCGCTGGTGCTCTCCAGGCGTGATCCACGGCACGCGGAGGTAATCGGAGATGGCGTCGTCACTCAGACCGATTCGGCGGGCCTCCGCTACGGTGATTTGGTAGGCCTCGATTTCGGTTTCCCGGTCCACGTAAGCCTTGCGCCGGTCGTAAAGATTCCGCCCCTGCAAGTGCTGTTTGACGTGGCACAGCTCGTGGATGATATCCAGATACAGGATCTCTTCCGAGGAGCCGCGCAGGTGCGCCAGGCCGATGGTGATGGAGCCGTCGTCGTTGTCCACGAACATCTGATAGGGCCGGTCCACCACAAGCACCTTGGTGCGCGCGATGACCCCGTCGATTTCTTCCGTATCGGAAAAGATGTCCCGCAGGATGCCGCAGGCGCGGATATCCGTAAATAGTTCTTCCAGGCGGTATTGTCCGGGTTCAAGCCGGCGATTGATGCGAAAGAGATTTTTCATCCGGACTGTCTCACCTCTCCTGCGGCCCGTTTTCGTCTGCGCCGGCCGCGGACCGTTTGATCGGACGGTTTCCGTATCACATGAGGGGGTCCGCTCCGAGGCGCTCTGCATCCCTCAGATCCGAAACCAGTTTCCTGCCGGCGGCCGAGGCCTGCGGCAGCGCTTCGGGGTGTTTCAAAATGTCGCCCGGGGCGTCGATGCTCCGGAAAAGGAGTTCGCCCGCATAATGCACATTGAAGGCGTCAAAGAAGTATTTCACCGTTAGGATGGCGCCTTCGAAGGTACGCTGCCCCTTTGTTCCGCCCACTGAGATGAAGAAGCCCCGCCTTTGCTTGTCTTTCGTGTTCAGGGCAGGATCGTGGAGGACGTATTTTCTTGCCCAGAGCGCCTGGCAACGATCCACCATCGCCTTGGCCCAGGCGGTAATCCCGTAGAAGAATATCGGCGAGGCGAGAATGACAACATCCGCGGCCAACAGAAGCGGGTAAAGGCGTTGCATGTCATCGGCGATCACGCAGGCGCCGTCTTTGAAGCAGCCGAGGCACTCCCGGCATGGGTGAATTCTCAAATCGCGCAGATAGATCCCCTCCACCCGTGCGCCCTGTCCCGCCGCACCCTTGAGGGCCTCTTCGAGGAGCAGATCGGTATTCCCGCCTCTCCGGGGGCTGCCGAAGATCCCCAAAACCCCTGCCGCATCGTTCATCTTTCCACCTGACGAAAGCTTCTATGGTCACCGGAGTGTAGGGAAAACGACCGGGGGTGTCAATCCCATTTTTTCTGCTTGGGTCAGTCCTGACGGGATCGAATCCCGTCGAGGTGAAAATACCCGCCGCTTATCAAATGGGCCGCCGCCGCTCCACCTTCCTTTCCCAATCGCATCGCCGGCCCCTGCTTTGCGATGCAAAATATCCATTGACAAGCAATAACAGCCCCCCTATAGTTCGACCCCTCGAAAGCAATACCTTATCAAAAAAAGCATCGCCTGCCGGGTTAGGTTTAGGGAGGTGCAAGTCATGCTGATATGTTCTCATTGTAAGACTGTATATTCCCCAAGTGAGGCCCGTTGGCGCTGCCAATGCGGTGGCTATCTGCTGTTCCAACCCACTGCGATGTTCTCACCCGAGAAATTGGCAAACCGCCCGACCAGTCTCTGGCGATATCGGGAGGCACTCGGTATAGAGTCAGACATCAATATTGTCACCATGGGTGAAGGATTCACTCCTTTAATGCCGGATGAATTATGCGGCCAACCGGTTTTTTTCAAGCTCGATCAACTCTTCCCCACTGGCTCCTTCAAGGACCGGGGCAGTACGGTGATGTTGAGCAAACTTAGGGAGTGGGGCATCGCTGAGATTATTGAGGATTCTTCCGGCAACGCCGGCGCTTCGGTGGCGGCCTATGCCGCCAAAGCTGGCATCCGGGCGCATATCTACATACCCGGGTACACTTCAGCCGGCAAAGCCGCTCAAATTGGCATGTATGGTTCAGATCTGGTGAAGGTGCCGGGTTCACGGGAAGACACCGCCCGGGCTGCTTGGGATGCGGCCGGCGAGATATTCTATGCCAGTCATAACTGGAGTCCGTATTTCGTCAATGGATTGAAGACCCTCGCCTACGAAATCGCTGAGCAACTTGGATGGCAGGCGCCGGATTGGGTAGTCGCTCCAGTCGGAGGAGGCAGCATCATCCTCGGCCTCTATCTTGGGTTTAACGACTTGCTCAGGGCTGGCATTGTGCAGCGGCTTCCTCGCCTGGCTGCGGTACAGGCAGAGAACTGCGCCCCCGTTTACCACGCCTTTAGGCAGGGTTTAGAAGATGTTCCGGCCGTGACCAAACAGGAAACCGCCGCCGAAGGGATTTCCATCGCACAACCAGTGAAAGGCAGAGAGATACTGCAGGCTGTCCGCGCCGCCGACGGCGTGGTTCTAACTGTAAGCGATGAAGAAGTGTGGGGAATGCTGGCCGAGCTCGGCCACCATGGCCTGTACGTTGAGCCAACCGCTGCCGCGGCTCCTGCCGCTGTCGCTGAACTGGTGCGCCAAGGACTGATTCAGACCGGACAGAGGGTGGTCGTACAGTTAACCGGCAACGGTCTGAAAGCCACCGACAAGATCGTGCAGCACTATTTCGAGGGGAGATAAGCTGATGCAGAAAGCAGTCTTTTGTGCTGACGTCGCCACCCCCCGTGGTTTCTACTCCCACGCGGTGCAGGCTGGTCCACTGCTGTTTATCTCCGGACAGCTGCCATTGGATCTGTCTGGGCAGGTTAGTGGACAGACAGCCGGGGAGCAGGCGCGGCAGGCTTTAGCCAACGTTCACGCGGTATTGCAGGCCGGTGGGGCAGATTGGCAGCACCTCGTGCAGGTCACGGTTTACGTCAGCGACATCGCGCATTGGCCGGCTGTAAACGAGGTCTATCAAGAGTTGCTTGGCCATGTGTCGGTGCCGCCCGCCCGCGCCGTCGTACCCGTGAAGGATCTGCATTATGGGGCAATGGTAGAAATTCAAGCTACCGCCTACCTGGCAGAATAGTGAGTGACCACCTGAGCCATGGCGCTTTTGTCGTAGCTTCTCTCGTTCATTGACTTGTCATCATCTCGCTCGCATGCCGGTTTCTCGGGCTAAGGTAGGGTAAAAAAAGTAGGGTAAAAAAAGGGTAAAAAAGGCTTGACAATCAATCCTGACTTACTTAGCGTCAATATAGAAAAGTTTTTCGGAAGGGGTGAATGGGCATGGATAAGTTATATATCAATGACAGTACAGAAAGGAGGTAAAAAACTATTGGCTTAATGGAACGGTTTGATCGATTGTATGGTTTCTTTCGGCTTTAAAAAACAAGGAGTGAAATATTTATGGGAGCAGCGTCAATAGGTACGTAAACCGATTCTTTTATAGATGAAAGGGAGGAGCAAAGAGAAAATTTGAAAAGAACTCTTTACCCTCCCCCCTTGGAGGACATTGACTATGGAAAAAACAAAAGGGAGAAAAATCGGGTTACTGACGTACATTCTGATTGGATTTGTGGTGGGTGTCATTTTCGGAGTGCTTTTCAAAGATGCAAGTATATCGATTAGCTGGATCGGGGATTTATTCATTCGACTTTTGAAGATGCTCATCGTTCCACTCGTTTTCTTCTCGCTATTGACCGGAGTGGTTTCCATCAGTGACCCCAAGAAACTGGGGCGTGTGGGGATCAAGATTATTCTCTTCTATCTCGCTACAACAGCCGTTGCGGTAACAATAGGTTTAATCGTGGCTGGGATCTTCAACCCTGCCGCAGGCATGACATTGGCTCCAGTAGCGGGGTATAAACCTCCAGCGATCCCTCAACTTAAATCCGTTTTACTCAATCTCTTCACGACCAATCCCTTCCAATCCCTCTCAGCGGGAGACATTCTTCCTGTAATTGTTTTTGCTCTCTTTCTGGGAATATCCGCCATCCTCGCCGGCGAAAAGGGGCAGCCCTTGGTAAAGGTGTGCGAGAGCGTAGCCGAAGCCATGTATAAACTCACGACCATCGTCATGACCTTTGCACCGTTTGGTGTCTTCTCGCTGATTGCCGCGACCGTAGCCAAACAGGGGCCGACGGTCCTTCTACCTTTCCTCAACCTGATTCTTGTGTGCTATCTCGCCTATATTGTGCATGTGGTCCTGACTTACACATCTATTGTTAAATTCCTTGCCAAAGCGAATCCCTTCAAGTTTTTCAAGGCTGTCTCTGAAGCCAGTCTGATGGCTTTTGTCACGCGCAGCAGCAGTGCAACTTTACCCGTCACAATGAGGGTTGCGGAGGAAAAGATTGGTTTGCCACGAAACATCTTCAGTTTTACTCTTCCTCTGGGAGCAACGATCAACATGGATGGAACGGCGATTTACCAGGGGATTTCTGCCCTGTTCATCGCAGCGATTTACAACGTGCCGTTAGGTTTCCCTCAGTATCTCATGATCATTTTGCTCGCCACGCTGGGTTCGATAGGAACGGCGGGTGTTCCCGGTGCGGGTCTGATCATGCTGGCCATGGTCCTCCAGGGGGTTGGATTGCCCCTGGAAGGTCTTGGCCTCATTGCAGGGATAGACGTTATTCTGGACATGGGCCGAACGTGTTTGAATGTGACCGGCGATGTTGCTTGCACAGCGGCCGTCAGTTATTCAGAACATGAGTTTGACCCCAAAGGAGTTCTCAACACAATATAATGACCTCGTAACGCAGAGAGACGGCCCCCGATGGCATTCGCAGATATTTGTTCCCTCTACTTGTCATCGGGGGCATTATTTTTTGAAGGATAAGCAAAGAGAAAATGAAATTCCTAACGCACTAAACGCACTAAAGGGAGCGAGCCTTCTTCTCGTTGGTGTCCTTGGCTGATAGAACACGGTTGAGCAGATTCATTTCGTCCCATTTCAATTTTTTTAAAAAAGCCCGTGAATAACAACAGAGGGATTAAAATGCCTGAAAAGATTATCGGTATTTTGGGAGGAATGGGGCCAGAGGCCACCATCGACCTGTTTACCAAAATTGTTAAAGGGACAAAGGTCCGAAAAGATCAAGACCATTTAAGGATTCTCATTGACAATAATCCCAAGATTCCAGATCGAACCTTAGCCATCCAGGGCAAAGGTCCGAGTCCTTTGAATCAGTTGACTCGAAGTGCAAAAATTCTCGAGGAGTCTGGTGCGGACTTCATCATCATTCCCTGTGTGACCGTTCATTATTATTACGAATCCCTCCAGAGGATGATAAAGATCCCTATCCTGCATCTTGTGGAGACAACGGCGCAGTATATTGGAACCAAATTGAAAGGAATATCTAAAGTAGGATTGCTTGCAACAACGGGAACGATTCAAACCGGTCTCTTCCAAAAATCCTTCTCTCATACGAAGATACAATTGCTGATTCCCACGCCTGAAGTCCAGAAGAAGTGGGTAATGGAAGCGATTTATGGAAGAGAGGGGATCAAAGTCATTGGCCCTTCTGAAAACTCGAAACGTCTCATTTTCGAGGCCTCTGAAACGTTGATTCGTCAGGGTGCCAAAGCGATTATCGCCGGTTGCACAGAGGTTCCGCTCGTATTAAAAGAAGGAGACCTCTCTGTTCCAGTCATCGATCCAATCTCTATCCTCGCCAAGATCGCCATTGAGAAGTCTCGAGGAAGAAAGAAATAGCGATGACGACTCAGGTGTTTGACAAAATTTCCGTGTAAAGAGAGCTGAATGAACCCCGTTGAACTATCACTTCCCGAATCCCTGAGAACTGCTCAGCCTTCCGCCATATTCTCCGGAGCTCAACCCCGTGGAGCATATCTGGGACGATTTGCGGGAAAAGGAATTTCACAACCGAGTTTTCGACAGTATTGATTCCCTCCAAGATCACCTGGAGAATCTTGTTGATGTGGAATAGCGGCTGAGGGACCCTATGATCCAACTGAAGACCCTCAGCGCATGCTTTGCTCAATAGGTGACGCATAAATTGTTCTCAAATGGTAACGTGAAAAAAAGGAACTTTTGAAGTTACGGGCAGCTCTTGTCCGGAGAGGAGAAAGATATTTATGAATCTTCCGGAACAGAAGACCAAAATTGTAGCCACCATTGGACCGGCTTCGGAGTCGCAAGGAGTCATGGAAGAGATGATAAAGGCCGGTATGAATGTAGCCCGGCTTAATTTTTCACACGGCGATTTTATTGGTCACAGGCAGACGATAGACAATCTCCGCACCGCGGCTCGCGCAGTGGGGCGACGAATCGCCATCATGGCCGATATGCCCGGTCCGAAGATGAGGATAGGCCGGTTGGCTGATGAACCGGTGGAGTTGCTGCCGGGGGCGTTCTTCACCCTGACGACCCAGGACATGGTCGGGGATGCCGCACGGGCTTCAGTGAGCTTCGCTCGTCTCCCGCAGGCGGTGAAGCCCGGTGATATATTGTTTCTGAATGATGGTTACATCCAGCTGGAAGCCGTAAAAGTAGAGGGCCAAGAGGTCGCTTGCCGGATCCTGGTAGGCGGGGAGCTGCGCTCCCGCAAGGGACTGAATCTGCCCGGCATCGACTTAGGGATCAGCGCCTTCACCGAACAGGACCGCAAATGCCTGACGTTCGCTCTGGAACAGGGTGTGGATGCGGTCTGTCAATCCTTCGTGGAAAGCGCTGCGGATATTATTGCTGTGAGGGAATTTGCGGCCGCGTTAGGTTACAACCCCTTCATTATTGCAAAAATTGAGCGCGCAAGAGCCCTGGAACACATCGACGGCATCCTCGAAGCAGCGGACGGCATCATGATTGCCCGCGGCGACCTTGGTATAGAAATACCCATTGAGCAGATCGCCATCGTTCAGAAACGCCTCATGCACAGCGCAAACATAGCGGGAAAACCAGCCATAACAGCCACGCAGATGCTGGAGTCCATGACGAATAACCGGCGCCCTACCCGAGCGGAGGCAACCGATGTGGCCAATGCCGTGCTCGATGGCACGGACTGTGTCATGCTTTCCGAAGAGTCCGCCATGGGTAAATATCCTGTTGAGGCGATACGCATGCTGGTGAAGATCGCCGCAGCAACTGAGCCTCACCGTTCCCGTCATGGTCTCAGGGAGGCACTGATGACGCACGACCGTCCTGGTTCCACCAGTGTCAGAGACGTGATCGCTTTGAGTGTCGAAGCTGCTATGGTGCGCATCTCTCCCGCAGCCGTATTTGTTCCAACTCAAAGCGGTGCAACGGCATGGTCCATCGCCCGGTTCAAACTCCCCGTTTGGATCGTGGGGGTGAGTCCCCAGGAAGCGACGTGTCAGCGACTCCTGTTCGCTGGCGGGATCTATCCGGAGTGCGAGCCTACCCTTCCTGAAGACTGGAATGTTTATGTGAGAAAATGGGTGCGAACCCATGAGCTGGAAGGGAATTTTGCAATTCTGACCGAAGGGCCGTCTTCGAGACATCCAGAGGCAAACAACCGCATGGAGATTATTGGACTGAGCAATAAAGCCAAGAGAGAGGGAACGTGAAAAAGGCCGCAAATGAATAACACTTGCAACCCTTTGATTTTTCTGGTGGGTCGTATGGGAATCGAACCCACGACCAACGGATTAAAAGTCCGCTGCTCTACCGGACTGAGCTAACGACCCATTATTTAAGGACAGCCCCCATAGCAGGGATAGGCTTTTATTGTCAAGCGGAAACACGGTTCTCTTCCCGTCAGTCGGCGAATGCATTGGCCAGGATGATGGTCTCTTCCCGGTCGGGGCCGACCGAGACGAGGACCAACCTTGCGCCGGCCAGTTTCTCCAGTCTCTCGATGTAACGCCTGGTGTTTCGCGGCAGATCTTCGATCCGTCTCGCCCCCCGGATATCCTCCGTCCAGCCGTCAAGCTCCTCGTAGACGGGCCGGCATCTGTCGAGGAGACGCAGGTTGGCGGGAACGGCTTCGGTAAACTCCTCCTTCTCCGTCCGATAGCCGGTGCAGATCTTCAATTTGTCGATGCCGGTCAGCACATCGAGCTTGGTCAGGGCGAGGCCGGTGATTCCGGAGACGCGGACGGCATGGCGGATCAAGACCATGTCGAGCCAACCGCATCGACGCTTGCGGCCTGTGGTGGCGCCGAATTCCTGCCCGACCTGTTGCAGCCGGGCGCCGGTTTCATCCAGGAGTTCCGTCAGGAAGGGGCCTTCGCCGACGCGCGTCGTATAGGCCTTGCAGATACCGATCACCGAGCGGGCGGTCAGAGGCCCCACTCCGGTGCCGCAGCCGGCGTTGCCGACGACGGTATTGGAGGAAGTCACATACGGATAGGTTCCATGGTCGATGTCGAGATGGGTACCCTGGGCCCCCTCGAAAAGGACCTTCCGACCTTTCCTCAGCTCCTGGTGCAGGAGCAGGGAGCAATCGGCGACATAGGGGCGGATCCTGTCGGCATAAGCCCGGTATTCCTCGAAGATCGCCCGTCCGTCTATCGGCGCCTCCCCGAAGAGCTTCGTGAGATAAAAATTCTTCTCTCCGACGTTCCGGTTGAGCTTTTCCAGGAAGACCTCTTCGTCCAGGAGGTCGCACACGCGGATCCCGACCCGGGCGATTTTATCTTCATAGGCCGGTCCGATGCCGCGGCCGGTGGTGCCGATTTTCTTGCCGACGCCGTGCGATTCTCTGGCCACGTCGATGCGCCGGTGGTAGGGCATGATGAGGTGGGCCTTCTCGCTGACATACAACCGCGTGCTCTCCGGAAGGAGGTTGCGGCTGCGGAGATTTTCCAACTCCTCCAGCAAGACCGGCGGATCCACCACGACCCCGTTGCCTATGATGCAAATCTTACCGGCATGGAGGATGCCGGAGGGGATGAGGTGCAGGATGGTCTGCGTTCCCTTCACCACAACGGTATGGCCGGCATTGTTTCCCCCCTGAAACCGGGCGATCACGTCGGCTTTTTCCGCGTAAATATCGACAACCTTTCCTTTCCCCTCGTCACCCCATTGGGTGCCTACGACGACGACGTTTGCCATTGATCATTCTCCCAACCAAAATTTATACGTGAAGCCGCCGGGATTTTCACATTTCCAAATCGGTGACCGAGATCACGTGGGGCAGTTTCCGGAGTTTTTCGATCACATCCGCGGAAACGGCGCTGTCCGTACTCAGGACGACCATCGCCTGGCCGTCGACCTGTTCTCGGCTCAGGTGCAGGCGCGCGATGTTGACGCCGTTCCGGCCGAGGGTCGTTCCGATGTTGCCGATCACGCCGGGCTTGTCTTCGTTGAACATGACAAACATCCGCCCTTCAGGGATCACCTCGACGGTGAATTTATTGATCCTCACAATCCTCGGAGCCTGGCGTCCGAAGATGGTGCCGGCGGCATTGATCTTCTCCTTGGCGGTCCCGATGGTCACGGAGATCAAGCTCGTGTAGTCCTTCATCTCGCTGCTCTTCGACTCGATGACGCTGATCCCCCTTTCCTTGGCGATGAACGGGGCGTTAATGTAATTGACGCTCTCGTTAAGGATGGGGGTGAGCAGCCCCTTCAACAGGGAGATGGTGATCGGGGCGACGTTGTAGTTGAGGATCTCGCCGCTGTATTCGATGACGACCTCCTTGATGCCTCCGGAGACGAGCTGGGCCTCGAACTTGCCCAGTTTTTCCGCCAGGGTCAGATAGGGTTTGATGACGGTGAGGAGTTCGGCGCTGACCGCGGGGAAGTTCACGGCGCCCCTGATCTCGCCGGTCGTCAGGTAGGCGACGATCTGCTCGGCGATGGCGATGGCCACATTGATCTGCGCCTCGTCGGTCGAGGCCCCCAGGTGGGGCGTGCAGATGACATTGTCCAGGGCGAGGAGGGCCGCATTCTTCGTCGGCTCCTCTTCGAAGACGTCGAGGGCGGCGCCGGCGACCTTGCCTGAGATGAGGGCGTCATAGAGGTCCTTCTCATCGACAATCCCCCCTCGGGCGCAGTTGATGATGCAGACGCCCGGCTTCATTTTGGCGAAGGACTCCGCATTGATCAGCCCCTTGGTTTCCTTCGTCATCGGGGTATGGACCGTGATGAAATCGGCCGCCCGGAAGATCTCGTCCATCGAAGCGAGCGTGATGCCCATCTTTTCGGCCGCCTCCGGCGAGATGAAGGGGTCGTAGGCGATGACCTTCATTTTCAGCCCCTGGGCACGGTCGGCGACGATGCTGCCCACCCGGCCGATGCCGATGACGCCGAGGGTCTTGTTGAGGAACTCATGCCCCATGAATTTGTTCTTCTCCCAACGTCCGGCCTTCATGGAGGCCGTCGCCTGCGGGATCTTCCGCGTCAGGGAGAGCATCATGGCGATCGTATGTTCGCCGGTGGTCACGGCGTTGCCGCCGGGGGTGTTCATGACGACGATTCCCCGTTTGCTGGCCGCTGCGATGTCCACGTTATCGAGGCCGATCCCCGCACGGCCGATGACCGAGAGCTTTTCGGCGCAATGGATGACCTCTTGAGTGACCTTTGTATTGCTCCGGATGACCAGGCCGTCGTAGTCCTTGATGACCGCCTTGAGTTCCTCCGGGGTCATCTTCGTCCTGACGTCCACTTCGATCCCCGGAGTCTTCTTGAATATCTCGACGCCTTCCGAAGAGAGGTTGTCGCTGATCAGAATTCGTTTCATCGTTCGTCTCCTTTTCCTTCCATGAGATCTTTCGGTTTCACCGCTTCATATTTTTCGGGAGTTTGCATCGGGTAAACACGAGGGGGCTGAGGTGACTCAATCGTGGCATTTCAAAGGTCCCGCTATGATAATTCGGCGATCTTTTCCCTGTAAATCTTTCCCAGTTCGTCCAGTGCGGCTCGTATATCCCCGGTGTCGATCGTGGGCCCGCACCAGAAGCGGAATCCCGGAGGGGCGTCCTTGTATGAGTTCATGTCGTAGGCCGCCTTTCTCTTGGCCATCTCGCTCGCGATCCCCTTGAGGAATTTCGCCTGCTCCTCCTTGGGCAGGGCCGTAATCTTCTCGCTGACCACCGAGAGGCATACCGAGGTGTTGGAGCGGATCTCCGGGGAGGCCGCCAGAAATGCGATCCAG
>Ga0208046_1000186_pt1 | contig 13302 bp, 11 predicted proteins | sample PL_2010_300m_FD_184161 | JGI IMG/M metagenome (GOLD analysis project Ga0208046, IMG submission 184161) | Freshwater microbial communities from Powell Lake, British Columbia, Canada to study Microbial Dark Matter (Phase II) - PL_2010_300m... | ecosystem: Environmental > Aquatic > Freshwater >... | reverse complement strand
AATTAAATATCCATCTTCTCCTTCTTCGATTATAACTGTAAATTGTCTTTTCTTTTTCATTTTTTCTTTTTCCTCCTAACTTGATTATAATTAAAAATAGTCAAAATTAAATTCGGACTATTTGAAAATAGTACTTCCTATTTTTTCTATGGTTTAGCTTTCCATCTTACGAGGTCTTTTTTAGGACGTCTATCTATAATAATACCTAAAGCCTCAACCATATGGTTAAGAAACTCCTCAGATCTATTGTAAGTTCTACGCTAAAAGTTCCCGAATTATTGAGTTAGTATAACAGTTCCCATTTTCTTTAATGATTACATCTATTAATATAGATAACTAACAGGACATAGCGACTATCCTAACAGATAAATAGATGATACATTGTACTCTTATGAATGTTTTCTTCTGTCAGTTACATTTCTTCTTCCGTGGTTGCTTCTACGTTCGACGCCTTTATAATTCGAATCGCCAGATTTCCTGCGGTCTATTCCCGTTCTCCGTTCTTTTCCACTACGGTGCTCTCTTTTTACCATAAGAAGTTCTCCTCCTTTTTATCGAGATTATCAATCCACTGGACATCACAGCCTACTTTTTCAAACTATTAATATTTTTGGGGGCAGGCTTAACAAATACACAAAAACTATTTCTTTTATTGTTGCATTGTTTTTTTTCAATAAAGATTTATATTATAAAGCGGTTTTTCGGTAATTATAAATAAAAGATTCTTCCTAAGAAATTAGGAGATAGTTCTTTTTAGTAAACTCTGTATGGGTTTTCCTAAAGATTAGGAGTTGCCCCGTCGAATAAAAAGAGTAAGAAATTTAATCAAAAAAATACTCTTTTTGTAAAAGGGGGACACACTTTACTTTTCACCAAGCATAAGTGCGGGAATACAAAAGAAGAATGTCCCCTCTGATCCTTAAGTCATAAAAATCCTTCTTTTTTGGGAAAATAATTTATTAGGTTTTTTGCTAAAAGTTACCGAATTATTGAGCTAGTACATATATCCCTATTTTTAATAACATCCTTATACCATAATGCACTGTCTTTTAAGATTCTTTCCTGGGTTTTGAAATCAACATATACGATTCCAAATCTCTTTGAATAACCATAGGCCCATTCAAAATTATCCATAAACGACCACAGATAATACCCTCTTATATCGGCTCCCTGCTGGTTTAATTCAGCAATCTTAATTAAATGGCTTTTAATATAGTCTATACGCGCAACATCATTTATCCGTTTTTTATCAGATAGGACATCCTCAAAAGCAGCACCATTTTCGGTAATATATATAGGTAGTTGGGTGTATTCTTTTTTTAGTCTTACTATAATATCATATAGACCTTCCGGATAGATCTCCCAACCCATAGCAGTTTTCTTCAAATTCCCTTCAACGCTCTGATAGTTTAATTTTGAATCCTGAAAAAATTTAACCAGAGCACGAGAATAATAATTTACTCCTAAAAAATCATTCTTAATTGATATTTTTTGTAAATCTCCATCTTTTACAAAATCAAATTTTCCCGCCATCTTAATAAATACTTTCTTCATGTCCTCAGGATAAGAAGCTTTAAAAATAGGATCTAAAAACCATCGGTTAGATAATCCATCACCTCTAAAAGAAGCTTCTATATCTTCTTTAGAATCAGACACAGGATAATGTGGGGTTAAATTAAGTGTTATTCCAATTTTACTATCTTTGAAACCAAATTCTCTGAAGGCTTCAACTGCAGCTCCATGAGAAAGTAAAATGTGGTGGGCTGCGATTAAAGCTTCTCTTGCATTTTTATGCCCGGGCGCATGAATTCCCAGGTAGTATCCTAAAATCGAGGTACAAAATGGTTCATTATGGGTTATCCAAAATTTTACAGAGTCATTAAGCTCCTCAAATACTTTTACCGCATATTCTTGAAACCATTTAATCGAATCTCTATTTAGCCACCCTCCCATATTATAAGCCCACATCGGCAAATCCCAGTGAAATAAAGTAACGGTCGGCTCTATGTCATTTGTAATTAGTTCTTCTATTAATTTTTTATAAAACTCCATCCCTTTCGGGTTATACTTACCATACTCCGGAAATATTCTAGACCAAGAAATTGAAAATCTATAGGTATTAACTCCAATTTCTTTTAATATCTTAACATCTTCCTTACACCTATGATAATGAGCACAGGCAACGTCACCGGTGTGTCCTTCGTACACCTTACCGGGAGTTTTACAGAAGGTATCCCATATTGAGGGACTTCTGCCATCTTCTGCAGCAGCTCCTTCTATCTGATAAGATGCGGTTGCCAGGCCGAAAATAAAGTTATTTTCAAATCTTACCATTTTATCCTCCAATTAATTTAATTATACAAAAGCCACCCTTCTTCAGTAAGAAATTATTATTTTCTTTCCTCATATAGAAAATAATCAAAATCTGCATGTTTTCTCTTTCCTGACAGGTCCTGACATGCTATGCCAACAAACATACCCGTAAATCCCAAGGGGTCAGCCATTTCATCTGATAGGAATTTACTCTCAAGCTCAGGTCCTATCGGCTGCCAATTTTCTCGGTCAATTGAATAATGAAATTGGATAACCTTGTCTACCATTTCGACAGAAAGATAAATTCTGTTAGCTGTTACTATGATCTCCGGTGAAACCGGCATTTCCATTCGTCCTTTTTTAAAGATAATTATTCCTAAGGTATTGCTGCCCGACTGCTCATCTCTGCTCAGACGGAGATAGTATTGGTTCTTTTCGTTATATCTCAGTATAAGTCCAGCCATCTGTTGAAAGTTATCCGGACTGAATTCAAGGCATGTTTCTGTGTAGAATCGGAAGTTCTGCACTCTCCGTGCGATCAAACTTTGCCGGAAAGTCGAGCTAATGGATTCCTGGCCATAAAGCCTTAGCCAGCCTGGTCTGGCTTTAAGAGAAATAAACTCATCCGCCGGAATTCTAAGAGAATGGTATTCCGGGTCAAGTCCACTCTCTTTAAAATCATCATATTGTTTAATCGGGGAAACAACCTCCGACACATCCTCAACATTACTTTTCATTCCCGAGAAGAATACCCTGTCTTCTGGAAAACCATTCACCGCATAAGGCCAATCATTCTCTTTCCATATCAGCTTCTGCAAAGAGGTTTCTCTTCCAAGAGGGCAGTAAGGTGTTCCTTGAAGGGGGCGAGCGCAAAGATGAACTAAAATCCACTCATCCTCTGTCCAGGGACACATACTCCCATGACCTGCTTTTTGCAACCCGTCATGAAGAGCTGTTGATTTCAGGCTTCCGGTTTTCATAGCCTGGTTAAAGGCATTCCTATCTCTAACACTGGTCATTATCGGATTCTGTGGATGGACCTCATAGGGACCCTCTAGGTTACGGCTGCGAGCAAGGGTCACAGCATGAGCGTAGGATGTTCCACCCTCTGCAGTCATCAAGTAGTACCAACCGTTGCGCTTGTAGAGATGAGGCGCCTCTGTAAGCTCGATATCAGTACCGCGAAAGATGTTCTTAACCGGACCGACAAGCTTTTTTGAATCCGGATCGTATTCTTGAAGGAGAATTCCGGAAAAATGGTTTTTGCCAATACGATAATCCCACTGCATATTTAGCAGCCACTTGCGTCCGTCATCATCATGGAAAAGGGAGGGGTCAAAACCGCTGCTATTCAGATATATTGAATTTGACCAAGGGCCTTTTATATCAGTTGCCACTGTAAGGTAATTGTGGGTATCCTTAAAGCCATCGTTACTGTTTTTACCAACCGAGCTAACCCAATGTCGAACATTGGTATAAATTAGATAGAAAAGACCGGCTTCTTTATCATAGCTGAGACAGGGTGCCCAAACGCCACAGGAGGATGGATTTCCTGCCATATCCAGAAGTGCCACTCTGTCGAGAGGTCTGGATAATATTCTCCAGTTACCAAGGTCTTTTGAATGGTAAATAACAACCCCCGGAAACCATTCAAAAGTTGAAACTGCAATATAAAAATCATCTTTTACCCGAAGAATACTCGGGTCGGGATTAAATCCTCTTAATATAGGATTCTTAATCATCATTATTCTTTTACACCTCCCATGGTAAGGCCGCTTATCAGATAACGAGCGAAGAAAACAAAGGCAATTAGTATTGGAATAATTGATATGGCTATAGCGAGATAAACAATTCCGAAATCCCTCTTATATACGGTTGAATTAAGCTGACCTATAATCATAGGCATAGTATATTTTTCCTTGGAAAAAATAACCACCAGAGGCAAAAGGTAATTATTCCAATTTGCTACAAAAGTAAAGATGCCCATAGTCGCAATTCCGGGTAACATGATAGGCAAAGCAATTTTATTAAATATTGCAAATTCCCCACATCCGTCAACCCTTGCGGCCATAATCAAATCTAAAGGGAGAACTGATTTTACATACATAAATAAAAAAAACACAGCAAAAGCATTTGCTCCGGCGGGAAGAAAAAGAGAAACTCTTGTATCCAACAGGTTTACCTTGTTCAAAAGCTCGAAATAACCAATAATTCCTAAATGCTGTGGAACCATCATAAAAAGTAATATAACACCAAGAAGAAATCCGCGCCAGGGAAATTTATAAAACGCAAAACCATATGCAGTAAGGGCAGAGATATACGAGCTCAAAAGTGTAGCAGAAATTGCTACTATGGCGCTATTAAGAAGCCCTCTGCCTACATCCAATTTACTAATGAGGTTCTGATAATTCTGAAGTAGGTATTCCCCCGGAAAAAGACTAACTCCACTGTTTATTTCGGAACTGCTTCTGGTACCATTTATAAGCATAATGTAAAAAGGAATAATACAGATTAAAAGCAGTAAGATTAACAAGATATAAATAAGCAGTTTTTTTAATTTAAACTTATTCATTATTCAACACTCCTGAAGCTTGTTTTAGTTATTCTAAGATAAATAACAGAAAAACATACAGTGATAATAAAAAGCACATAAGAAATCGCTGAAGCGTATCCCATTCTGTTATACCTGAATCCAGTGTTATACAGGTAAACAACCATGGTCGAAAGAGCCTTCTCCACCTCACCAACTACACCCGGACCGATAGATATTACAAAGGGGATGTCAAATATCTGCATTCCACCAATAAGGGAGGTTATTACTACATAGGTAAGAACCGGCATGAGAAGAGGCAGAGTAACCTTGAAGAAAATCTGCCCTTCAGTTGCACCATCGATTACCGCTGCTTCGTAATAGGTTGAAGGTATACCCTGAATTCCCGCCATCAGGATTATCATACTTACCCCAAACCACATCCAGGTCTGAATAAGTGAGACAATAAACTGTGTTCTTGCAGGATTAACCATCCAGTATATGTATTTTTCTGTCTCTTGTCCGAAGAGTATCTGGTTAAGGGAGCCATGCTGCCAATCGAGAATAACAATAAAAAGAACAGCTATTGACGCGGCTGTAACCAGGTTAGGAAAGTAAAATACTGCTCTGAAAAATCCAACCTTTTTAATCTTTAACCTGGTATTGGTAAGCCAATTTGCCATAAAAAGGGCAATAATAAGCTGCAATATGATATTGGGAAGCCATATCTTCCATGTATTAATAAAGGAATTCCAGAAATATTTATTCACTATCAAATTTTTATAATTATTAAATCCGATAAGAACGGGGTCCTTAAATCCGTCGTACTGGGTAAAACTTAAAAATAAGGTATAAAGCATAGGATAAAGATGAAACGCCAGAAAAAAGATAAAAAACGGTAATACGAAAAGAAGATTTTTATAATTTTTCTTTGCCATAAAACCCTCCAAAAAACTATCGTGCCGCCAATCAAGGTGGCGGCACGATATCTATCAAATTCTTCTATCTGATTATTTTACGATAAGCTCAGGATAGGCATTTTTTACATCATCCTTGAATGATTGAATGGCTTCTTCCTTTGTTTTCAGACCATCAATGTAATTTCCTATTGCGCCCAGCAATAGGTTATTGAGTTCAAGATCATACCTGCTTACAATTGAACTGTCAATTTTTGGAGCTTCTTTGGCAAAGAATTCATAGTGGTTTTGTCCGTTTAGGTAAGGGTCTGAAAAAGTGCCCTTTATTTCTTCAAAAACGACCTGATTACCCACGAAATCACCTGTCAATGTTGCCCACCACTTTAGGGTATCATGATCCAGAGTCATCATATGGACGAATTTCCAGGCTGCCTCTTTGTTCTTAGAGTTGGCATATACACCAAGCCAGGTTCCTCCCCAGAAGTAAGAGCTAGGCCCATTGGTAAGACCCCAATCTCCACTGCTATCAGGAGCGTTTGCCTTAAGTACATAATGGAGGCCCCAGGTGGGAAGGACATATCCGAAAATGTTGGAGCCAGCTTTCATCCCCTCAAACCATGGTGGTGACCACTGGGCAATTTTTTCTGTAAGGTTCTCTTCACGAAGAATTTTAGCTGTGTCGAAGAATTCCACTAAAGTAGGGTCAATGACAAACTCATTCTTGTCATTGATAAAACCGTTCTTCCTTGCTGAAAGAGGATACCAGCTGTAGTCAGCATAACCGGGGATAATTTTTATTTTACCGTTGCTTTTTTCTTTAAGAAGTCGTCCCGTTTCAATGAATTTGTCTACCGAAGAGAGCATCTTTCCGACTTCTACTGGGTCATCAGTACCAAGATACTCTTTAGCAATGCTTCTCCTAAAGAAGAATCCTCCGGGTGTAGTCTGCCAGGAAATAGCTCTGAGAACTCCTGTGGAATCAGTACCCATCTCTACCTGATAGTCAACCAGTTCAGAAACGTCAGCGTTGTATGGAGCTTTGGAAAGATCATCCCAGAACCCGCTTTCTACAAAATCTTTGACATAGGCGAATTCTCCGGTAAATATATCCGGAGCATTCTTACCTGTTCTGAGAACGGGTTTCAGTTTGGAAGGATATTCCTCGCTTGGAACAATGGTTAATTCAATCTTGATATCAGGATACATTTGCTCAAACCTTTCGATAGGTCTGGTCAACTCATCGGTAAATGACCAGAGGGAAAGGGTAATTTCCTCCGCACCGCCATAGGTAAATACAAGCATCATAAAAATAATTGACAACACAATACTTGAAAATAATCTTTTCATTGTTTTTCTCCTCCTTATAAAAAGTAATATTTTCTAAATACATGCTACATGCCAATAAAACTTATTTTTTCTAATAAACTACAAAGCTTCACCCCCTCCCTTCCGTTGTTTGATAGTGACTTGCGGGAATTTGTGTAATTATATGAGCTGATGTGTTTCTCGTAGAGTACTTATTATAGTACTTATTTTAAGTTTTAAATTATTAGTTTTCTAAATAATACACTATTTTTAAAATTTAATCAAGACCAGTTTTGGATATTAAAATAGAGATACATCCTATTTTTTCTATGGTTTAGCTTTCCCTTTTACGAAGGCTTCCTTTGGGACGTCTATTTATAATAATACCTAAAACCTCAGCCATCCGGTTAAGAAGTTCCTCAGGTCCTATTATGGGCTTTATGCTAAAAGTTACCAAATTCTTGACTTTGTTCAGCAGCTGTCCCTATTAATAATTCAATTATTCAATCACTAAAACTGAATCTTAATTGAGGATTCTCTTTTTGAATTAATTTCAGCACTATTTTTACAAATTCCTCTGCTGTTTTCAAAGCATTTTCTGCTTCAATTTTGGAAACAGGGAGGAAAGGGTCATAAGTAAATTGATTTCTTTTTCGCCGCATATGATCGAATTTTTTGATAATATTCTTAAATTTCTCTCCCAAGATTTCTCCGGATAATTCTATAATTGTCTTATGCTGCTGGCCATCGACTGATCGGTACCCTTTCATAAATACCATAGACCTGCCACATCTTAACATTGCCAAATATGCATAATTATAAGTAACTTCTTCATCAATTTCTAAATTAGCTTTGGCAGCAAATATATCTTTCTGAGCTCGAATTAAAAGGGCCTCGATTTGGGAAAAATCCACTTTTTGTTTTTTGATTAAACCTAGGTTCAACATTATTTTTACTGTGTCTTTATAGTTCATTTTCATCCCCTATCAAAAATATCTTCTTCTCTTTTAAAATATCTAAAATAAAAGAGTTGTCTTCTTTTTTCTTCTTACTAAAATCTTCTTTCTCGTAAATAGCATAATTTATTTCTCTTTGTAATTTTCTCTCTAATTTACTTATCACTTCAATCAATTTATCCTCATTGACCTCTCCTATAATCAATAAATCTATATCACTATCTTCTTTCTCTTCTCCTTTAGCGAAAGAACCATAAATAAAAGCGTGACTGATACCATTAAATTTTTCTAAAAAATTCTGAAGCATTTTGGGGGCACCGGAAGTTTTAAAGATAATACTCTTTAATTCTTCAAAAAGAGGATAAGATTGATTTAAATAATAATAAACCAGGTTCCCTTTGTTTTCACTAAGAAAAAGCCCTGTACTTTCTAATTTAATCAACTCGCGGCGAATATTTCCTACTGAAAAGTTAAGTAATCTTTCTAACTCTCTTAAATAGTATTTTTTGTTTGGATTGGTAAAATAGAGTGCTAAAAGTTCTTCTCTTAATTTAGATTTGGTAATACGAAACATATCCATAATTGTAGTCCTTTCTGAATACAATTGTAGTATTTAATGACTACAATGTCAAACTATATTTACTGAAACTGTTGAATAATATTTTAAAACCTTCCCCGTTGAATTTTCTTTACCGGGAATCGCTATAAAGATGTGAAAATGAGGATAACACGTCCTATTTTCTCTATAGTTTAGCTTTCCATTTTACTAAGCCTTTCTTTGGGACGCATATCTATTATAGTAATATCTTAAGTTCCAGCCATCCGGTTAAAAAACTCCTCAGATGCTATAGGTTTTGCGCGAAAAGTTACCAAATTTTTGACTTGGTACATCTTCCCTATTTATCTATTTTAAAAGTAAAATATTAATTATCTAAGAAAATTTGACATATCCCGATTTATTCCAAATCGCAAATTATAATACTCGTCTAATTCATAAGGGTTATTTCATTTTTGCGATAATAAGCAGAAAATCAATTTTACTAGTAATTCCATAAATTTAAGATAAGGATGTTTTTTTAATGTTTGGAATTATTGATACGACTTCACCTTCTAAATTGTTTAAAAATTGTTCTAATTTGTTTTGGTCATTTTCCATTTTGATTTCTAATCTTGGATGAAGATCGGTAAGCCGAAGTCACAAACCTGCTGTTAGGCGAAATCGTAACATATCTTCATTTAATATTACCATATATATGGTAATAACCGATATTTTACCTTCTGGCTATATTCCCTATATCCAGGAAGTTTATCTATAAGTATTTTTTCTTCATTTTTAATTCGTAAAATAATTAATACCGGTAGTGGAAGAACAGCCAATACTGCCCAGTATGAGTCAAGTGCTAACGGACTTAAAACGTACATCGTTAATACAGCTATATACATGGGATGACGGATAATTGCATATGGACCTGTGGATATTACTTTCTGACCTTTTTCTACTTCAATAATTCTGGAAGCATGGGTATTTTCCTTTAACACCAAAAAGAATAACAAATATCCTATAAAAATAAATAAATCAGCAATTATAATTAATATAAGCGGAACCTCAGACCATTCAAAACGATAATCAAATCCAGGAATAATAAAGGCTATAAGAAAGACTAAGATGGAAAGCATAACGAATACTTTTTGAGGTTCTTCTTTTTCTTTCATTTTCATTCGACGTTCTAATAATTCCGGGTCGTTCTTTAAAAGATATATCAAAACAAAAATCATAGGAATAAATAATATGCCAAAATATACCCATGCTTCCCAAAACTTTATTGATCCTGCTGGAAGAAAAACAATGAGACCTATAAGAATAATTGACAATACGAGTCGTATTAAAACTTTAATCAAAAGTTGTCTATTTTTGCTTGTATTTTTCCCCTTCATGTATACCTTCCTAATCTTATTAGAAAAATACTATTTACTTTAATAGGTTAAATTATATCACAACATCGCCTAACCTATGCCGTATTCTTTATTTACATCTTTTTTGCAATCTTTCTTGAACCGCTTTACTCATTAACTCCCGGATTGCATCAGAAGCAATCCACTTTGCACTTCTTGAATCTATTTTTTGAATCTCCTTTGCAGTTTCAATTGCCTTCTTATTTAAATTTAAATTCCGTTTTCCAATATTCCTTAACGCCCAATTGACCGCCTTTTTAACGTAGTTTCTATCATCATCCGCCTCCCGTTTTATCGCCGGCAGTAAGGCCAAAAACTTTTTGTCCAGCGATTCCTTGTCGTGCCATGCCAGGCACGCCATCAAGGCAAAGCCAGCGCGCTTTTCAAATTCTTTTTCGCGATTTGTCCACTCTATTACCTTCTCCCATGCCATGGGGGTTCTATCAAACAAATTCATACAACACTGATCGCATACGTCCCATGAGTCAAAATCCTTTATCCATGCATCCATTTGTTTTTTTGTCACCTGGTTCGGTTCATCAATCATACTCGCCAGTATGCGCGCTTCGTGAATACCTGAATCCCAAAGTTGTTGAGCAAGAGAGTGATCCTTCCCAATTTCTTTTGACATTTTCCTTAGGTTTGGAACAGAAACTCCGTAAGTATTTTCCGGACTAATACCAAACCGCGCCATGCCCTCTACTGCCCTGGGATTAGATAATGTCTTTAGTTTTTTAAGGATGTTCTCATATTGCATTTTTCTACCTCTTTAGGTTCTTTCTTTTACTGGTTGCCGCAGTATAGTCTTTATTTATTCAAGGTTAGCTGTAACTGCATTCTCACCATTTACTTTTTTCCAATATATAATTATCAAACACTACATCAAAAGTACTATCCGTTGGACTGCAAGCATAGATTCCTACATTTAATTCATTAAACTTACTATGTAAATGGGTAATTCTAAGTTGTTTCCATAAAATTCCATCATCAGAATATTCGATTATGAAATCATTTTTTTTGCTTTGTATACGATACCACATTTTATTAATTTTTGAATTGATATCGATTGTTGCCCAATCAGAATATCCTAAATTTGTAACGACTGAGCCGAGACGTGAATAATTTTCGGTTTCATATTCTGTCTAAGTCTTCGCAAGTTCACAAAAAAGTTATAATATCACTTTTCATATTCTTTTTCGATTTTTTCAATGCTTCTGCTCAGGGCCTATTATTTATAATGTTTTTTCATCTCTTTATTAAATGGTAGTGCAAGTATTTCATCTATAACTGCTTCAACCTGCTCAAAAGATTTGGTCCTTGGATCTCTTATCAGTATTTCTTGAAGCATCATTTTATCACCAGATACGAATGCTTCCAAGGCCCACTCCATCCTTAACATCCTTGGGGCGAGATACATATTCATTATCCGTTTTGGTATTGGAGGATTTATCTCTTCCGGATGAATGCCTTTCTGATCTACAATTACCGGTACTTCTACTACTACATCCTCGGGAATATCCGGGATGATTGGCCCTTTATTGGTAATATTTAGCACAAATCTTTCTTGGTGCCCGTTAATCAAGGCATCGATAAATGGAATATGTTGTTCTCCACTCTTAACCTCAGGGGGGAATTCTTTCAAAAGATTAATAGATTCATCTAAGGCAAACTTAAAATTTTTATCCGTTAATGCCTTCAAATAGTTTTCCTGATACCAGGCCCAGCCTAAGTCAGAATCTGCTCCTCCCCAGGGCTCTCCATACCACTTTTTCTTGGTCTCCGGATTGTAATGATATTTCCAGCTCCCATTCCTAACACTATCTCCTATGGGCATTCTTCCATAAAATTTATACATATCTATCGCTGCGGGGCTCATCTGGTCATCAAAGGGATCTTTGGGTTTCCATTTCCTCGCTTCTTCTTCTATCCACTGATCTATAAGCGGATAGGCATCCTTGTCTTTATAAAGAAAGCGATTAAGCCATATATTATGGTTAAAGCCTGCAACCTGCCAGTTCACTTCTCTCATATCTAATCCCAAACTTTTTGCCAAGACTTCAACGCCATAATGTCCATGACAAAAACCTATAACCTTAATGTCAGAATATCGGGATATCAAGGTTGTACCTTCAAACACCGGATTGGCAGTCAGTAGAAGCCAAGCGTTAGGACATATTTTTTCCATGTTATGCGCTAGCTCTAAAAAATATTCGAGTTGATTATAATTACTTAAGGTGTGGTAATCAGAAACCATATTGAATTCTTGGCTATCTATTCCTCTTTTATACCCATGCTTTTCTCCTGCTTTTCTGCTGGCATCCAGTTGTTCATGACTACCTACAAGCGCAGTGTTAATTACAAAATCTGCGCCCTCGATTGATCGTTTCATATCGGTGGTTTTTTCGAACTTTAAATTAGCTCCCAAGGCAGCTGCATACCTCGCTGCTAAAACGTGTACTGAATTTAGACGCTTTTCATCGATGTCCATAAGCGAAACAGAACTTCCGGATAAACCTTTTGTTTTACAAAGGTCTCCTACTAATCTTAAAGAAAAAATGGCACTTCCTGCTCCTATAATACTTAGTTTTATACCTGACATTAAATTCCTCCAATTTGTACTTAATTTATAACACTTCAAAAATAATTGTCTTTATCTCTTTCGGTCTAAGTGTTATTTTAACTCCATCCTCATAGTGTAATTCCTCATTATAACTTTCATCCAACCTACCCAGATAGACCTTATGGATAGCAAATCCTAATTTAATCTTTCCAGTGGTCTCTCTATCAGCAGGATTATAAACTCGGACTACCAATTTATCTTCAAATTCATTCTTTTTAATGGCACTAATCTCTAAATACTCACCTTCTAATCCTATAAAGCTATATTTATCTGCGAGATTTCCTGGTTGATTTTTTAGTTGTTTAGTTAATATTTTTGTCTTGTACTGTCTTGTCTTCTGAGAAATACAGGCATCATCCCAATTACCCTGATGAGGTATAAGGGCATAATAAAAAATATTCTCTCCTAAACATTGAGCTTCTGGTGTTGGGAAGGAAGGACCAGCATTTTCCTTCCTATATTCTAAATCACCTCTGGATAACCAACCTACGCTGCGAAGCAAAGTTAAAGCTACGGTATTATTGTCAGGTATTATCTCGTACTCAGGTAATCCTTTATTCAGAATTGCCATTCCATATTTTCCATTATTAATATCTACAAATCCCGAATTATGAGCAGTTTTATAAGCCTTTTCCACCCAGCCTTCACTGTCAGGCAACTTAATAGATCGTTTTACTACATCAAAATGACCCTCAGCATAAACATAAT
>Ga0208046_1000185_pt1 | contig 13304 bp, 13 predicted proteins | sample PL_2010_300m_FD_184161 | JGI IMG/M metagenome (GOLD analysis project Ga0208046, IMG submission 184161) | Freshwater microbial communities from Powell Lake, British Columbia, Canada to study Microbial Dark Matter (Phase II) - PL_2010_300m... | ecosystem: Environmental > Aquatic > Freshwater >... | reverse complement strand
CCACTATTTTAATTAATGAATCCAGGAAGGACGCCCCGAATGACCCCTTCCGGACCGCCAAGCCCCTCCACAGCCGTCTCGTTGCGGCGCGTCATGCTGGTATGATGCTTGCAAGTTAATTATTATTGATCTTTGCTTGGGCATGGGATTCTCCGCCGAAGTGAAGATAGGGCTTGACATCGCCCGCGGGCGGTGTTAGGGAATCACCGAATATCTGTGAAAGGAGGTGGTGTCCCGAACAGGCAGGCGTTGAAGCGGTCTTCGGGGAGTCTGGTCTCGTTCCCCCTGCCGGCCTCGGACCGGTGGAAAGCGGGCCGCGCGCGGAGACGCGAAAGCGTCGGTTATTTTCTCGATGATCCCCATGCCCGTGGGGATCGAACCAGCAAAACAGGAGGAAACAATGAAAAAGCTTTTGGTCGTTTTACTGGCGCTGGGGCTGATCGCGGCCTTCAGCATGACCGCATCGGCCGCGGACGTGAAGTTCAGCGGTCAGTACTATGTGGTCGGCACGTATGAGAACAACAGATCGCTCAATGACACGAATGCGACGAATTCCATGGCCGACTTCTACACGAGGACGAGGGTTCAGACCGTCTTCGGGGTCGCCGAGGGCCTCTCCTTGACCACCCGTTTCGACGCCTTGGAGAAGTGGTGGGGTGGACCCTCCGGGGAAGACAAAACAAACTCCCGGACTTCTCAGAATATCGTCTCAAACAGGACCCCTTACCAGGAAAACATCGAATTTGAGCAGGCCTATGTGACCTTCAATACGGCCATCGGCCAGTTCGCAGTCGGCTATCAGGACGCAGACACGTGGGGCACCGGTTTTGGCGACACCCCCTGCTCCCGTCCGAGAATTAAGTTCACTGCGCCCATCGGTCCCATCACGCTTCTCGCCATCTATGAGAAGGTCACGGACAGCAACGATCCTGCCCTTCTTAACACTAACCTGGGAATGGCCGACGCGGACTGGGACAACTACGCGCTCGCCGCAATCTACAAGTTCAAGGGCGGGGATGCCGGTCTCCTCTACAAGTTCGTAAACGCCGCAAATCCCCGACCCGCAGGGAACTACCGGGTCAAGCAGCATGTCCTTGCCCCCTATCTGAAAGCGACGTTCGGTCCGGTCTATGTGGAAGGGGAAGTGATCTACCTCTTCGGCAAAGCCATGGCGTATGAGGCTCCCGCTACCACTGCCGACGTGGACGCGGCGGGCTGGGGCGCCTACGTGAAGGCAAAGATGAATATGGGTCCGGCGTATTTCGGCGCCCAGGTCGGCTTCTCCTCCGGCGACGATCCCACCACCGCGGACAAAAACGAACAAGGTCCCAATAGCTCCGTGAGCTGGAGCCCCGCGCTGATCTTCGGCGAGGCGAACGTAAAGACCTGGATCGGCGGCACCAACAACGGCTCAGGAAACGCGAGCGGCGCATCCTTCAACTCCAACAAGTACAACCTCCTGGTCTTCAATGTGTTTGGCGGCTTCAACCCGACGCCGAAACTCAACATCGAGGCGACGCTCGCGACGATGACGGCCGACAAGGAGCCCACGAATTACGTCTCCGACAAATACGGAACGGAATTCGACGTCGTCGCCACCTACAAGATTTACGACAACCTGAGCTACATGGTGGGCGCTGGCTATCTCTGGACCGGCGATTACTTCAAGGGAACCAACAGCGCGAACACAGTCGGCAACGACTACCTCGTCCTGAACAAGCTGACCCTGAATTTCTAATTCGGGTCGCCTGATTCTCTTTAAAAGGGTAACCTTCACAACCGGCCCCGGGGAGCGATCCCCGGGGCCTTTTTATCCGCCGGAAAGCCCCCGTCATCTCCCTCCCTTCCTCGCCTGTCACGACATTTCTTCGATGTTGATCTTGATAAATCGGGGTGATATGCTATCTATACTTTTATCGGAGGAAGCAAGATGAATGCGAGAAGAATCGGTTGTTTTTATCTGATCCTGATGCTGTGCCTGGGCGCAGCGGCCTGCTCCGGTTCTTTATTCCGGAATTACGGCGGGATCAATCCCAACGGGGAGGTCACGCAGGCCTTTGAAGGCTACCGGGTCAACAGCGAATTCCGCTATTATGTCAGCGGCGCGCACTACTACCCCAACGCCCTCATGGGACTGCACAGGGACTACCGGCTCGACCCTTCGACCCTCTGGAGGGAGGTGCCGGGGATGACAACGGCGAAGATGAAGGAAATCGTCGATGATATGAAGACCAAGGCCTCCCAACACCAGATGTTTCAACAGGGGTTCGAGATGTCGGACAACAAGGGCCGGCCGATCGGCGTCTGGTACTCGGTCCTGTGGGCTCGGACGTTCCTGCGGATGAACGAGGACGGAACCGTGCGGATCGATACGCCCGATCTCGACATCTATGAGAGACAGGAGCGGGATGCGGTGGTTATTGACAGCCCAAGTAACTGAGCGTTCAAGGCTCTGGATCGCGTCAGGGGGGTGAAGCGCTTGACCGCTTCCGTATCATTCACACGGGACCCCAGTTGAGACCTGAAGAATCCGAGGGACCCATGCCGATCTACGAACATGAATGCGGCGCCTGCGGTCATCGCTTCGAGAGGCTCATGAAGATCGGCGAGGAAACGCCGGCCTGTCCGGCCTGCGGTGAGAAGGAGACGAAGCGGCGGATCGCCCCCTTCCGGACGAACGCCTGGTCGGCCTTCCTCGACGGAATGGAGAGGCGGGTGAACCCGCACAAATTCAAGTAGAAGAGGAGCAGCCATCGAGAAGATTCACGGCAACCTGACCGGCCTCGGACCGGCCCAGATCAAGCGGATCGGGCAGATCTACCGGCGGCGCGTCCCTCCGGAGCGTGTCGTCACCCACGAACTGGCCGGCCACCTGACGGAGCTCTCCCGCGAGATCAACCGCCAGCTCGGCCTCCTCGTCACCCGCCGGGGGGAGATCGCCTATGTCATCGTCGGCTCTCACCACAACATCCTCATCCCCTCTCTGGACCGTTTCCGCTCCTCCTCCCGCCGCTTCAGGGGGCTCCGCCTGATTCACACCCACCTTGCCGGAGAGGAGCTTACCACGGACGATCTCACCGACCTGGCGCTCTTGCGCCTCGATCTCGTCTGCGCGATCGAGGCGGGCGAGGACGGCCTTCCCGGAGTCGTCCACACGGCCCACCTCGTCCCCGAAAATCCCGAGGGCCGCTACTGGGAGATCCTCCCGCCGAAGCGCCCGGCGGAGATGGATCTTGATTTCCTCTCGTTCATCACGGCGCTCGAAGGCGAGTTCGCCGGGCGCCAGAGGACGCGCAGGGTGGAGGCCGTCGACCGCGCCATCCTCGTCCGCGTCCAAGCGGATCCCTTTTTCGACGGCGAGGCCTCCCTCGCGGAGCTCCGGGAGCTCTGCCGCACCTCTGACGTGGAGGTCTTCGATTCCGTGATCCAGCACCGCCCGGAGGTGGACCCACGCTTCCTCATCGGGAGGGGAAAGCTCTCCGACCTCGTCATCCGGGCAATGCAGATGGACGCGAACCTCCTGATCTTCGACCATGAGCTGACCGCCGCCCAGGTCCGGTCGATCACGGACTTCACCGAGATGAAGGTCATCGACCGCACCCAGGTGATCCTCGACATCTTCGCCCGCCGCGCCCACAGCCGGGAGGGGAAGATCCAGGTCGAGCTGGCCCAGCTCAAGTACCGCCTCCCCCGCCTCACCCGGCAGGACGCGGCGCTCTCCCGTCTGGCGGGAGGGATCGGCGGCACCGGCCCGGGCGAGACGAAGCTTGAGGTTGACCGGCGGCGGATCCGGGCGCGGATTCACCACCTGGAAAAGGAGCTCAAGAACATCGGGAAGGCGCGGGGACAGCGACGCGTGAAAAGGGAAAAGACCGGCCTTCCCGTCATCTCGATCGTGGGTTACACCAATGCCGGAAAATCCACACTCCTCAACGCCCTGACGAAAAGCGAGGTCTTCACCGAAGACCGCCTCTTCGCGACGCTGGACCCGAAGAGCTCGCGCCTGCGCTTCCCCCGGGACGCGGAGGCAATCATCACCGATACGGTTGGCTTCATACGGGATCTGCCGAAGGAGCTGGTAACCGCCTTCTCGGCCACCCTCGACGAGCTCCAGGAGGCCGATATCCTGCTCCACGTGATCGATGCGGGCAATCCGGCCTTCGAGGCGCAGGTCGCCGCCGTCGATAAGATCCTCGCCGAGCTGGATCTGATCGGCAAACCGACCCTCCGGGTCTTCAACAAGGCAGACCTTGTCCGGGACAGGACTCTCCTTGCGAATCTCTGCCGGCGTTTCGAGGCAGTGGCCATCTCCGCGATTTCTCCGGCCACGCTTCCCCCGCTGACGGAGCGGCTGGAGGCCATGATGTGGACCGGCGACCGTATCCGCCCGGAAGATTTAGAAGAGACCACCCGGTCCTCTGCCCCCTTGCGCTCTTTTCGCGGTCTGTGATATTTCTTTTTTAGGGTGAAGCGGATGGGCGCCTTTTTTTCAAAATACCGGGCAAGGGCGGGAGGGCTTCTGGTGATCTGCCTGACCGGCTATGCCGTCCTGGGCCTTCTGTGGCAGAATATCCGGATCTACGGCGGCCTCCCGGAGAAGGACCCCGTCACGATTCACGAGGAGAGAATCCGGCAGCTCAAACCGCTTCTGCGCGCATCCGGAGAGGTCGGTTACGTCACCACCGTCGAGAACGACCGGATCTTCGGCTTCGAGAAATCCTTCACCAACGTGGAGTATCTCGCCCAGTACGCCCTCACGCAGTACACCCTGGCCCCCCTGATCGTCCGGAACAGCCCGCAGTTTCCGCTTGTCATCGGCAATTTCCTCGACGGGCCGCCGGCACCCGGTTTCCTGGAGAAAAACGGCCTGATTGAGCTCCGGGACTTCGGCGACGGACTCATCCTCTACCGGAAGGATCGGAAGAGATGACCACACTCTCATTCATCGCCTCTCTTCTCCTCTTTCTGGTCATCGGCTATCTGCTGTCGATCGTCTTCCTCCCGCAGCCCAAAAGCGGCGCTTCCGCTTTCGCGTTCCGTCTCTCTGCCGGCGCCGGTCTCGGCATCGGCGTCACTTCCTGCATCGCTTTTATCTGCCTCCTTGCCGGCCTCACACGATACCTCCCTGCGATCGATGTCGCCGTCTGCCTTGTTCTCGGCCTGATCTGCCTCGCCCTGTCCAGGAGGGGACTCGCCGGGAAACCTCCATCCCTTTCACAAACTCGACCTTTTTCCGGCCTCCTCGTTGTTCTGGCCGCCCTCTTTTCCATCGAACTGATCGCCACGATCCTCTCCTTTGCCGTCGCGTTCCTGAAAGAACCACACGGCAGGTGGGATGCCTGGCTGATCTGGAACATGCATGCCCGCTTCCTCTTCCGCAGCGGCGAGGCGTGGCGCAGTGTCTTTGCCGGCGGGATGGAGTGGAGCCACTGGGACTATCCCCTTCTCCTGCCGCTCTCCGCCGTCCGTTCCTGGACCTACATGGGAGGCGAAAGCAACACTGTCCCCGCGGTCTTTGCCTTCCTCTTCACCTTTCTCATCATCGCGCTCTTGCTGTTCTCCCTGTCTCTCCTGCGGAGCAGAACCCACGGCCTGCTGGCAACGATGATCCTGATGGGAACCCCCTTTTTCGTCTCCCTGGGGGTCTCCCAATTCGCCGATATCCCCTTCGCCTTCTTCGTCCTGGCCACCCTCATCATGCTCTTTTTCCAGGGGCGATCGCCGGAAAACCGTACGGGATCATTGATCCTGGCGGGAACGGCCGCAGGATTGTGCGCCTGGACGAAAAACGAGGGGCTGCTGTTTGTGCTGATCGCGGCCGTAAGCGTTGCCGGCGCGGCGGCCGTCGACGGGGGAGGAAGGCAATTCGTCAGACGAACGGGCGGGTTCCTGGCCGGCGCCCTGCCGGTCCTGCTGATCGTTCTCTATTTCAAGACCCGGATCTCCCCCGCCAACGATCTGGTGGCGGGATTCAGTTTGGCGGCCGCATCGATCAAAATGTTGGATCCGGCCCGTTATATCGAGATCGCCAAGGCATTCTTCTTCACCGGAATCAGTTTCACCCAGGGGTTGATCGACGTGCGCGTCGGGATGCATTTCAATCCCGGCGCCGTCAACATCCTTCTGCTGGCAGGGTATCTCCTGCTGGCGGGCGTTAAGACGGATCCCCGCGACCGGATCTGTCTTTTCCAGACGGGCGCGGTCCTGCTCCTGATGCTGGCCGGGTATTTCTCTGTCTACGTACTAACCCCGCTCGATCTGACGTACCACCTCTTCACGTCATTGAACCGTCTCTTTCTCCAGATGTGGCCGAGCGTCATCTTTGTCGTTTTCATGATCGCCGGCGCGCCCGGGGAGGAATCCGCGCCGGGCGACGGACGAGACGCCCTGCCGCCATTAAAACCGAAAGCGGCGAAAGGGAAAAATAAGGCTTCACTGCCGGAGGAATCTTCGGGGCGGCCATTGCGGGACATACCCGACAGGGAATGGACCATGAGTCATGAAGTGAGGGAACGGAATGAATACAATAAAAATCCTGTCCGTCGTCATGCCCGTTTACAACGAGAGGGAGACCATTCTGACGATCATCGAGAAGGTGCTCCGGCTTGATTTCGTCAAGGAGGTGATCGTCGTCGATGACGGCTCAACCGACGGAACCGGGGAACTGCTGCGCGAGGCTGCATTCGACAGCCGGGTGAGGGTATTTTCCCACGGGAAAAACAGGGGTAAGGGAGCGGCGCTGAGAACGGGCTTCGGCCAGGTCACCGGGGAGATCGTGGCCGTCCAGGACGCGGACCTGGAATACGACCCGAATGAATTCGCCGAGCTGATCAAACCCATCCGCGAGGGTATGGCCGATGTCGTGTACGGATCGCGGCTGTCCGGGGGCAAGCCGCAGCGGGTGCACCTCTTCTGGCACAAGATTGGCAACAACTTCCTGACCCTTATGACGAATCTCCTCTACAACACGACCCTCACCGACATGGAGACCTGTTACAAGATGTTCCGTAAGGAGGTCATCGAAAACATCCGCATCGCCTCCGACGATTTTTCCGTGGAACCGGAACTGACGGCGAAAATCTGCAAGAACAAACAGTGGCGCGTCTACGAGCTGCCCATCTCCTACTATGGCAGGAGCTATGCGGAGGGGAAAAAGATCTCCTGGCGGCACGGCTTCTCCGCCCTCTGGACGCTTTTGAAGTACCGCTTCATCTCCTGATCCCGGGAAGCGCCATGACGGCTCATCCGCTAAGAAACGAGTCCGGACGCCTGGCAGGCCGCATCGGCCGACACCGTGGGCTGGTCATTTGTCTCGTCTTGGCGCTCATCACCCTGGCCGCGTATTGGCAGGTCCATACGTTTGACTTCGTCAGCTATGACGATGACCGGTACGTGCTTCAGAATCCCCACGTCAATACCGGCCTGAAGCCGGAAAACATCGCCTGGGCGTTCCGGTCGCTGGAGGTGAGCAACTGGCACCCCCTGACCTGGCTCTCCCTGATGCTCGACGCCCAGCTCTTTAGACTTGACGCCAGCGGGTATCACGTCGACAACCTGCTGTTCCATATCCTCAACACCCTCCTGCTCTATATCGTCCTGAATGCCATGACCGGCCTGCCGTGGCGGAGCGCTGCCGTCGCCGCCCTGTTCGCCCTCCACCCGCTTCATGTCGAGTCCGTGGCCTGGGTGGCGGAAAGAAAGGACGTTCTCAGCACCTTTTTCATGCTCCTGACCCTCCTCGCCTACAGGCGCTACGCAGGGCGGCCGGGACTCAAGACCTATCTCCCCGTGGTCCTTTTCTACACCCTGGGATTGATGTCCAAACCGATGGTCGTGACGCTGCCGTTCCTCCTGCTCCTGCTGGATGTCTGGCCGCTGAAGAGGGTTTCCCTCGCCGGCAACCCCTTTCAGGGGGGGATGAACGGCGAGGCCGGCCGTTTGGTCCGGCTGATCTATGAAAAGCTGCCCCTTTTCGGCCTGACCGTCCTGTCGAGTGCCGTGACCCTGCTGGCGCAGGGAAGCGAAATCACGACCATGCAGCATCTGCAGATCTCGCTGAGAATCTTCAACGCGCTCGTCGCTTACTGCGGTTATCTCGCCAAGACCGTCTGGCCGATCCCGCTGGCGGTTCTCTATCCCCACCCGGAATTCATCCCGCTCTGGCAGACGATCGGGGCGGCCGCCCTGCTCGCGCTCGTCACGGCCCTGGCGGTGATGACCCGCCGGCGCCATCCCTACCTCCTGGTCGGGTGGCTTTGGTATCTCGGAACGCTCGTTCCTGTCATCGGATTGATCCAGGTCGGCGTCCAGGCAATGGCCGATCGCTACACCTATATCCCGCTGATCGGCATCTTCGTTGCGGCCGTCTGGATGATCTCCGACTGGAGCGCGCGGCATGCCTATCCCCGATACCTCCTCCCCGCTTTCTTTACGGCCGTCGCGGGCTTTCTTTTCGCGATCACGTGGACCCAGCTCGGTTACTGGCAAAACAGCGAACCCCTCTTCCGCCATGCCCTGGCCGTGACAAAGAACAACCATGTCATGCATAACAACCTGGGCGCGCTGCTGGCCTCCCGGGGGAAGCTTCCGGAGGCGGCAGCCCATTACACGGCGGCCCTCGACATCCGGCCGAACGACGCCGATGCCCATTACAATCTGGGCAACCTGCTGCTGAGGCAGGGCAGGATCACGGAAGCCATTCCCCGTTACAGGGAGGCCATTCGCTGCAATCCGGATTTTGTCCCCGCCCACAACAATCTGGGGATCGCTTTCGCCCAAGCCGGGGAGAATGCCCAGGCGGTCGAACAATTCCGCGAGGTCCTAAGACGGGATCCCGGCCATCAGGAAGCCGGGCATAACCTGGCATTCGCCCTGGAGAACCTGAAAAAGGCGAGCGAAACGGTCCCGCCGCGGACCTCCAAAAGGGTGCGCACCGAGCCGCAGACCGCCGAGGAGAGCCTCGCGGCCGGGATATCGCTCGCCCAAAAGGGCGATCTTGCCGGCGCGATCGACCGTTTCCGGGAGGCGTTGAAGCGCGACCCGAATCTTTACGACGCTAACGTCCACCTGGGGCTCTCCCTCGCCCTGCAGCGGGACTTCACCGGGGCGATCCCGCATTTCCGCAAGGCGATTCAGCTCAACCCGAAGCGGCCCGAGATGTACAACAGTCTCGGCGTCGCCCTGGCCAATACGGGAAAGATCGACGAGGCGATCGCCCAGCTCAGGGAGGCGATCCGGATCGACCCGAACTTCGCCAAGGCGCACAACAGCCTCGGGGTCATTTTGGCTAAAAGCGGGAACATCGACGAAGGGCTGTTGCACCTCGAGGAAGCCCTGCGGCTGCAGCCGGACTATCAGGAGGCCGCCAAAAACCTGGCTATCGTCCAGAGCCTCAAGGCCAGGCCTTGACCTCCTCCGGCTCCCTTGGCGTCCTCTCGCCTCCATCGCGATGGCAGCCCCAATTTCTCTATTGACATCCCCGGGGTTTTGTTCTACAGTCCGCCCAATTTCGGCAGCGGGGTTTCCTGAGAATGAACGGGATGTTGGAAAGGGCAAGGGATCTGCATCGGGACGGGCTTCTCCTGGGCCTCCCGTTGTGCCTCGCTCTTCTGGTGGGCTTAAAGCCCGTCACCCGTCGTTTTTAGGAAAAGTCATCTCCGAAATCGAGCGTATCCTAAAGGCCATGGGTAAGAAAATCCATGGCCTTTCTATGTAGCGACTTTGCGGCCCCATTTTCAGGAACGCGCAAAGAGGCAGGAGGCGCAAGACGGAAAAGACATCTTCAGGAAAATGTGATGCATGAAGTGATATGGCACGGCCGCGGCGGACAGGGCGTCGTCATCGCCTCGCAGATCCTGGCCGAATCGGCCTACCTGCAGGGATTCAAGGGGGTCACCTCGGCGCCGACCTTTGGTCCGGAGCGGCGGGGGGCGCCGCTGACGGCATCCACCCGGATCTCCGACACGGCGATCCGGACCTTCGCGCAGATCGAAAAGGCCGACATCGCCGTCGTCCTCGACCCGTCGCTCTTCGGCGTGGTCGATATTCTGGGATCGCTGAAACCGAAGGGGCTGATCCTCATCAACACGCCGCAGAAGGCCCAGGAGGTGGCCATCAAGGGCTGCCTGAACATCGCCACCGTCGATGCGGCCGCGATCGCGCTTCGCTTCCACCTGATCAAGGAGGGAGCGCCGATGGTCAACACGCCCATGCTCGGGGTCCTTTCCCGGGCCTCGGGCCTCGTCTCCCCCGAATATATGGAGAAGGGGCTGAAATGGAAGATGTCCGGAACGGCAGCGGCGACCAACATCGCCGCGCTCCGGGCCGCATACGAGGCGGCGAGTATAAAGCGGATCGCATAGAAAGGCAGTGTATGGAACCCAAAGACGACAACCTCTCCGCGATGTGCAAGCCGGCTGCGGGCGAGGCGGGAAAGACGGGAGATTGGCGGGACGCCACCCCGGTCATCGACCCTTCCAAGTGCATCGCCTCCGTCAAGAACCGGCCGGCCTGCTACCTATGCTGGCTCTATTGCCCGGACGGAATCGTGACGGCGGGCATCCCGGTGAAGATTGATCTCGAATACTGCAAGGGGTGCGGCATCTGCGCGGAGGAGTGCCCGGCGAAGGCGATCACGATGGTGATCCGCAAGGAGGAGAAAAAATGAGTCATGTGGAGATCATGACCGGGAATCAGGCGGCGGCCTGGGCTGCCAGGCTCTGCAAGGTTCAGGTCATTTCCGCCTATCCGATCACCCCCTCGACCCCCGTGACCGAAACGATCTCGCAGTGGGTGGAGCGGGGCGAGATGAAGACCGAATACATCCGGGTGGAGAGCGAACACTCGGTGATGACGGTCTGCGTCTCCGCCTCCACCGTCGGCGCGCGGACCTTTACCGCTACTTCCTCGCACGGCCTCCTCTACATGCACGAGCAGCTCCACTGGGCGGCCGGCTCCCGCCTCCCCATCGTCCTTTGCTGCGTGAACCGCGCCGTCGGCGCCCCCTGGTCCATCTCCAACGACCAGCAGGACTCCATCGCCCAACGGGACACCGGCTGGATCCAGATCTACTGCCGCGACAATCAGGAGATCCTGGATTCCGTCATTCAGGCCTATCGAATCGCCGAGCAGGTCTACTGCCCCGTGATGGTCTGCTTTGACGGCTTCATCCTCTCCCATACGATGATGCCCGTGGAGGTTCCCGACGATGAACTGGTCTGCCGGTTTCTCCCCCCCTATAAACCCCATACGATCCTTTCCCCGGAGGATCCCCGGAACATCAACCCGGTCATCTTCCCCTGGCAGAGACGCGATGTGGAGGGGGTGCTCCGCGACGGCTACATGGACATGCGCTGGAAACTCCAGCACGCCCTGGAGAGGGCACGGGACGTGATCGTGGAGACGGGCCTGGAATACGCGGAGCAGTTCGGCCGGGACCACGGCGGGATGCTCTGGACTTACAGGGCCAAGGACGCCGACGTCCTGCTCGCGGCCATGGGATCCCTCGCCACGGAGGCGACGACGGCGGTGGACATCCTGCGCGAGGAAGGCATCCGGGCCGGCATGGTCGGAATCCGGGTTTACCGCCCCTTCCCCCGCGAGGAGGTCCGCGAGGCCTTTAAAAAAATCCCGGCCATCGTGGTTTTCGAGAAGGACATCAGTTACGGCTACGAGGGGGCGCTCTCAGCCGACATCAAGGCCGCCCTCTATGGAACCGGCCTTAAGGGCGCCGGTTCATAACTATATCGCCGGTCTCGGCGGCCGGGACGTGAAGGCCCGGGAACTGGCCGAGGCCGCCCGCTGCTCCCTCGCGGCCATCGCCGAGGGAAGCAAGGAACGGCAGATTTGGCTGAATTGCGTGACGGAGTAAGGGAAAATGCCGGAAAAACTCTTTAAGGTGAACCGAGAAGAATACATGCTGCCGGGGAACCGCACCTGTACGGGCTGCGGCCTTGCCTTGGCCTATCGCTACGTCCTCAAGGCGCTCCGGGAAAACACGATCCTGACCCTCCCCGCGAGCTGTCTCACGGTCCTCCACGGTCTCTATCCGACGACGTCGGTCGCCATCCCCTGCCTGAACTGCACTTTCGCGAGCACCGCGGCCTCGGCATCGGGCCTCGTGGCCGGGCTTGCGGCCATGAACCGGAGCAACATTACGGTGGTCGCGATCGCGGGCGACGGGGGGACCTTCGATATCGGCATCCAGGCGCTCTCCGGGGCCGCAGAACGGGGGACGGACTTCATCTTTGTCTGCTACGACAACGAAGGCTATATGAACACGGGAACGCAGCGCTCCAGCGCCACTCCGATGGGGGCGCTGACCACGACCACCCCGATCCTCACCAAGCAGCAGAACAAGAAGGACATGATGAAGATCATGGAGGGGCACGACCTCCCCTACCTGGCGACCACCTCCCCCTCCTTTCCCATGGACCTCTACGAAAAGTTCGTCAAGGCCAAGAGGATCAAGGGAACCCGCTACCTCCAGATCGCGACCCCTTGTCCCCCCGGCTGGGTCTTCCCCCCCAAGGACACGGTGAAGATCGGCCGGCTCGCCGTCGAGACGGGGATCGTCGTCCTCTACGAGATCGAGGACGGGAAATTCCGCTTCACCGGCCGGAGCAAGACACTGGCGGAAAAGGGGAACCGCGTCCCGGTGATCACCTTCATCGAGAGGCAGGGACGGTTCAAGAAGATGAGCATGGAGCAACTGGGCCAGTTTCAGCGGTCGGTCGACCAGAAGTGGAACGAGTGCCTCAGACGGGCGGAGGCATGAAAGGCCGCGCCAGGGCCTTCTCGATGATCTCGGCGTATCGCGCCGCGGCGCCCTGATTGGCGGCGATGGCCAGCCGTCCCGCCTCACCCTTCTCCCGGAGGATTTCGGGCCGGGTAAGCAGTTTCCGGATGCCCTCGTAAAGCTCGTCGCCGCTTGCGACAGCGATTCCCGCCCCCGCCTCTTCGAGCAGGTCCCGCTCGTCACGGAAATCGTCCATGTGAGGCCCGTGGAAGACGACTTTCCCCCAGGCGGCCGCTTCGAGGATATTCTGGCCGCCCTTCGGGACGAGGCTACCGCCGCAGAAGACGACGGTGGCCAGGCTGTAGACCTTGAAGAGCTCGCCGATCACATCGACGAGAACCACCCGCTCGTTTATGCGCGGGCGGCCGGCGTCGATCTCCGACATCCGGATGCAGTCTGCGAATCCCGCCTGGCGGACCAGTTCCGCGACGTCCTCTCCCCGGTCGATGTGACGCGGAACCAGGATCAACTTGAAGCTCGGCCGGTCCTCGATGATCCGCCGGTACAC
>Ga0208046_1000184_pt1 | contig 13306 bp, 10 predicted proteins | sample PL_2010_300m_FD_184161 | JGI IMG/M metagenome (GOLD analysis project Ga0208046, IMG submission 184161) | Freshwater microbial communities from Powell Lake, British Columbia, Canada to study Microbial Dark Matter (Phase II) - PL_2010_300m... | ecosystem: Environmental > Aquatic > Freshwater >... | reverse complement strand
TGTCTGAAGTGATCGCCAATCAGGGGTTCCCTATCGCCTTATCTATACTCTTGATCTTTCGTATAGATAAATTTATGCAAGAGATAGTAACAGCCCAAAAAGAGGGATACCGGCAGATACTGGAAAATACTAAAGAAATACACCATACTATTACTAATTTAAACCAGCAGAACCGGGAGTATTATTCCATGCGCTTTGCGGAGGTACAGAAAGAACTCTCCGGGATGAAGGTAGAACTGGGGAAAAACTGAATAAAAATACAATAAAAAAAGGGTAAACTATAAAGAATGTCATCTTATGTAGTTTACCCTTTTTCTGTTCTCAAACCATATTTTGATATTCTCAAAAAAAATAGGACCTGCCCTATTATCTAATTTAAAAGTAAAATATTAATTATCTAAGAAAATGGGAGTCACTATTTTTATTTATTAAAATATCACTCCTGAGATTAGAATAATATTGGCATAAGGACTGCATTCTCCCGTCTTAACAATCGCTCTAGCCTGTTTGGATAATTCTTTTAGCTCTTCATGAGTAATAAATTTAACTTTACCCATCAATGAAGAAATTAAATTTAGAGTTTGAGGATTTTTTTCTTTGATTTCTTTGGCTACATAGGCATCTTCAATCTTTAATTCGGAAAGGATAGCGGTTAAAACTTCTGAAAAAGAAGGCGTTCCACATTTTAAAGCTAAATCAATTTTCTCTACTTCTTTAGGGATAGGCAGGCCGGCATCAGCAATTATTAACATGTCACGATGCCCCATCTCTGAGATAACTCGATTAAGTTGAGCATTTAAAATACCATTTTTTTTCATCCTTACACCTCCCAGCTGTTTTCGGATATCAATTTCATAATAACATAGATATTTAATAATGAAACAGAGTTCTTCTTACTGCTTCTTTCCAACCCTGGTACAATTTATCTCGCTCTCCATCAACCATTTTACAATTGAAGGTTACATCAGGGGCTCTTAATGCTTTTATTTCCTCCTTACTATTCCAAAACCCTATGGCAAGCCCTGCCATAAAAGCAGACCCTAGGGCTGATAATTCTTCTATTTTATTACGAACAACAGCTACATTAAGTATATCAGCCTGAAACTGCATTAAAAAGTTATCTCTTGTTGGTCCTCCATCAACACGTAATTCCTTAAGTTTTACTCCTGATTCCATAACCATTAAATCCAATATATCCCTTATTTGGTAACCTACTGACTCTTCTGCAGCTCTTACAATATGAGCTTTTTTTGTCCCTCTGCTAATACCCATAATAGAGGCCTTAGCCTCACTGTCCCAGTAGGGTGCGCTTAAACCTACAAATGCCGGAACTAAATATACACCTTCATTACTAGCTATAGAAGCGGCTATCTTTCCAGATATCTTTGAATTAGGAATTAACTCTAAATCTTCTACCAGCCATTTAATGGTTGCTCCAGTGCAATTTATGTTACCCTCAAAAACATATTCTACACGACTATCCATTCCCCAGGCTAGGGAAGTTACCAGCCCACTATTGGATTGTAATATATTTTTACCTATATTCATCATAACAGAGGACCCAGTGCCATAAGTTGCCTTAGCCATACCTTCTTCAAAGCAGTTCTGCCCAAATAATGCTGCGTGGGAGTCGCCCATAACACCGGCTATGGGTATTTCCTTTTCCAATATTCCGTTTATGGTTGTATAGCCAAATATTTCATCTGAATATTTAACTTTGGGAGTCATAGTTTTTGGTATAGTAAATATTCGCAATAACTCTTGGTCCCATTTTAACTCTTTTATATTAAATAATTGCGTTCGACTAGCATTTGAATAATCTGTTGTATGCGCTTTCCGGTTAGTAAGTTTCCAGACCAGCCATGAATCAATAGTACCAAATAATAGTTTTCCTTCTTCGGCTTTTTGTCTGGCTCCTTCAACATTATCTAATATCCATTTTATCTTTGCTGCTGAAAAATAGGGAGATAAAACTAACCCGGTTTTTTCTTTAACTATTTTTTCATAACCCTGTTCAATTAATTTATTACAAAGATTACTTCCTCTCTTGCATTGCCAAACTATAGCATTATACACCGGTTTTCCGGTTTGTTTGTCCCATACTAATGCTGTCTCTCTTTGATTTGTAATAGCCAAAGCCATAATCTGCTGCCCGGTTATCTTTACTTCGTATAGTAGGTCATGGATTACTTTCAGGGTATTTTTATAAATCTCCTCAGCATCATGCTCAACCCATCCGGGATTAGGATAATACTGCTTATGTGCTCTATTGCAACGATGCACAACTTGCCCTTTTCGGTTAAAGAGTATGCTCTTCGTTGCTGATGTTCCCTGATCTATAGCCAAAATATATCTATTCTCCAATTATGACCTCCACTTACAAACTACAAACTTTTATTTTATATTTATCTGTATTTATAATTAATCTAACATTTTTACTGCAATATTAACTAGGTTTTCTGCCGTTAATCCATAATGCTTAAAAATTTCGGGTGAGGTTCCGGTAATTGCCGGTTCATCAGGTATTCCTATTATTCGCATAGAAACAGGAAAGTTTTGCACTATTTGTTCGGATACTGCTGCTCCTAATCCACCATAAATACTGTGCTCTTCGATTGTAATTATATGTCCCGTTTCTTTTGCAGCTTTTATTATAACCTCTTTATCAAGAGGTTTTATTGTATGCATATCTATTATCCTTGCACTTATATCTTTATCTTTAAGTAAAATACCTGCTTCAAATGCAATTTTTACAGTTTCTCCTGTCCCTATAATGGTTATATCTTTTCCTTCCATTATGGTATTTGCCTTGCCTATATCAAATGGAGCATCAATCTTTGTATATACCTCCGGTACAGCACTTCTTCCCATTCTTATATAAACCGGTCCAATATAATTTACAAGAGCCTTCGTCATTTTTCTTGTTTGGTGTATATCGCAGGGCAGAATAACATAAATTCCCGGTATTGCTCTCATAACTGCAATATCCTGTAATGAATGGTGCGAAGACCCTAAAGGTCCATAGCTTACTCCTCCACTTACTCCAATAATCTTTACATTGGTATTTGCATAGGCAACATCTAATTTAATTTGCTCTAAACTTCTGGCAGATAAAAAAGATGCCGGCGCACATACAAAAGGCTTTTTGCCACAGGCAGCAAGCCCCGCTGCTATGCTCACTTCATTTTGTTCTGCAATTCCGGTTTCCACAAACTGTTGGGGAAGCTGTATGGCAAAATCCTCCAAAGTTACTGATCCTCTTGCATCAGAAGTTATAGCAATAATATCAGAATCTTTTCTGGCAAGCTCCAGAAGTGTATTAGTAAACATCTTTCTACATGGTATATTAATATTCATTTATATATTGAATCCTTTATTTAGCTGAAAATCTAATTCTTTCATCGCTTTTTCCAATTGCTCTTGGTTAAGTACTTTATGGTGCCATTTTGCCTCATTTTCAATAAAGGATACTCCTTTACCTTTAATGGTATTAGCTATTATTAAATGGGGTTTTTCCTTTGCTATCGGTATTTTTTTAAATATATCTATCATTTTTTTAATATTATTACCATCTTCGATCGAAACATTCCAACCAAATGCCTTCCATTTTTCTTTAAGATTTTCTAAACTCATTATGTTTTCGGTATTTCCACTTATTTGTAAATGATTCCGATCAATAATCCCAATAAGGTTATCTAACCTATAGTGTCCTGCTGCCATAGCTCCTTCCCATATAGTGCCTTCTGCTAATTCTCCGTCTCCCATAAGTACATAAACCTTATAATTTTTTTTATCCATCTTTCCGGCAAGAGCCATCCCCACAGCAACTGATAAACCGTGCCCAAGGGCTCCTGTATTCATCTCTACACCCGGTACTTTTACACTTGGGTGTCCTATTAACCTTGAATTAAATTTACAATAATTTTTTAATTCGTCTTTTAAGAAAAAACCTAAATCTGCAAGAATAGTATAATATCCTTCTACACTATGCCCTTTGCTGAGAACAAATCTATCACGAGATTTCCATTTCGGATTTTTAGGATCTATTTGCATAATTTCATAATAAAGTGCCACCAATATGTCTACTGATGATAGAGATCCACCCGTGTGCCCAGTATTAGCATTAAAAATCATCTGTAATAATTCTTTACGTATCTGTATAGCTTTATTTTTTAAAAATATTATTTTATCCAAGAATATTTCCACCTGATTCTGATTGATTAGGTTCCAAATAAATATAAAGAAGACTAAATTTAATTAAAATTATTTTTGGAAATTATTAATTTTCCACTGTAAATATTTAGCAGCCTCTTCAAGGATATCAGCAAAATTACCCCTAACCATGGCTACGTGATGCTCAAATCCTTCGCTGCAAATGTACTTCATTATTTTTTGAAGATTTTTTACCTCTGTTACAGCAATTCCCCCGTCCATAGGAAATGGATCGTCAGTAAACTTCCCTTCTCCAACATAGCTCTTCATATACCCTTTTCTATCATCTGTAGAGACTCTAAAAAATGTATAATCTCCGGATGCAACCTGGCCTTTAATGGCGCCAAAACATCTATCCTGACCAATCGTTGCGCCAAGGATATCCAGTTCGGAAATTTCTATATCATTATTCACAAAGCTCTTGGGAAAATTGCTGCAATGCGTGCAGACACATTTATTAGGATTACTCCCATAATTGTTATTCCAGTCCAGAAGGGCTGAGGCCTTATCGGATGCTAATTGTAAACAAAGCATGCTTAAAGCGCCGGTGATATCCATTTCACAGGCAAAAGGAATCCCTCTTTCACTAAACATACTCATGGTTAGACAAGCTGCACAACCATAATTATATTCCAGGCTATCCCAACACTGAATAGCTCCCGCAATAAGCTCATTTTTATCAATAAATTCTTCAACCGCAAGACTAAAGCGAGCTTGCTTCAAAATACTATCGCTCCGGATTCTTGAAGGAATCTGGCCATAATTCTTTATTTCCTCTACTTTCGAGGCTGCCTTTGCTGCGTCAATTTTACCAGCTGCCGCTAAAATCTCTGAAAGATCTATAGGAACAACGGTAATTCCAAAATCCTGTAAAATTTTTTCACTAAAACGCATGGTTTGAAAAGCAGCAGGACGTGTTCCTATTGCCCCTAAGCGAGCATTTTTTAGTCCACCAACTATTCTACATACCCGTGCGAAACTATCCAGATCGGTCTTAAATTCGGGACTATCAACATTTTCGGTATGAAAAATCGTATCAGTAAAGGGAATTCCGTACTGAATAAAATTATTGCACACCGAGATCTTGCCACAGAAAGAATCCCGTCTTTCGCTGACTGATACCTTGTCTATTTCATCACAGGAAGCCTGAACTAAAATGGGAACATTGAGACCCGAGAGAACAATGCTATTCACAATTCCTAACTCATCTCCGAAATTTGGAAGAATTACCAGAATACCGTTGATCTTATCTTGATTTTTCTTAAATAGAGAGGCACATTTTTTTGCATCCTGATAAGTTTCAATGTTTCCAGAAGGAGTTTCACCTTCGGGAATTATTACACTGCTATAACCCAGAGAATCTAATGTTTTTAGAAGTATCTTTCTATCGTTGTGAGCCAGCTGAGGATTAAAAAAGCCTCTTGTTCCAATAATGACTCCGAAGGTAATACAACTATCTTTCATATATATTTTATTTTCTCCCTTCTTAAACACTTCCATCACCCAACACGACGACCATAAAGGCACCCGTAACGGAAGGTACCCATGACGGAGGTGGTAACACACACTTTTAGTAACAGTGTTTGCACCACCTCCATCCTTAGAAATTCCTATTTCTCAGCTTATTGTTTCGGCTTGGGTTTGGGGGCAAATTTCTCATATTGGTCAGCATTCTCCGGGGTAAGTAATACCATATCTATGGACTGTTTCTCGGGTTTACCTGTGCTGCCAGTTTTAATCCACTTATCAGCCTGGATAGCAGCCTGCGTCGCCATCTCAGCTACTGGCTGAAGTGATGTAGCCTTCAATTCACCTTTCATAATGGACTCAATTGCGTCATCACTGCCATCGAACCCAACACAAATCACATCAGCTCTTCCAGCTGTCAACAAGGCAGCTTGGGCGCCTAAGGCCATAGTATCATTGCCACAGATCACACCCTTGATCTCCGGATTTTGTTGCAGGAGAGTTTCCATTACGCTGTAGCCTTCCGTCTGGCTCCAGTTGGCTGTCTGCTGGGCAACCATCTCCATACCCGGAATCTGATCGAGAACGTCGTGATAACCCTGCGAGCGGATGTGAGCGTTGGTATCAGTATCTTTCCCTGTTAGCTCGACGAATTTTCCTGCCTCACCCATCAACTCTACAAAGTACTCTGCCAAGATGGTAGCACCCTGATAGTTGTTGGATATAATCTGGGATGTAGCTACGCCTTCCTTGGTAATCTCCCGGTCCACCAGGAAAACACCAATACCGGCATCCTTGGCCTTCTGAACTGCTGCCACGGTGGCATCAGCTCCGGCATTATCCAGAATGATCGCGGCAACACCCTGGGCAATAACGGTCTCGAACAGCTCCATTTGTTTATTGGCATCGTCGTCATGGACCAGTTTGATTGTTTTGTAACCCAGCTCCTCAGCCTTGGCTGCAGCTATCACCTGCATCGTTCCAAAGAAGGGATTTTCCACCGGTGGAACTATTACGGCTATCGTTTTAGCCTGTTCTTGTGCAAATACTCCAAACGAACTTATAGTTACTAACAAAATACCAACAATAATTATTAATAAACCTTTCTTTTTCACCTTTCCGTACCTCCATTAAATTTAATAAAATTACCTTAATCACTTGCAAAAAAACTAAATGCATCTTAGTTTATTATCACCCCCTTCTTTTTTTAATATTGTGTCCTTCTCGAAATTTTAAAACCTTTATTTACCAATGGTTTTCAAGGACACCTGTTTTTAATCCGCTCTCCAACTCCAACGCTTTTGGCAGTTATAAAGTGGCTATTTTAACTCTTGCCGCTGTAAGGCAATGCGCTCCTGCATACTGATCTGTATCTGGTCGATGACCACTGCTACTACAATGACTATTCCTTTGATTATATTCTGTAAGAAAGTAGAAAAGCCTAATATGACTAACCCGTCGCTCAGTACTCCAATGACAAAGGCACCAATTATTGTACCGCCGATACTGCCACGACCACCACTTAGGGAAGTTCCCCCGAGAACAACTGCCGCAATGGCGGTTAATTCAAAACCTGTACCAGTTGCCGGATGAGCAGCTACCAATTGCGAGGCGATAATCAGTCCCACCATAGCCGAACAGAAACCGCTGATCATATAGACAATGGTTTCGGTTCTTTTGGTACGCACACCGGAGAGCTCAGCGGCACGCCGATTACCGCCAAGTGCAAACACATGGCGGCCGAAAGGTAGTCGCGTCGTAACAAAGAAAGCCACCAGCGCAAAGAACACCATAATCCAGATAGAGTAGCTAATGCTTAAAAAATTACCCGCGCCCAATCGCTCGAAACCCTGGTTACTAAATTCAGGCTTACCAATTAAGTTAGAAAAGGTGTAACCATTATTACGCAATCCGGCAAAACCGCGTGCTATGTACAACATTCCAAGGGTGGCGATGAAGGGAGCTACCTTGAAACGAGTAATTACCAAACCATTGATGGCGCCCATTACTATTCCTACTAACAGCGTAATAATAATAACCATCCAGGTATTTGGGAATACGATTACTCCAAACTGGTTCAGCTGAATACCCTCGTTAATTAAGCCACCGGCAATCATTGCGGACAGGCCAACAATCGAACCCACAGAGAGATCGATACCACCGGAAATCATTACAAATGTCATGCCGATACCCAATATTGCAAAGATTGCTACATGTTTCGACATAATAATGATGTTGGCTAGGTTCAGGAATCCAGGTGAGACTAACGTAAACACTGTAATAACTATAATCAGGGCAAAGAACACACGTCCCTTCATAATGAACTCTAGGATATCCGTTCTAGTGGCATATTTCAATTGCTTCGCCTTGGTGGCTGTACCTTCGCTCATCTTTGATGTACCTCCTATTTATGGTTGTTCAGTTTCATTTGTTAACCCATTGCCAGTAACTGACGCATTAATCAGCTTCGCTTCGGTTGCCTCTTCTCTTTTAAATTCACCGGTAATTGTACCTTTCGACATTACCAGAATACGATCCGACATTGCCAGGATCTCCTTTAACTCAGATGAAACAAACAGGATTCCATATCCTTGAGCGGCTAAGTTCTCCATAATTTCGAAGACCTCGTGTTTGGCGCCGACGTCGATGCCTCGCGTGGGTTCATCTAACATCAGTACCTTGGGACTTGTGAGTAAACCCTTGGCAACAACTACTTTCTGCTGGTTGCCGCCACTGAGTGATGCGACGAGGTTTTTAGGATCTGAAACTCGGATAGACAATTCTTTGATTAAGGTGTCAACAGCTTTCTTTTCTTTCTTCCTGACCAGAAACAACCGAAAACGGTTGAGGTATTTTTCCAAGCTAGCCAGGATCATGTTATGAGCAACAGATAAGGTTAGCACAAGACCATCTCGTTGTCGGTCTTCCGGTACTAACACCAGTCCTGCCTGAATACGTTTTAATGTTGTATTACTCCCAATATCTTGACCTCCAAGCCAGATTTTACCAGACGCTCGTGGATTAGCGCCCACCAGACATTCCAACATCTCGGACCTGCCGGCACCCTTCAGACCATAAATGCCCAGGATTTCACCTTTGCCCAGCTCAAAAGAGACATGACTAACCGCATATCCCCCGCTAACCCTGGGTAAGGTTAGGTCCTCCACTCGAAGCAGTACTTTACCAATCTTGTGCTTTTTTCGGGTAAACAGCGTCTCTAACTTCCGACCTATCATCTTTTCAATAATCCAGTGTAGATCGACATTTTTTACAACTTCTTCGGCTACCAATTGTCCATCGCGCAGCACAGTAATGCAATCACCAATTTGCAGTACTTCGTCCAACTTGTGTGAAATGTAGACTATGGTAATTCCATGTGATTTAAGCTCGTAAATGACGCGGAAAAGTACTTTGACTTCAGTAGTACTCAAGGCCGAGGTAGGCTCATCCATAACCAGAATACGTGTATTTTGCGCCAGCGCCTTGGCAATTGTCACAATCTGCTGTGCACCGATACGCAGGTCGCTCACCAAGGTGTCTGGGTCAAGTTTATGTTCCAGGCGCTGGATTAACTCGCGGGTACGCTGTTGCTGAATTCTCTTATCAATCACGCCACGATGGACGACCTCACGCGCCAGAAAAATGTTCTCAGCTATACTCAAGTTGGGGCATAAGTCAAGTTCCTGATAAATGATACCAATTCCGTAGCTCATTGCATCCCGAGGCGACCTTACGTGGATTTCTTTTCCCTCTAGAATGACTCTCCCCTTGGTACATTGCTCATTACCAACCAGTATTTTCATTAATGTTGATTTGCCAGCTCCGTTTTCTCCAACCAGGACGTTAATCTTACCCTTATATATGTTGTAATTAACCTGATCCAAGGCAACTGTGCCAGGGAACACCTTGGTAATATTCTCGGTACGCAGGATTACACCAGCATCTGGGTGAGACGAGTTACTAACAATTGATGGTTCACTCATTGTATTACCTCACGATATCTATTTGGATGGGGACAATTTTGATTTCCTCCGTAACGATTTTAGTCAAGTTAAAGGTGCGTATGGTAAATACCCCAAAGAAACTAATCGTTTTTCCTTGCAAGCTATCTTTATCGGGTGGAAGGTTAACTTGTGCCATGCTGCGTTTATTGATTTCCAAACCGACTTTGCCATACTCGGTTTGTTCTCTGAAATCTCCAAAATTGATAAAGCCTACAGCATCCCGTACCGAACTCTCATCGCTTGGGATCCGCGGACCAATGTAAAATGTGATTTTGATAGGGCCGGGATATCCGTCAAGTAAGAGTTCGAATTTTCCGATGCTGGTTTTGGTATCAACCTCAACTACCTTGCCTTGCCCTTTAACCATATATACATGGGCTTCACCTACCGTGATTAGACCATAGTTGTTGGTAATAGGAATCAGGCTGTCTTTCGAGGTAAAACCGTTATCATCAGGTTTTATTTTTCCCAGCACCACAGACAAATCTACCGCTTTTTCCATAATGGTGGGAATGAGTTTGCTTTCCCATATCTCATCTACGAAGGCTTTCGGATCAAATTCTTCGCTAATCTTCAGTTCCTCCACTTGTCGAATTTGAACAACCGTAAAGCCATAAAGCCCTAACACAATTGCCAAACCAACAATCGCTAAGGCAATTATCAAGATTTTAATCTTGCTTTTTAGGTATTCCATATTTTTCCCTCTGCTCTCGGCGTACAGGATATAATTTTATAAACTGTTAAAAGATGTTATGATCTCTCGGTATGGTTAATAAATTGAATTGTTTGCCCCTTAAAAGATTCAACCAATTACCCAGAAACCTTACTAATAGCCAAGTTAAATCACTTTTTGAAAAATATTCGAAAAAAGGAAATTTAAATCATTTATATTTTAGGAATTTTTAGAAGAAACAAAAGAAGTAGATTTTTTAAATTATTGAACTGATCTAGATGATTTTTCGATCCAGTATTAAAGAAGAACATTTAACCGAAAGAAAGAATCGGTTATAATTGGAGAAACATCTTATATTATGTTATTTTGAGGGGCATTATGAGTAAAAGACCTTTGTTCACAGAATTTAGGATAAATCCATCTTAAAAATTATTTAAAATACTGTTTCTAAAAATCTTACCTATATAAAAACTTATTTCTTTAAATAATAATCTATTCACCTCCTTCACTAATTAATCATCGTCATTAGTATCAAGGCTCATTATTATAAATTATTAACCAATCACTTTTAGGTTATATTTTATAAATAAATATAGTGATTTACTAAATATATTATCTATTTATATATATCATTTTTAATAATTTATGTCAACAATAAAATAAAAAATGTTCTAATTTATTAAAGTTTTTTTATTTAAAATTGGATATAATTCTTTATAATTCAATTAGACTCTTTTCGGAAAAATTTATTGTATCATAATCGAAAGTGCTGTAGGTATAAACTTCACACCGAACTTATGGCTCTAAGATATGGCTTTTTTATAAGATTAAAGCTCCTGCATCTTTCTATATTTTGTAGACAATTAACCTTTTATATTAAATAAACTAACGTTACATTTATAAAATTGAATTACAAACTAAATTCTTTTATAATAAATTTAGTTGATTTTATTCTCAATATGCACTAAAATATATTTATCAAAGTTCAAATTAACTTTAGTTTTCACAAGAAAGGTATGTAAATTATGAAATTAAAAGCAAAAGATATCGCCAAAAAATTGTCTATATCACCTTCCGCTGTTTCATTTGTACTAAATAACAAACCCGGTGTTAGCGAAGAGACGCGCAGAAAAGTCTTAAAGGTAATCGAGCAAATGGGATACAATACTAATATATTCTCAAAATCTGCTCTTAGCCATAACCGCAACATACGTTTTATAATATATAAAAAACATGGCCTTGTGGTATCTGACACACCATTTTTTTCTGCGCTAATGGAAGGAATCGATAGAGAAGCACGTAGCCTAGGTTACAACTTGATTGTAACCTATATCGATGAAAACAAAGATAACTTAATGAAAATACTTCATATAATCAAGGCAACACCTCCCGACGGAATTATGTTATTGGCCACTGAAATGACCAAAGAAGATCTCAAGCCTTTTAAAAAGTTAAATGTTCCACTGCTATTATTAGATAGTTATTTCGAAAGTGAAAACCTTGATACTGTAATAATCAACAACATAGAAGGTGTTTATAAAGCCACATGCTATCTTGTTGAATTAGGACATATAAACATTGGCTATCTGCATAGCTCAGTGTGGATAAACAATTTTGATCAGAGAATGGCTGGATTTAAAAAAGCTATTAATGCTAAGGGATTAAAGCTCAACGAAAATTTCATCTTCTGTCTAGAATCAACTGTAGATGGTTCCCATAAAAACATGTTAAAAATTTTAGAGAATAAGCCCCAATTACCCACTGCCCTATTTGCAGATAACGATATAATAGCCTTTGGCGCAATTAAAGCTATGAAGGAATTTGGAATTAGAATTCCGCAAGATGTTTCAGTTATAGGCTTTGACGACATGCCGTTTTGCGAGATGATTGATCCTCCATTAACCACTGTAATGGTCTATAAACAGAGGATGGGCATGATTGCATTAAAACGCCTTGTTGAAAGAATTGATGAGGCACCTGCCGAAACAATAAGAATAGAAGTAAATACTACCATCGTTGAGAGGAAAAGTGTGATAAAGCACCTATAAAAGATTTAAGGAAACATATCCTCAACCTTTTTCTCTTCACGCCAAAAGTGCCACAATCAAATTCCTTACCTAGAATTTGAAAAAGCTACCGAATTATTAACCTGTCACACCCTCCCTATTATCTAATTTAAAAGTAAAATATTAATTGCCTAAGAAAATGGGATGTTGACCCCCCAACTGAAACACTCCCCCAGGCATATCAGAGGTTTGCTGATTTGACTGTACCATACTTAAAATTAGAAGCAAACTCATTTTCTCTTTCTCTCAATCTTTGCCCCATAAGTATGGTACAGTTTGAAAGGGAATTTTTTACTATTAACTCGATCAGATTGGACCTCTTTTAACTTTTAGGGTTTATAATCTTAATTTCTTCGAGGTCTGCCGGTACCAGGTGAGCTTGGACTGCCAAGAGTTTGTTATATTGCAAGACCCCCTATTGCTTCATCATTCCAAAGTATTTAATTTAATAGGGTCACATCCTATTTTATTTAAGGTTAGGCGCAATGGCAACCTTATTCCTAAATCATCTTTTATATTTTTAGACCTTTAACTACAGATTTACCCAACTGCGGGTCAGCCTTAGTCAGGTTTTCAGCCACCCGCTGCTGTATCGGTTTGTCAATGTGCATAAGATCTGTGGTGAGGTTGTCCACCAGATGTTCCTGGTCTATCTTGCTCAAGGAACGATATCTTTCCCCGGCTTGGGCGAAATCATTGGTTATACTGATCTTCTGACGAGTCACTTCTCCTTCCATCTGGTATTCTCTTGGAGTACTAGTAGGGGCTTCCTTAGGTAGATCACTACCCAGGCTGCTGGGTTCATAATTAACCGGTCCACTGAATTCTCCACTCTGCATAGCTCCATCTCGTTGATTATTATTAACCGAAACGATAGGACGGTT
>Ga0208046_1000183_pt1 | contig 13318 bp, 18 predicted proteins | sample PL_2010_300m_FD_184161 | JGI IMG/M metagenome (GOLD analysis project Ga0208046, IMG submission 184161) | Freshwater microbial communities from Powell Lake, British Columbia, Canada to study Microbial Dark Matter (Phase II) - PL_2010_300m... | ecosystem: Environmental > Aquatic > Freshwater >... | reverse complement strand
CTCTTACTCCGATCATATTGCATTGACGCCATACCTCAAACTCCAGGGTGCGGTTCAGCTTAAGGTGGGGGTCAAAAAACTTGAAAATCATCAGCACACAAGCGGGACCACAGGTGAATTCGGCGCTTTGGGCGTAGTAGGGTATTTTGAACTTCATGGAATGTCTTCATCAAAACGCACATATGAACCGATTACGAAACCGCCCCGGTTCCGGGACCGCAGAAAAATGATCCCGGAACCGAGAACAGCCAAAAGCAGCCAGGCGCCGAGCATTACGGCTTTGCGAAAATCTTTTTGAACTCGCCTCCCCATTTCTTGATCTCGTCATCCGACAGTTCGCGGATCGGGATGACCTTCGCCTTGTCGATTCCGGCGATCGGGGGATAGATGCCCGGGGCGAGGACATATTCGCCCACCTTCTCGGCCAGGATCTTCATGGCGTCCTGGGACAACCAGTAGTCCACGAAGAGCCTCGCGGCGTTGGGATGAGGTGCGCCGGCGGTGATCGCCATCCCCCGGGGGGTCCCCATCATGGGCTGCGACACCTTCGCCCAGTCCAGCGGCGCGGGCGCCTTGGTGATGATGTATTTCGGCATCGAGATGCCGATCAGCTTTTCGCCGCTCTCGATCGGGGCGGGCGTAGGACCGAACGACGCCACGAACATCGGTTTGTTGGCGGCCAGCCCCTTGAGGAACTTCATCCATTCCGCTTCCGATTTGATCACGTTTTCGTTAAGCCCGACGAGCCAGGAGATCGTCGTCGGATGGGAGGAGGGATCGGCCATGACGATCTTCCCCTTCCACTTCGGGTCCGTCAAGTCTTCATACTTCTTGGGGACGTCGGCCGGCTTCACCAATTCCTTGTTGTAGATCAGGGCGGCATATTCGATGCCGAAGCTCTGGATCTTGCCGTCCTTGTTCGCCCATTTCGGATATCCTGCCGCGGCGGGGGATATGTACGAGGCCAGGACGCCCTTCTCCTTGAGAAATTCCATGACCGGCATGGGCGCCTGGAGAACGTCGGCCGTGAGCTTGCCGGCCGCGTGTTCCGTCAGGATGGTCGCAATGAATTTGGTGGTGGAGAGTCTTGTATACTCCGCCTTGACGCCGTACCTCTTTCCGAAATCCTCCAGGATCGGTTCCACGGAGGTGATGTTGGCATAAAACGTCACCTTCCCCTCCGCCTTTGCCTTTTCCACCAGGGCCTGCGCTGCCGGACCCTTCGCATCCGTCCCTGCCGCGAAAACGCAGGGGGCCATGAACAGAATCAAAACGACAAGAATGATCAGTTTCTTCATTACTATTCCTCCTTCCACGAATGACCCCGCTCCGTTCCCGACGTGGGGCATCTTAACCGGTGATCGGGGAATCTTGGTCCCCGTCACCCCCGCTTAAGCATCCCGGACCTGCCCACAGGACGGGGCGTTCCGCAGACAACTCCCTAAATATTGAGCGTACTGGATAACACCCTTGCCGGATATTGTCAAAATAAACCGCCCCCGCCAACAAACATTTTTTATGGCAATCCCTGCAGAAGCTTGGTATATTCCCCCCGTCGTTTTTGTCCGGCAGGATCTCCGATCCGGCACGGGTCCCCGATGAACCATGCAGATGAGAAGGAGGAAACGGCTTATGCTCTCAGCAAATCACCTGAAAGAATTTGTGTATTTCAAGGGGTTCGGCGATCCGGAACTGGAGAAGCTGGCCGCTGCGGCTACCGAAGAAACCTATGATGCCGGGACCCAAATATACAAGACCGGGGATCCGGCCCGATGCCTCTATCTGATTCAGGAGGGGAAGATCATCCTGGTCATGGACAGTTATCTGGGACCTCACAAACCCCCGATGCAGGTCACGGTGGACGTCGTTACCCGCGGGGAATCGATGGGGTGGTCGGCCGTCGTGGAGCCGTACATCTACACCCTGGGGGCGCTCTGCATCGACCGGGCGAAGGCGATCGCCATCGATGCGCCCGGGATGAGAAGGCTCATGGACGAGGATGCCTGCCTGGGATACCGGATCATGAAGGCCACCGCCCAGATCATCGCCAACCGCCTCACCCACACGCGGATCATCCTGGTGGGCGAACGGGGGCTGTCAATATTGACCGAATACTGACCTGCTTGCAGATATCAGCCGCGGCCCTGAATCGCGGCGGACTCGCGGAGATGACGAGGCTCTCCGGGGGGAAGCGGCATAGCGAACGGTTTGAATCCGCGTGGTTTCCGGGCGCGGGGAATACTGACTTGGGAGGTTTTGCATCATGAAGGATTCGGAATCCATTATCGAAAGGGCGATCAAGAACGAGGAGGAGGCCTATGACTTCTACATGGACCTCGCCCGGAGAATCGGGGACAAGGAAGCGAAGGACACGCTTCTGTTTCTTGCACGGGAAGAGAAGGGGCACAAGGAATACCTGCTCAAATATCGCCAGGCGGGCTTTGCCGGTCCGTCGCGGCCGGTGATCGACTACAAGATCGCAGAGAACCTGGTGAAGCCGGACCTCCAGAAGGACATCCAAAGCAAGGACGTCTATCTCATCGCGGCCAACCGCGAGCTCAACGCCCACAATTTCTACAAAGGCCTGGCCGAACTCCACCCGGCCGGCGACATCCGGGAGATGCTCCTGCGCATGGCGTCCGAGGAGCTCAAGCACAAGGAAAAGATGGAATACCTATACGCCAACACCGCCTTTACCCAGACGGCCGGGGGATAGAGAAGATGGATCGCCGGAATTGCGCTTCCCTGCCGAAGAACAGGGAGGCACGGTTTTAAGTTGCGATCGAGAAATGGGGAAGATGAGGAGAGAGGGCCTATGGAGGGTCTCGTTCCAAAGAAGATCTTTTTCACCAAGGGCGTCGGCACCCATAGGGATGAGCTCCACTCCTTCGAGCGGGCGCTCCGCGATGCGGGGATCGAACAGTGCAACCTGGTGCAGGTCTCCAGCATCTTTCCCCCCGACTGCAAGATGATATCCAAAACGCAGGGGCTCAAGGAACTCGTCGCGGGGGCGATCACCTTCTGCGTCATGAGCCGCTGCTGCAGCAACGAACCGAAGCGCCTGCTGGCCGCGTCGGTCGGCTGCGCCATCCCGGCCGATCAGCGATCCTACGGCTACATCAGTGAGCATGTCGCTTTCGGCCAGACGGAGAAGCAGGCGGGCGATTACGCGGAGGACATGGCCGCGGCCATGCTCGCCTCCACGTTGGGAATCGATTTCAACGTCGATGAAAGCTGGGACGAGAAGAAGGAGATTTTCAAGATCAGCGGGAAGATCGTTCGGACCCGGAACGTCACCCAGTCGACCATCGTGAAGAACAGCAGCTACACCACGGTGATCGCGGCGGCGGTCTATATTTTCTGACCGACGCATCGGAAAAGCAGACCCCTCGGGGAGATAAGGATGAACGATGGAGATCTTTCAGACCGTTACGACGAGAAGGAGCATCCGGCGGTTCAAACCGGATCCTGTTCCGGAACCGCTGCTCCGGGAAATCCTGGAAGCGGCCCGCTGGTCCCCCTCCTGGGGGAATACCCAACCGTGGGAGATCTCGGTCGTCACAGGGGCTGCCCTGGACCGCTTCAGAAAGGCGAACCGGCAGCATCTCCTGGACGGCGTCATCCCCGACCCGGATACCCCGATGCCCGACGCCTGGCCCGAACCACTGAAACAGCGCTACGGGGATGTCGGTAAACAGGTTCTGACCGCGCTTGCGATTCCCCGCGGAGACAAGGAGGCGCGTCTCCGCTATGCCGGCGACATGTTCGCCCTCTTCAGCGCCCCCTCTCTTCTCCTGTTCTGCGTGGACCGAGGCATCCCCCGGGAATACGCGATGCTGGACACGGGCGCGATTGTGCAGACCGTCTGTCTGCTGGCCCACGCCCGGGGGCTGGGGAGCTGCATCCTGGCCGCATCGGTTCGCTATCCGGGATTGATCCGTGAGATCATCCCGATCCCGGAGACCAGGGCCGTTATCATCGGCGTAGTGGTCGGCTATCCCGACGGGGAGGCGCCGGTCAACCAATTCACAAGGGAAAGGGCGAACCCGGACGAATTTATCCGCTGGTTTCAATGAACGTAAAGATGGAAAACAGCCATACCCCACAAACCTGCACGCAGAAGATCGGAGACACGGAAATCTCCTATCTCTTCTACGAGGGAGAGGGTCCGCCGCTGATCTTTCTCCACGCCACCGGCTTTCTGCCCTGGCTCTGGCACCCCCTTGCGCGGGAACTCGCCGACAGCTACCGCATTTTCGCCCCCTACTTCTGCGATCACCGGGAAACAGATCCGGAAAACGGGGGACTCAACTGGATAACCCTTGCCGAAGACCTTTCCCGTTTCTGCGAGAGCCTGCATCTGGAGAAACCCTTTCTGGCCGGCCATTCCATGGGGGCGACGGTGTCCATGATGGCCAATGCCACGGGCGGTCTCCCCGCGGCGGGCATGGTCCTCATCGAGCCCATTCTCCTACCGCCGGAATTCTACAAGCTCCACATCAGCGTGGAGCAGCATCCACTCGCCTCCAAGGCGATCCGGCGGACGAACTTCTGGCGGGACCGGGACGAGGCCATGACCTATCTCCACTCCCGTTCCCTGTTCCAGGGTTGGGATGAGGAGATGCTGGAACTCTACCTTCGCTACGGCATGTCCGGGGAAGACGGGGGACTCCGGCTGACGTGCAGCCCGCGCCGCGAGGCGGCCCTCTTCATGGGGGGAATGCAGTACGACCCCTGGCCGCTCCTCTCCCGGGTCTCCTGTCCCGTTCTCATCCTGGAAGGGGAAAAGAGCGATAACCGAGAGTTTATTGATCAAAACCGGGTCCGGTCCCTCATCCCGGATTGCGCCCACCATCGGGTCAGCGGCGCCGGCCATCTGATCCCCATGGAAAAACCCCGGGAGGTGACCCGCCTCATCCGGGAGTTCTTCCGTCCCCTGCAGCCGGGGAAGAAATGAGCGAAGACATGTCATGAAAAGCGGAACCCTTTACAGAAAATATATTGACGGACGACCATTCTGGTGAGTCACACGATTTCGCACGCAGGAGGGCACGGTCAGGCCGGGGCCCGGTGAGGCGGAATCTCATACTTGAAAAGGAGGAAGCGCATATGGCAAATGTTAAGAAGGACGTGAAAAAGGCCGCTGTGAAGAAGGCGCCGGCAAAACCCGCGAAGGCAAAGGCGAAGGCAAAGGCGAAGGCGCCGGCGAAGGCAAAGGCGAAGGCTGCGGCAAAGGCCCCCGCGAAGGCTGCAGCAAAGGCCCCGGCCAAACCAAAGGCTCCGGCAAAAGCGAAGGCAAAGAAGGCCGCCAAGAAACCAGCCGGGGCGAAGAAGTGATTCCCTGAACTGCCGCAAGAAAAGTGCGCCGGGAACCCGAATGCGGCACATCGGGTTCCCGGCGCCTCAAAACCACGGGCGGGAGAGGGAAGACGCTATTGAACCGTCCGGCCGACGATCCGATAATTGAATTCATAATTCAAGGCGCCGCTCCAGTCCCCCTGGAAGACCCCCTTGTAGCGGGTGCCGTGCACGGGTCCGACCGGCTTGCCGTAGGTGTAGAACCAGTTGACGATCGGGCTCCCGGAAAATCCCAGGGCGATCCAGTAGGAGCCAGGCATCAGCACGGTGTTCTCCCGGCTGAAATCAAAATCCACCCACCGATAACCCGGCCGCGGGGAGATCTCCTCGATGTTGACGAGGGTGCTCGCCGCGATGGAGGGGCCGGGCTTCCCGTCCCGGTCCGCGAAAACGTCCACCCAGAGAGACCCCTCCCCCCCGAAGTTGTGCAGGGCGAGGCCAACTTTTTCCAGACGGACCGGCTTCTGCAGAATCACCACCTGGGCGTACTGGGTCAGATTCGTCGTCACGTATTCGGCGGTCTCGACGAGAAAATTGCGGCGCATTTCGAAGGCGTCCCCGCCGGCGGAGCGGGTCACCCGCGGAAAGGCGAAATCGACATCCTCTGGAAACGTGAGGTTGCCGTAGACCATGGGCGTATCAAAACGAAAGGCAAGTCTCTCGGTCTCCGTGTACACGGGCGGGGGCGGAACCGGTTTGATCGCAAGCGGCTGGAACGACGCCCGGACCTGAGGGGTGAGGAGGAGGTTCCGAGGACCATAGGTCTCCCGTTCTCCCCGGATCCGTACCTCATCCTTCCGAAAGTCTGCATTCACGGCCTCCTCGAGTCTTGGTTTCCGGATGGCGTCCCGGGCCTGGGTCCAGGTGAGCAGGCCGTCGTTTTTCGTCTCGTTGTTGTCGACGCCCACCTCGACGCGGATAAAACGGCTGGAGACAAAAAGTATGGAGTTCTGGGGATCGAACGGAACCCAGCCCAGATCGGGGAACCAGACCTCGATCCAGGAGTGGCGGCCCTGGCCCATCTTGAAGGTCATGACCCCTTTCTGCCAGGCCACATCGAAGGGTCGATTCAGCGTGATGCCGTTGACGATCCGGGCGGGGATGCCAGCCGCCCGGAGGAGGGCGGCGCTCAGGTGGGAGAAATTCTGACAGTTCCCCTTTCCCGACTCGAGCGCATAGACCGCGTCATACTGAAGGGGGGGATTGACGTAGGAGACATGATCCACCACCCAGGAGATCAGCCGCTGGACCGCGTCGAATTCGGTGGCGACCCCCTGCGTCAACTCGCCCGACAATGAACGGATCCGGGGATGATCGGACTGGACCTGCTCCGTCGCCCCGAGATAATCCCGGAGCTCCCGAGCGACCGTCGCCAGAGGGAAGGAGGCCTTTGTCTCGATGGTATCGAGGCCCGTTGTGTTGACCGCATTGACGGAGAGGCGGACATCGATGAGACCCGGGGGGCTGTTCCAAACGGCGGTACGGATAAGGTTTCCCCGGCCGTCTTCGCTTTTTTTCTGTTCATCGGGACGGGGAACGAAGGAGATGTCGACGTCCCGGATCTCCTGGCGGAAGGTGGGCGACTCGAAGCTCCGGGGCATGACAAAGCTGAGCGTGGTCTTCCGGACATCATTGCCCGCGGTGATCGTCTCCCGCAGTTCGTAACGGATTTCCGCCCCCATCCCGCCCCGGACCGTGTAATTCTCCGCCCGGACCGGAACCGTCGTGAGGAGGATCAAACCCAAAATCGCGCCGAATCGCTTTTTCATCTCCCATCTCCTTCATTCCTGCGGGCGGAGACAAAAGGGCTCCGCCGGATTGAACTTGTGATTATGGGGACACGATGCGGCATCGTGTCCCCATAACTGAACAGAACATACCGCCGCTTTTTACGGGTTCTCCGGCTTGCAGATCACCTCTCTGACCCGGAGGTCAAAGAGATGGGAACTGGTCGCGGGCTTGAGGACGAGGGCCGTATCCGCCCCTTTCCCCGTGCCGCCGACGGAGATCACATCCTCGCCGGTCCGGACGAGACCGGCGTCCGCGGCCATCAGGGCGATCTCGACGGCCACCTTCGTCCCCTGGCCGAAGATCCGGAGGGTGTATGCCATGATCTCATCGACCTGATATGTGCCGACCTTGTTCCGCACGCCGCGGCCGACGCCGCCGAAGGCATGCGCGCAGGTGAGAACCTCCACGCCCTGCGCCTGGAGCGCCCGGCGGTCCTCCTCGCTCAATTCCTGGACATTGGGCTTATTGTATCCCGTCACATGCGTGACGGCGATGATCTTCAGGGCCTGGTCGAAACGCTTGTGCGCCTCAAAGGCCGTCCGGCCGCTGCAAGTCGCCACGATGACCCGGTCGATGGAAAGTTCCTTCGCCCGCCGGGCGACGGCCTCGAGGACGGCCCCCGTATTGGCGGGACCGGGCTTCGGAAAATACAGGCAGGGGATCTCTGAAAACGATGGGGATGCTATCATTTTTACGGTCTCCAAAAAAACGGACTGGTTTTGAGATCATGATAAAGAACGGCGTGATTCGTGTCAACGATTATTGATGACCAGGGAAAAAGTCTTAAACGTCGTGAAAATGGGACGGCTTCGTAAAAAGGCCGCAGGCAAGGCGCGCGAATCCTGAGGAATGAGGCGTACTGTAGCGTACGCCGCAATGACGAGGGATGAAGCGCAACGCAGCATCCGGACTTTTTACGTAGCCGTGATTATTCACTGCCGGCGCCGGCCGTAGAAATAGGTGAAAAAATATCGTTTGACAAAAGGGAAATAATCGTTAATTTAGTCAAAATTCTGACGGACCGCAAGACGGTCCGAAAAAAAGGAGATTGCCATGTTTTCCGTATCTGAAAAAGCGAGTGAGATGATTAAGGAATTCCTTAAGAATCGCACGGAAGCCGCCTCCATCCGGGTCCTCATGCAGGAGGGCGGCTGATCGGGGCCCTCTCTGGGCATGGCTCTGGATGAGTCAACACCGAACGACGATGTCTTCGAGGACCGGGGTGTCACCTACCTGGTCGAAAAGGACCTTTTTGAAAAGGTCAAACCGATCGCAGTCGAATTCATCACCACACCGCGGGGGAGCGGTTTCAAGCTGACCTCCAGCCTGAGTCAGGAAGGCGCCTGCGGCTCCTGTACCAGTTGCTAAAGAATCACGCCCCGGGGGCCAAAAGCGTCCCCGGGGCTTTTTCTTTGAACTTTATCACTTTTTTTTGAGAAAGCGCCTTTCTGCATTCCATGACCGTCGACGATCCCATCCCTCCCGACCGGAACCGCGCCGACGACCTGATGAAATCGGGACATCCTGCCGAGGCCGTCCCGATCTATCGCAAATGGGTCGAGGCACATCCGGATGAGGATTCGCACCTCCTCGCCCTGGCCTGGGCGCTGAAACCCTCCCCTGCCGGCCGCTAAAAGGACATCTCAGGCCTTCCCCATCTTCTGCAACGTTTCCTGAAAGATGTGATAGAAGGCCCTGTTGTCGGCCACCCCCTGTTTGACGATCTTTCCCGCGTCCTCGATGCTCTTGAGGTTGATGACAATATTGACGCTCCGGTTGAAGGCGGCCATATTGTCCATCGTCCGGTATTTTTCACTGACCAGGGCCACGAAGGTCCGCCGCCGCGTCGCCATGTTCAGGTTTTCCAGATACTGGAGGACGTCATTCGCCTCCGGATTCGCCGTGTCGAAAAGTTCGTTTGCGACCACGACGTCGAAGACGTGAAACCGCATCGCCTTGAGGGCGTCCTTGGCCGAAATCGGCGCCGTGATCTGGTAGCCCAGATCCTTGAGGCCGCCGCCGATCTTCTCCCGGACGGCCGGATCGGGTTCGCAGACCAGGGCGGTCGCCCCCCCCTCTCCCACGAAGTCGAACGGTCTGTCCGCGGCGTCATAACCTTCCGACGCCACCTCATTCAAAAGGGCCTTCTGCTCTTCCATGACCTGTTCCCTCTCCTTAGAGTTACGTTTACGGAGCCGTTAGAATTTTTTCGCCGGTTTCCCGTAATTCTTGTCCACCTCAAGCTTGCCGAGATCCGTCGTGGCCTGTCCCTTGGAGCTCTTGACGCTGTCGATGCCGCGGCCGACGATTCCCTTGTTGGACGCATAAGCCTTCCCGGTCTCCTCGCTGATCTTCCCCTGGCTGAAAAGCTCGACGATATAGTCGTCGAAGGTGATCATTCCGAAGGCCTTCCCTGCCTGGATGATCTCGTAGTAGGTCTTCCCCTCCGATTCGCCGTGAAGGATCGTGTCCTTCACCCGGAGGTTCGACCCCATGACCTCGAAAGCGGCGACGCGACCGCCACCTTCCTTGGGGAGGAGGCGCTGACAGACAATCCAGCGGACGGTGTCGGAGAGCCGGATCCGGATCTGGGTCTCCTCTTCCGAGGAGAACATCCCGATAACACGGTTGATCGTCTGTCCGGCGTCAACCGTATGGAGGGTGCTGAGGACCAGATGCCCCGTCTCCGCAGCGGACAGGGCGATCTCGAACGTCTCCCGGTCCCGCATCTCGCCGACGAGGATCACCTTCGGCGCCTGGCGGAGCGCGGCGCGGAGCCCAGTCGCGAAGGTGTCGAAGTCGTTTCCCATCTCCCGCTGGTTGAAGGTCGCCTTTTTGTGGGGATGGGAGAATTCGACCGGATCCTCGAGCGTGACGATGTGGACCGACTTCTTTTCATTGATATCATTGAGGAGCGCAGCAAGCGAAGTTGACTTGCCGCTTCCCGTCGCGCCGGTGACCAGGATGATCCCGTTTTTCTCCTCGGCCATCTTGTGGAAGGCCTCGGGGAGGTTCATGTCCTGGAAGGTCGGGATCCGGGTCTCTAACTTTCTCAGGACGATGGAGTAGTTGCTCCGCTGGGAGAAGATATTCACGCGGAAGCGCGCCTTGCCCGGCAGTTCGTACGAGGAATCGCACGATCCCTGGGCCAGGAGGATCTCCGTGAGCCGCCGGTCCTGGTGGATCAGGTTCAGGGCGAAGATCTCCGTCTGGAAGGGGGTCAGCTTCTGGATGGGCGGGTCCAGCTCCACGCCGGCGAGCTGTCCCGAATTCTCCACCTGGAAGGGTCTTCCCACCGTGATGTTCAGATCTGACGCATTCTTGTAGGCGTCGAGCATCTTGCCCAGGATATAATCAATCTCCTGTTTTCTCATCCCTTGCCTCCTGTAAAAATCGGTGTTCCGTCGGCCGCTCAGGCCTCGGTGAAGTCTGTCGGCGGATTCTTCAGGAACGGCCGGAACCGCTGCTTTTCGTTCGCCTTCATGTATGCCTCATCGCCGCTGATCCACCCCTTGTTCAGGAGTTCGAGAATTGCGTCGTCCAGGAGTTGCATGCCGTATTTCTTTCCCGTCTGGATCATGGAGGGGATCTGGAAGGTCTTGGATTCGCGGATCAGGTTCCGCACCGCGGAGTTCGCGATGAGGATCTCCAAGGCGGCGCAACGCCCCTTTTTGTCCACCCGCTTGAAGAGGACCTGGGCGATGACCGCCCGGATGCCATCGGCCAACGTTGAACGGATCTGCATCTGCTCGCCCGCGGGGAAGACCTCGATGATCCGGTCGACGGTCTTGGCTGCGCTCGTCGTATGGAGGGTTCCGAAGACAAGATGGCCCGTGGAGGCCGCCTCTACCGCGAGCGAGATCGTCTCCAGGTCGCGGAGCTCTCCGACCAGGATGATGTCCGGGTCTTCGCGGAGCGCGCCGCGCAGGGCCGTCGTGAAGGACTTCGTGTGCCTCCCGACCTCCCGGTGGTTCACGATGCAGCTCTTGCTCTGGTGGACGAACTCGACCGGGTCCTCGATCGTGATGATGTGGTCCTTGCGGGTCGTGTTGGCCTCGTCGATGATGGCCGCGAGCGTCGTCGACTTGCCGCTTCCCGTCGGTCCGGTAACGAGGACCAATCCCCGCGGAAGGGTGGCCAGTTTGGAGACGACCGATGGCAGGCCCAGCTCCTGGGCGGAGACGATCTTGCTCGGGATCTCCCTGAAGACCGCCGCACAGCCGAACTGCTGCTGGAAAAAGTTGGCGCGGTAACGGGCAAGTCCCGGGATCTCATAGGCGAAGTCGACATCCCCCGTCTCTTCGAACTGTTTGACCTTGTGCTCGGGGGTGATCTCGTAGATCATGGCCTTGAGGCCGTCATTGGTGAGAACGTCGAATTTGACCCGTTCTATTTCCCCCCGGATGCGGAGCGCCGGCTGCTGGCCGGAGACGAGATGCAGGTCCGATGCCCCCTGGTCATGCATCAGCTGGAAAAATGCGTCAATCTTTGCCATGGATGGCCTCCTTGGATGATTCTAAGACATCAATGCGGTTTTATAAAAACTGTGATTCTCCCGGCTTCGGGTTGATCCAGCGGTACGGACGCGCCGCCGTCTGCGAGGATGCTCAGACACTGCTGTCTTACGGCGGAGGAAGTATAGGAAAAGGCGCCCGCTTTGTCAAGAAAAAGGGGGGTTACCCGTGCAGTTTTTCGAGCACCCATGCCATCCTCTGCCCAAGCGATTTCACGAGTTGAATCCCCTCGGCATCCTTTTCCACTTCTCCCTTTTCCCTGCCGACGCCGATCGCCCGACCGACAATGATGATCTCTCCGCTCAGAAAGAAATGGTCCATGGTGTCCAGCGTGTGAATCGCGCCTGATCGACGTGCGGCAACCACGGAAGCACCGACCTTCTTTTTAAACATTCTGCCGTTGGCTCTGGACACATAGCCGGTACGATCGATGAGGGCCTTCATCTCGGATGTCACATCCTGAAAATAGACGGGCGAACCCAGGATGATCCCATCGGCGCCGAGCATCTTTTCGATATACTCATTGGCGGCATCATTTTTGACGGCACAACGCCGATCTTTGTTTTCACTGCATTTTTCACAGGCGATGCAGCCATGGATCACCTTATCCGCAAGCTGCACCAGTTCGGTTTCAATGCCCTGTTTTTCCAGTTCGCTGAAAACATATTTGATCAGAATGGCGGTATTGCCGTCCCGTCTGGGGCTCCCATTGAATGCAACGACCTTCATTTTGATAACCCTCCATATACATTGTTCATAAGAGCGCCTCAATTTAACTCAGGAGGTCACCCTCGTATTTCTCAAGATTGTAGAAGGAGCAATATTTATCCAAATATGCCAGTCTCAATGTCGTTTGCGATCCATAGACATTCTTGGCGATTATGACCTCCGCAATTCCCTTGTCAGGATTGTCTTCCGTTTTGTCATAGACTTCTGGTCTGTATAGAATCAGGACCACATTAGCTAAATCTGATGCCACTGGTTCCCAATCATCCAAATCTCTGATCATTGGACGTTTGTTAACGCGTAAATCTCCTTCGCGGGAGGTGCTGACAGTTAATATGATTGGAACGTTGTTATCCTTAGCAATGGTCTTTATTGCTTTGATTATCACTCCTACTTCACTTTTCCGGCTGTCGTACTTGTGGCCAGAGGTTAGGTACTCTATACCATCAATTACTATGAGGCCAAGCCCTGCTTCTTCTTTTAGCATTGCGGCCCGATTAGCAAGCTCCGTTTCAGTTAAACCTAGACTGTTATGAAAATACAATGGCGTTTCCTTCAACTTATCGATTGCATGCGTCAGTTTTGACCAATCCGTGTCTCCAAGCAAGCCACGAAAGATCCGGCTAACAGGCACCTTACTTTGGGCAGCAAGGAGGTGCCAGACTATTTGTTCTGGGGTTAAACGTAGAGAGAAGAACGCTACAGGCACACCCGCCTCGATCGCACACCAGGAAGCAATACTAAGGGAAAAATCGCTTTTCCCCATGGTTGGCCTGCTGGCGACCAAGATAATATCCGTCTCATGAATTCCATCTATAAGATTATCTAAGTCATAAAACCCCGTTGACGTTCCCCCAATACTGCGTTTACCGTCATACATCGACTCAATCTGCTTAAATTTGTCACGCATAAGTTGATCAAGTCTAATT
>Ga0208046_1000182_pt1 | contig 13324 bp, 16 predicted proteins | sample PL_2010_300m_FD_184161 | JGI IMG/M metagenome (GOLD analysis project Ga0208046, IMG submission 184161) | Freshwater microbial communities from Powell Lake, British Columbia, Canada to study Microbial Dark Matter (Phase II) - PL_2010_300m... | ecosystem: Environmental > Aquatic > Freshwater >... | reverse complement strand
GGAAGAAGCTCCTTCGAGACACTCGCATCGTCCGCCACCTGTTCGACGTTGCGACGCGCAAGGCGCCGGTGAGGAAACACAAGCGGGAACGGAAGCGACTGGCGAAACGCGCGAGGTTCGGTCGGAGGTCGGAGGTGACGGGTCCGGCGGCGTTTGTGGTGTGATAAGAGTCTCGCGGCATGGCACGGCATGGCGCGGCAAGGCAAGGCAAGGGCGCAGAGCGCACAAACACACACGGCCAAGAACGGAGGACACGAAAACCAATAATGCGGACGCGATTGTCTGCCAACGAAAACAGCCCGAACCAAAAAACGAAACGAAAGGACTCAAGACAATGAAGGAAAGCAAACTCCTTGCCCTGGCCGACATCGGGAAACTCACGGTTGACGACTATGCCCAGACCGTCGAGCAAGCGTTCCTCGCCGCACAAGCGGCGGTTGCCCGATCCTTGCGCGAGAACCCTTCCCGCGCCTCGCGCGCCATCTCTATCAAGGTCGTCTTCGCGCCCATCGAGAACGGGTATAACGACGTCACGACGGCAAGGCTTGCCGTCAACGTCTCGCTCTCGGCGCCCCAGCCATACGAGGCCGCCAAAGGCGACGAGGCGGGAGCCACAATCGTTGCCGACGGGCTTGTCTTGATGGCAAAGCAGCCGGATATGTTCGACAACGCAAACGGGCGGACGCATAGCGAGGGGGAGGAATGACCGTGAAACGGATAGAAGCCGAACTGCTCCACATCGCAGAGCACCAAACCTAGCCCCGGTATGCCCAAACCCGAAAACGTCGATCCTTGACCCGCTACAGGCCCAGGACGAGCCCACGGGGAGGCAAAAAGGAACGGATGTGAGTGAAGCCATCGCAGACACGGCCAGACACCACCGGACACGACCTGACACGCCCCCCGTGTCTGCGCCGTGTCTGCCACCTTCACCTGCGCCGTGTCCCGGAATGTCCCGGACAGTCCCGGACAGTCTCGGACAGTCCCGGACTGTCCACCCCCTATTATAGACCGCGCGCGCGCGCGAAGAAGAAGACTCTTAATCTTCTCTGCTTCTTTTCCGAATACAAGCTAATGAGCTGAACCGACAAAAAAGCCGATACCACCCCCCCAAAAAAAAGGAGACCCATGACATGCCCTCAGACACAACCAACGCAGACACCGCCCCTCCAAAAATCACAATGGTGCGAATCGCGGACGTCGTTGCCGGAAAAACGCCCACGACATTCGACGTCGGAAACCCGGCGAACCTCCGCGAGCGAATCCGCAGACACAATCGGATCCATGCCGCCGACCCATCCCGCCGAATCACCACTTGCTGGGGACTTGTCTGTCAAGAGCATCTTCCACGCCTCTTTCCTGCGGAATACAACGGAATGCCACACAATGCCGCGAAAAACGACGAAAAACCATAGTTGACATCGCCAGCGCTTTGGAGGCAGACTCACCCAAGACATGGCGAGAAAAAAACCGCAGACGCGCCCGGAGAATCTCTTCGCAATGCTCACCCTGACATCGCTCGAAGACCTCAAACCCGCTCCGTACAACCCAAGGCGCATCGACCCAAGCGCAGCCAAGGGACTCGAATCGTCCCTCGAAAACTTCGGCGACATATCAGGCATCGTATGGAACGCGACCTCGGGGCATGTCGTTTGCGGCCATCAGCGATTGGCGGCGCTGAAGGCAAAGCATGGGGATAAATTGACGCTAAAACGCGGGCAAATCGTCACGCCCGATGGTAAGTCTTTTTCCGTCCGCGTCGTGGAATGGGACGACGCGAAAGAGAAGGCGGCAAACGTCGCGGCAAACAACCAGCATATCGCGGGGGAATTCACAAGCGACGTCCTTTCGCTTCTTGAGTCCTTGGAAGACGCGCTTCCGGAATTCGCGGACCTTCGACTCGACCTACTTCTGAATCGAGACGAATCGGACGGCGCCGTTGACGGGTACGAGCCGCGCTTCGATGTTCTTGTCGAATGCGATGGCGAGGCGGAGCAACGCATCGTCTATGACTTACTGGAGGCGAACGGAAAAAAATGCCGACTTTTGACATCGTAAAAGAGTGTCCAGTAAAGCAGACGTTTCGCAACGCCCAAGTCGCCGGATTGTTTGATGTTGCGTTTGAAGAGAAGCTGCGGAGAGAATGGCACGTTGATTTTCCCCACGAGTTGGAGGATTGGAGGATCGGGCTTATCCTCGGCCATAGCGGATCTGGCAAAACAACGATAGCGCGTGAAGTGTTTGGCGCCGAGGCGTATTGCTCAGGCTACAAATGGCCGGAAGACCAGTCGATCCTTGAGGCGTTCCCGGAGGTTGTCACGACGCAAGCGATATGTCTGGCACTGTCGTCTGTCGGGTTCTCTTCGCCGCCGTCCTGGGCGTTGCCATTCCACTTGCTGTCAAATGGCGAGCAATTTCGCGTTACGCTTGCGCGCGCGCTTATCGAGCATTCGGACTTGCTTGTCTTCGACGAGTTCACGTCCGTGGTAGATAGGACCGTCGCGAAGTGCGCCTCCGCCGCCGTCGCAAAACACATCCGGCGCGAAAAACAGCAAAGACACTTTGTCGCCGTCTCATGCCATTTTGACATCACGGAATGGCTGTCGCCGGACTGGATATTCAACGTCGACGAGAATCATTTTGCAAGGAGTCGTCTTCAACGACCCAAAATCCATCTTGACATCAAGCAAGTTCATTCGTCCGCATGGGAACTATTCAAGCGCCATCATTATCTGACGGCAAAGATACATCCGGGGGCACAATGCTTTGTCGCTTTTTGGGATAATAAGCCAATAGCGATTACGGCCATGTTACATGCTGTCGGAAAGCGCGGATTGAAAAGAGAGCACCGCATCGCGGTTTTGCCAGACTACCAAGGCGTCGGCATTGGTAATGCGTTGAGCGAGCATGTCTGCCAGCACTATTGCGATCTAGGTTTTCGCGTTTGCTCGACAACAAGCCATCCGGCGATAATAGGCCATCGCGTCCGTTCTGCAAAATGGCGCATGACGAAAAAGCCGCGCCTTGTCAGCGCGGGGAAAACAACCGAACGTGGTATCCCAAGCGCCTTGGCTTCTCATGCAACAAACCGGAAGGTGGCAAGCTTTGCTTATATCTCTCAGACGCCCGCAAAGGAGGCAACATGAGACGCCTAGGCTCAAAACCAGACTTACTCATCGAGAAACGGCGCGAGCGCGTTGCCGAACTTTCCCTCAAGGGTCTCACCACGCGGGAGATTGCAGAGATAATTGGGAAGACAATCCCGAACCCACGCGGCGGGAACGCTTGGGGAAAAACGATAATAGGGAAAGACCTTGCCGCCGTCCGCGAAGACTGGCAACGCCGCGCGGCAGAGCACATCGGCGCGCTTCGGGCACAGCAACTGGCGAAGATCGACCACGTTGAGCGCGAAGGCTGGATCGCTCGCAACTTAGACATCGTTCTGAAGGCGCTGAAAATGCGCGCCGACTTGCTTGGGCTAAACGCGCCGAAGGAGCATAATATAAACGCGAACGTCGCCACAATCGCGCAGGTCGATCTCTCGACACTCACAATCGAAGAACTTCGGGCGCTTCGCAACGTCAACCAGAAACTCATAAAGAACGACAAGGAATGAGCGTCGTGGCAATCGCCGCCTCAGACATCTTCGGAGACACCACGCTGGGCCTTATGGCGGACCCCGATTCCATCGACCGCGAGTTGGCCGGGCGCTCATTGTCTGACTTCATTCGTGTCTTTTGGGAACATATCGATCCCGCTGATTATGTCGGCGGTTGGCATATCGACGCCATTTGTGAACACTTGGAAGCCGTCACGCTTGGGCAAATAAAACGCTTACTCATAAACATCCCGCCCAGACACATGAAGTCCATCGCCGTGGCCGTCGCATGGCCCGCATGGACCTGGGCGCAACGCTACCAGGGACGCGGGAAGCCTCACTGCGGCCCGCGAACGCAATTCTTGTTCGCGTCCTACGCGGCGAGCCTGTCGATCCGCGATAGCGTCAAGTGCCGTCGGCTTATCGAGTCGCCAAAGTACCAGCGTTTGTTCGGCGACCGATTCCAACTCGTCGGCGACCAGAACACAAAAACGCGATACGATAACAGCAGGGGCGGCTATCGCTTGGCAACGTCCGTAGACGGCGCTCTTACGGGCGAAGGCGGAGACATCATAGCCATCGACGATCCGCATAACGTCCGCGAAGCCGAGAGCGACACAAAACGCGCGGCTGTTATCGACTGGTGGCGTGAGGCGATGAGCACGCGATTGAACGACCCGAAGATCGGCGTCTATGTCGTTATCATGCAGCGGGTCCACTCGAAAGACCTTTCGGGCTACATACTATCCGACGATGAAGAACGCCGGGACTGGACTCACTTGTGTCTTCCCGCCGAACATGAAATCGGCAGAATGGCGACGACGACAATCGGGTGGAGCGATCCGCGCGTAAAAGAAGGCGAGTTACTCTGGCCCGAGCGTTTTGGCGCAAAGGAAATCGACGCGACAAAATCCGCCCTTGGAAGTTACGGAACCGCCGGACAATTGCAGCAACGCCCAGCGCCGAGAGAGGGCGGGATGTTTCGCCGCATGTGGTTTGAGATCGTCCACGCCGCCCCCGGCGACCTTATCCGCGTTCGGTTTTGGGACAAAGCGGGAACCGAGGCTCGCGCCGGGACCGATCCAGATTGGACCGCAGGCTTGCTCGTCGGAGTTCACCCGTCAACGAAGATCGCTTATGTCCTGGACATCCAGCGAATGCGAGGTAGTCCGCTCGACGTCCAAAAACTCATAAAGCAAACCGCAGAGACCGATGGGACGGATGTCCCGGTCTACATGGAGCAAGAGCCGGGATCGAGTGGAAAGGCGGACGTCGATCACTACCGAAGAAATGTCTTGACAGGCTGGGCGTTTAGAGGCATATCCGCAACCGGTTCTAAGGAATTGCGCGCCGATCCTGTTTCGGCGCAAGCTGAGGCGGGGAACGTCAAATTGCTCAAAGGCGAGTGGAATCAAACCTTTCTGGACGAAGTGAGCGTGTTTCCCAACGGCGCACACGACGACCAAGTTGACGCGCTCTCCGGCGCATACGGACAAGCCATTCGGCGCCTCAAGCCCTCGACGGTGGAAAACGCCTTCGCCGGCGTAGGAGTGTTTTGACAATGGCGCTCGACTTATCAAACAAGCATCCCGAGTGGACGGAAACCGCGACGGCCCGAACAAAAGGGCGCGATCTTTACAGCGGGACCGCCGTCGTGCGCGCAAAGCGGACCACTTATCTCATACAGGAAACCAACGAGTCGGACGCCGATTACGAAAACCGACTTCGGCGCGCCGTCCTCGATCCGTACTGTGAGAAAATCATCGCAGCTCGCCAAGGCATGTTATTCCGAAAAGAAGCCACGAGAATCCTTCCTGCGGGTCTGGCGAAATACGAAAACAACGTCGACTTGAAAGGAACTCCTGGCGGCGTGTTCTTTCGAGACGCCGCTAGCGAAGCGCAAGTTGACGGCGCTCATTGGGTTCTCGTCGATATGCCCCGCGCCCCTGAAGGTGGCTATGGTTCACAAGCCGAGGCCGAAACATATGGCGCGCGCCCGTATTTCGACCATGTTCCCGCTGGCGCCGTCGTCGACTGGAGCGTTGGCGAGGACCGCGAACTCTCATGGGCTGTCATCGCATACCAGCACACGAACGAAGGCGAGCGCGGATGGGGCTATGAGATCGAGAGCGAATCGCGGTGGAAAGTGTGGACGCGTGAGGCATGGTATATCTATGGCGAAGCCGCCAATATCGGCGCAAGCGCCCCGGGAACGTCCGACAAGTTCATCCTTATCGACGAAGGGGTCAACCCTACCGGCGTTGTTCCGCTTGTTCCATTTCTTGGCCTGCGCCTTAGCGACTACGCGGGTTGGCCGGTATGCCACGCCGTTCTGGACCACATCGTCTTGCTCTACAACAAGGCGAGCGACCTTGACTGGTATGAGCGCCTTTCCGCCCACCCGATCCCGTATGTCATCGGCCCGGAAAAGCCCGAGATTCTCGACGTGGCGAAAGGCCTCTATCTCAAAAGCGAACCAAGCGGTGGCGCTGTTTCCGCCGGCTATCTGGAACCCGCCGGAACCGCATACGACGCCTTGCGGGCAAGCATGGACAGCCTCGTGGCGCGCATTCTCTCCATCGCCCTGGCGCAGAGCATGAAGGATAGCGCACAAGTTCAGAGCGCCGAAGGACAGCGCGAGGACCGGAAGATTTTTGCGGCAAGTCTGGAAACGACCTCGCAGGCTTACGAAGCCGCCGAGCAACGGTGTTGGGACGTTGCCGCCGCATGGACGAAAGACACGAGCGCGGTCGATATAACCTACTCGCGCGACTTTGACGACTCCCTGATCGAAGCGACCATGCTGAACGCATTGACTGGACTTGTCGCGGCTGACATGCTCACGCGCACAACGGCGCTGGAAATCATGCAGCGCGGGGACTTGCTCCCAGAAGGGATCGACATCGCGGGCGAAATCGAGTCGCTGGAAAGCGCCGACGCGCTCGCCGTCGCTCGCCTTGCGCCGCGCACGGATCGGACGCAATCGACGGAATAATCCGCCGTTGTGAGATAGCACTGTACGGGACAGGACAACCCGGAACACACGCCTACGCGGAGCGAATCTGCGGGAAGGAAAAGGAACGATGCCAGAGTTTATGCTGAACGCGGAAGGACAGCTTGTCGACAAGGACGGCAAGGTCCTGGAAATCGAAGGCGAGCCCGTGACGGTAGCCAACGCCAAGGGGCAGGCGCAGATCGACGCTGTTGTGAAGGAGCGAGTCGCGCGAGAGCGCGCCAAGCTCGACGAACTCCACAAGCAGATCGAGACGCTAGAAGCCCAGGCGCAGAAGACGCCCGAACTGGAAGCCATGATCCGCAAGTTGGATGGAGAGAAGGGGAAGGCCGAGTCGGCCCTTGCCGACGCCGAAAAGAATGCCAGGGATCAAGTCGCTTCGCAAATGTCCAGCCTCGAAAAGCGCGCCAAACAAGCGGAAGGCGCGCTGGAGGCCGAACAGACGGCGCGGCTAACCGATCAAGTAACGAACACGATCCTTGGCTCTTGCGGCGACCGGTTTATCTCTCCGGCGAATGACATCGTTCCCCGGATGCTGGCGGCCCACAAGCGCGAACCACTCATCGGAGACGACGGCAAGCCCGTCGACGGGCAGGTTCGCGACGTGTTCCAAATCGCTGTCCAAAAAGACGGTAAGGACACGCGCGAATGGCTCACGACCGATGATGCGCTGGCGGCGCTCGCGGCCCATCCGGCGTTCCAACACTACGTCCGCGCGCCTAGCGGCGGCTCCGGGCATGGTGGCAAGTACACGAATGTCGCAAACCTGAAACGCTCCGCCATGAGCGACGAACAGAAGGTATCTTTTGTCGGCGAGCATGGCGTTGAAGCGTTCCAGAAAATCCCAGAATAGGACACACTATCATGGCTACCGCTGTTTACACCGACTTCAAGATCTACAACGAGGAGTTCCACGCCGGCATGTGGGAAGGCGTCGTCCAGGCGGTCAACCTTCTTAACGCCGCGTCGCGAAACACGATCCGCTTGGTGGCGAAGGACCAAGCCGGTCACTATGCGAAAGAAGCATTCCTGAAGCCGCCTTCCGACATCATCACCCGGCGCGACATTGCCTCCACGTCTGCCGCAACCGCCCTCAAACCGACCGGGGGCGAAATCGTCACCGTGAAGGTTAACAAGAAAATCGGCCCCATCGAATACGCGCTCGACGCGATCAAAAAGGCCGGAGAAAATCAGCGGGTCATCAGCTTCCAGCTCGGCCAGCGTATCGGCCAAGAGAAGGTGAAGGCCTATGTCAACACGGCGCTGATCGCCGCCGAAGCCGCCATCGAAGGCCAGTCCAATCTCGTCTACGACGCGACGGGACAGACCACGAAGACGCTCGGCACGGCGCACATGACCCAGGGACTTCAGTTGTTCGGCGATCAGGCCGAGCGAATCCTGACGTGGGCGCTTCATAGCAAACCGTTCTTCGACCTCGTGCGCGAGCAAGTCGCCGGGGCCGTTACGAACGTTGCCGACCGTGTGATCTATGGCGCCGCGCCCGGAACGCTCAATCGTCCGGCGCTCGTGACCGACGCGTCGTCTCTTATCAACAGCGCCAGCACGAACACGTACAACGTGCTTGGCCTTGTCGAGAATGCCGTCGTTATCACAGAGAGCGAACAAAGCGAAATGGTAACGGAAGTCGTTACCGGCCTGGAGAATCTGGTCGTCAGGATCCAGGGTGAGTTCGCGTTCAACGTCGGCGTCAAGGGCTTCACCTGGGACGTGACTAACGGCGGACTCAACCCGACCGACGCCTCGCTTGGGACCACAACCAACTGGGACAAGTCCGTCACGGAGGACAAGGACCTGGCCGGATGTCGTATCCTGGTCCAGTAGCAACCAATGCCGGGAAACAATCTCGGCAAATAACGGGAGAACGCGCAAATAATGGCCGACGATATGAGCAAGCGACCGACAATCGCGATCTATGGAGAGATCGGCCATTCCGACATGCGCGCGGCCCTGGAGGGGGCGGAGGCTTTGGGCTTCCGCCCCCTTGTTCGCAATCCAAAGTACTGGAATGGGGCCTGCGACATGGAGCCAGTGTCGAAGGTCTGGGTTCTCGCCGGAAGCCCGAACGCGCCGAGGCTTTTGTCGGACTACAACGAAAAAGCTTTGCGGGAAATTCCGGCTGAGATGTTTGGAGTGGATTCCATCGCGAGGGTTCGCCCATCGCCCGACGCGACAGAAGGCCCGCAGACGCCCGACCCGCCCGAAGATGACATAGACCATGCCGCAGGCCCCAAAACGCCCCCAGACGTCCTCCATTGCGCTCCCGGAGCCGATCCTGAGCCCGAGAACACAACGCAAGGGCCCGTTGCGCCGCTCAATCCCTCAAAAGACGCCCTGGATTGCGCTCCCATCGGTGTCGTAGCCGACGCCTTGTGGGGATTTGCCCGACGCGCCGGAACGAAGAAGGCGGCGCTCCAACAGGCAATCGTTCTGGATGGAATCGAAAGCGTTTTGGAGAAGATCGGAATAACGCGAGATAAAGCCATCGACCTCTTGCGAAAGGCGACGGAATAATGGCAAGCGAAATCCATCTTCGCGCTGCAAAGGCGAGCAGCACGGAAATGTACGCCGTGGTCCTGAACGAAGCGGGCTATCACTGGAATACGTGGACGCTTGCCTTCGAGGAAGCGGAGAGCGGAAGCTGGAGCGATTATTCCATCGCCCTCACAGAGTCGCCCGTTGGCGAGGCTCACTACTACGCCAATTTTCCGTCGGCCATCGGAAGCGGTCTCTATGTTGTTCGCTTTTACGAAGCCTACACCACGGCCATTTCGGGCGACGACGTTCTCGACTCCCAAACCATTCTATGGCAGGACGGATCGGCAACCGCGCTGACGTCCGGCGGCGCTATCGGGTGGGCGTCTCTGGCCGAGGCTGATGAGTATTTTGGCGAGGAGCGTCCCGGCGCGTCGACCTTCTGGTCCGCCTCTGTCACCGACGCCGCCAAAGTAGCCGCGCTTTGGCACGCCTTCCGTCTGCTTTCCGATTGCGGAGAATGGTGGCTACCGGACACAACGGGAAGCACTCTCATCATTCGGCGCGCGCAATGCGAGCAAGCCTTGTTCGGATTGAGAGACACCGTGGGGATCGACGCTCGCGCCGACTTGCAGGCCCAAGGTGTCCGCGTCGCTGGTCTCGTGCAAGAGACGTATGCGGGCAACGCCGGAATCACCATTGCGCCGATTGCGAGGGCGCTCCTGAATGCCGCAGGCTATGCGACGGGAGCGGCGAACCAGTTTTCCGTTGTGCGGTAAAACGATGAACCCGCTGCAATATTTAAACGCGCCGCGCTCGCGCATCGTCGAAATCCCCGGCGATCCGTCGCTCAAACCCGTGGACGAAGACACGGTTACGCGCGCCAGTACAGAGGCGCTAAAACTTGCGTTGCCCAAAGGATGCTGGGCCGGGCGACGTTGCTTTCTCATCGGCGGTGGGCCAAGCCTCAAACGATTTGACTGGTCCCGCCTTCATGGCGAGTTGACCATAGGTGTCAACCGCGCCTTTGAGAAGCACGATCCATGCGTTATTTATTCGATGGACACGCGACTATGGGGCTGGCTTGTCCGTGGCGACCTTGGCTCATACGCAAAAAAACGCTTCGAGAAATCGGAGGCGATCAAGGTCTGGCTCAAAATCGGGCCGATGACACCGCCGCCCCAAGACGTCTACCTTCTACGTTCCGCAGGGCGCGACGCATTCACAACGCGCTTTCACGACGGCCTCGGGGCCGGATGCAATTCGGGATATGGCGCGCTGAATATCGCCGCAATTCTCGGCGCCGATCCGATCTATCTTCTCGGCTATGACATGGGGGGGGCGACGCCAAGCGGACACCAATCGTGGTGGCATAGCGGTTATCCAAGTGTGTCGTCTGCTTGCGTCTACGAAGACCGAATGATTCCATGCTTCGACGCAATCGCGCCAACGCTGAAAGAGCGCGGGATTCGCGTCGTCAATCTCAACCCCGAAAGCGCCCTGACTTGTTTTGAGTTCGGCGACATTGCGGACGTTGCGCCCGCGCCCAAGCGACCGATTGTCGTTTCGTTTTACACACAAGGCACGGGATATGAGAGAGAAGTTGAAAGGCTCAAACTCAGCTTACGGCGTTTCGGATTTATATCGCATATCGTCGGACTTCCGACGCTCGGGTCATGGCAAAAAAACACACAGCACAAGGCCGAATTCCTCCTGTCCATGCTCGACCTGTTCGCCGGTACCAGCATCGTCTGGCTTGACGCCGACGCGGAAGTCCGACAATATCCGACATTATTTGAGACGCTCAAAGGCGTGACGTTTGGAGCGCATTGGCGCAATCGAGGCGACGGGCGCGAGGAGTTGCTCAGTGGGACGTTGTACCTTGGCAATACCGACTCCGTTCGGACGCTGCTCAAAAAATGGCGTGACATCTGCAAGGCGAACCCAGACATGTGGGATCAAATCGCCCTGTCGAAGGCGCTCGAAGGCTGGCGCGGGCGAATCGCAAGGCTTCCGCCTGAATACTGTTGTATCTTCGACAGCATGGCGCGCGAGGTCGAGCACCCGGTTATCGAGCATTTTCAAGCAAGTCGCCACCTGAAGGCGGAGGTGGGTTGACAAATGGACCGCGTGAATCTCATCGTTCCGACCCGTGGAAGGCCGCAGAAGTTGGCGCGAATGATGTCCTCCCTCTATCCCGCGCCGAAGTGGCTTCGCGTCCTTGTCGCCGTCGATGGCGATCTCGACGGCTTCTGTAAGGACTATCTCGGCGCAGGCAAGAGCCCTGCTTGCGTGCCTTTCGAGTGGATGGGGAGCGAAGAGCATATCGGCGCTGTGGCGACCAGAAATAAAGCGATTGCCACCCTGCCGCGAGAATGTGGAGGCGTGCTCTACGGAACGGACGACATAACCTTCGCCCCAGACGCAATCGAAGCGGCGCGAGAGGACTTCAACAAAGCGTTCTCCGACGACGACGGCGTTCTCGGGTTGAAGCAGAACGGGACGCATCATCCGGCGGGCGTTGCGCTTGTGGGCGAACGTTTTCTCAATCGCTACCCAAACCGGATGCTTTTTTATCCTGGGTATTGGCATTTCGCCTGTCAAGAAATCCATTGGCTTGCCTATAAACTCGGGCGCTTTGTGTGTTCGCGGCGGGAACTTATCAAGCATTTTCATCCCGGCACGACGCCGGGGGAATCCGATACGACACACGTCGAGGCGCGACGACGCAAGGCGCAGGACCACGCGCTTATGAACGAGCGCAAGCAAGTCGGGAAAGTCTGGGGGCTAAAACAATGAGTGGCGCGGTACTACTTTCATTCGACGACGGCGCGAATATCGACGCTTGGCATTCCGCCTTGCCGGTGCTCAAAGAAGAGCGAATCTTCGCGATGTTTTACGTCAGCGACATCCCGAACATTCACGCCGAGCAGTGGGACAAGTTGAGAGAGATCGCCGCCTTCGGTCACGTCATCGGACATCACGGATATTTGCATCGACGCGCCGGGGAAGTGTTCAAGCGCCTTGACGATCCCGACAGGCGAGACGAGGAACGCTTCACGGACTTCTCGAAATGGTTCGCCCTGGAAATCGAAGCGGCAAGCGATGTTCTCGCCGCCCACGGTTTCGTGGCGGAGCATTATTCGTATCCCTATGGGAACCGTTGCGAAGAAAGCGACGTGGCGTTACTTCGACATTTCAAAACGCTTCGCATGGGCGGACGCGGCGTCTATTTGCCGAGCGCCGTTCCGCGCGTCTATGGCGCGCTAGACTTCGGCAAACATCCCGAGTCTGAGCATTGCGGCCACGAGCCCTTGTTGGCTCAGGCGCTTTGCGCTGGCGCCGTCGTCTCGTTCTACATGCACGCCCCGATTGAGTCGCGTTTGCGGTCGATGGCGAAAACCGCTCGATCTTACGACGCGCCGTTCTTGACAAGGGAGGATGTCTTGTCATGTCCTCAGTGACTCACATTGTCAAAGTATTCATCGACCACCAGTGGGACCATTGGACGCCCGACGCCGAATGGGTTGAGCGGCGGCTTGACTTATTTAGGCGTACGACGCTTAACAGTCTGTGCGGGCAGACGTTCAAGGACTTCCGCGTTTGGCTGATTTGCGGCGAGAAGAATAAAGAACTTACATCCCGACAGAGCTGGGCTGGGTGCGGAGTTGACGTCCGCCCGATCTATGACATGGGCAAAGCGGACCTAGAAACAATCGACACGCCGTTTTTGGCGGTCACGCGAATCGATAGCGATGATTTGATGCGCGAAGACACAATGGCCGAGCTCGCGGAGGCCGTCCGCGTGCGCAATCCCGACTTGATGGGATACTTTGTCTGGAGGAAGGCGCTGTGCTGGGACAGGCTGAATGCTTTCATTGGTTATCACTACCGAGAGGCGCCGCCGTTTGTTTGCCAGTTGTTCCCAAAGGCGTGGTATGAAGAATGGCCCGTGTTCTCGCTTGTCAACTATCAGGAACACGGCAGACTTGGCGGGCGTAAACCCGAGGCGGTCGAAATGCCCTCGCATAGGATTTGCGTCGTAAAACATTCCTTCAACGCATCGGACGGCCAGAGAGACCGAAAGCCGACGCTCTATTCAAGAGACACAATCGCGGAGTGGGAAGCGTCGGGACACATCCTCACATCCAACGCCGAAAGGATAGCGAAAGAGCTCATTCCCTTCGGCGTCACTTCGCAAATGATAGGCACACCATGAT
>Ga0208046_1000181_pt1 | contig 13328 bp, 12 predicted proteins | sample PL_2010_300m_FD_184161 | JGI IMG/M metagenome (GOLD analysis project Ga0208046, IMG submission 184161) | Freshwater microbial communities from Powell Lake, British Columbia, Canada to study Microbial Dark Matter (Phase II) - PL_2010_300m... | ecosystem: Environmental > Aquatic > Freshwater >... | reverse complement strand
GCCGCCACGACAGCCGACTCGTTGACCGGCGCCGATTCCGTCAGCGCAATCGACGCGACTGCGACGTCGAGGTTCGTCCCGCTCGCAATCCCCTGGACACTCAACACATTGGCCGAGGCCGTCCCCGCCGTCCCCACCTCCGGGAGCTTCCCGAGGATGGCGATGAGGCAGTTGGCGATGCGCTTCCACAGACTGATGCCCGTGCGCGCGGTTCCGTCCTCGACTGTCGTGTTGTCGGCAACTGGAGCGGTGGTCGTCGCGCCGACTTGCGCGCTGAGCACCGCGTCGGCCACGACTACGGCCACATCACCCGCCGCCGCCGAACTGCCGACAACGACCTTGCCCCGCGTGTCCGTCGCCGCGTCCTTCAGCTCGACAGCGCCGATCTCGATGTCGCCGCCGTCAACAGTGATCGGGTGCGCGATCTGGTATTCGATTGCGTCAAGCAGCTGGTGCTCGACCGCTTTTGTCCGGTCCGGCGTGTATGCCATGTGGGTTACTCCTGATACGGCGACCGGCGCAGCGGGAAGGAGGAGCGACTCGCTGCGCCGGTTCGCCTGTGCTCTCAGGCCCTCCCAGAGCCTGTTGATTCTCGACCAGACGGCTCAAGGCCGCGGTTACGGCGTCACGTCGGCGATGAACAGCGCTCCGGGAACCTTCCAGACGGGCAGGAAGGTGTCGCCCGCCAGCTGCTTGATCGTGACGGGGTCCGAAAGTACGTGCGCGTATGCGAACATGCCGCGAGCGAGCGTCACGCTTCCGGCTGCGCCGACCGCATCGGCCGAGATGGCACCGATGTTCGTCGGCACCGGGTACGTGCCTTCGAGCAGCTCGTACACGTCCCGCGTGATCTCCGGCGTGAACGTGACGCCGTCGGCGGGGAACGTGGTCTGGAGAACGCCGGCCTGGTCCATGAAGCAGCCGCTTCCGGCCTTCCGCCACTTGAGTCCGAGCGTACCGTCCGGGAGCATGTTCTGGAGCATCGCCTGGCCGACGGCCGGGTTGGCGACGGTCAGCGCCCGGATGCTCGTGTTGGCGCACAGGTAGCCCATGACGTTCGCGCCATAGTACGCCGTGGTGATCTCGTACCCGGTCTTCCTGATCGAGGCGTCCTTGAGCGTCGCGATCTGTCCGACGATGTCGGTCCCGGCGGTCGCCCACGAGGCGTCGATGATCGTGCCGGTCCCGAACACGTCGAGTTGCCCCGTGTTGCCCTGCGGGATGGCGAACGTGATCGAGAGGACCGCGCCGGTCGCGGACGGGAGCAGGTTCCCGTCGCCATCGAAGTAGATGGCCCCGAGCGCGAGCATCGAGCCGATGGCCGCGATGCGCAGGTTGTCGAACCGGGTCTTGAAGAGGCCGGTTTGCCTGCCGATCTCGGCGATCGCGAGGCCCTGGACGTCGGACCGGTCGACCATCATGAGGTTCTGAAGGACGACCGGGTCGTGCATCATGTGCTCGAAGGCGTGCGCCAATTTGACGTTGACGCGGGTGACGCCTTTCTGGGCGACGCGCTTGGACTCGGCCCCGTACTGAACGAGTTGGGCCGTCTCGCGCGTGCCGTCGACCTTCGTGTAGCTGCCGTAGTCGCCGGCCGTGGGGCTGGCGATCGAGAGGAAGGCCGGGTCATACGGGTTGGGCACGCCGGTCTTCGTGGCCTGAATGCTGCCGATCATGTTCGGCGCGGCCAGAATCTGTTGAATTGTTTTCGCCATCGTCAGTGACTCCTTTGTTCGTTCGTTCCTGCTATCCGTGCGGCGACGCAGTCAACCGGGCATCAGTCCGGCGGCTACGGTGTGAAGTCGTCGCTGAAAGCGTAACCGATGCCAAACGCCCGGATCGCGGCCTTGAGCCAGATGCGCAAGCTCGCGTCCGCCGGGTAGTTCACGATGCCATTCACGTCGACGACCCCGCCGATCACCGGATCGGGGAACGGGACCGCAGCCAGGGAGACGCCATCCTCGTCAGTGACCTTGATTCCGCTACCGTCGTTGATGATGCAGCGGACGGTCTGGGAGCCGTCGACCGGCTGGATGAGCGAGCCGACGACGAAGTCGCCGTTGACGCCAGTGGCAGTGCGTGTGGTCGCCAGGAGGACGTGCGCCGCCGTTTCGAGCAGCGTGTCCCCGACGGGCTGGACGAGGTTGTGAGGGCCAGCCGTCACGCCCGTTTGCGGCCACGTGAGCGTGACCGTGCCGTCATCGAGGCCCGCCGAGCCGGAGTCGGTGACAACGACAGCGGCCATGTCGGCGTGAATCAGGCGAACGGCGGTCTGAATCGTTGCCGCGTCGGCATTGAAGGCCATCGCGGCCGTCTCGCACATGACGCCGTCATCGCCGAGGTAGCGGATGCGCCACGCGCCCGCGTTCACTGCGCCGGGGGTAATGACCTGGACTTCGGACACGCCGAGCGCGGTGATGGTGACCGTGTTCGCGGCGGGAACTCCCTTCGTGGTCTCGACGATGGTCATGGTGGTGACGCCGGTGAGGGCTGTGATGTCGATGGTGACCATCGGCTGATCGATGCGGAGGTAGCCCGTGCCGCTAAAGGTCATGACGAGCGCGATTGGGCCGGCGGAAAACGGGGCGGCCGAGCCGGCGGAACTGAGCACACAGCCGGCGACTCCGCCGAGTGCCAGCGTGACAGCTGCCTGGGCGGCCGCGAGCGTCGCGTCGAACGCGATGGCAGCGGTCGTGACGCGGGTCCCGTCCGCCTTCGTGAGCGAGATGTGGTAGTGGCCTGCGGTCGAGGCCGCATCGGGCGTTGCGGTCTGCACCTCATTGACCGGGGTGCCGCCGCCGACTGCGCTGTAGGTCGCCGTCAGCGTGCGGACGACGCCAGCCGCGCTGGGCGGGCCGGTGATGTTGAACGTGCCGGTCGCGCCGACGCGCCGGACGAGTTCCGTCGCCTCGGCCGTATTCAAGAGGTTGAGCTGGGTTTGAGCGCCCGTGAGCGCGACGCCGTTGCTGCCGATGACGGACGGCGCGAAGAGACCGGTCGCGGTGATCCGGCCCATGAGCATGCCGGCCCGGAGCACGTCCACGTCGCCCGTGTTGATCGGGTCGCGCGAGAGAGCGCCGTTGATGATCCTGCCGCCGGGCAGGAGATTGGCCTTGCCGCCGAACATCGCCTTGCGCGGCGTCGAAACGCGGTCGGCCCGAATCCCTGGGGCCCCTGTAACAAAGTTACTCATTGTCTTGACTCCTTCTCTTCTGTGTCTATGCCAACATCAGAATCAGGTTCACAGTCGAACCCGATCGGACGCTACTTCGATCCGCCTGCGCCGACCATCTGCTCAACCACTTCTTTGTCCATCTTGGGCGCGTCGTCGCCCGGCACCTGGCGCGAGAGCGCCTGGCTCTTCGTCTGCTCGCCGAGCTTCACCGGATCGTTCATGTCGAGCGCCTTGACGATGGCGTTCACGATCGACTCCGGCGTGCCACTGACCGACCGCGAGAGGCAGAAGACGTTGCGGCCCGCGGCCGGGCCGACCAGTGCCGCCTTGAGGCTCGCGGCGACGGCCGGCGTGATCTTACCCTTCGGGACCAGTCCGTCGATCTTCTCCTCGGCCGTCTGCGCCCGCTCGTCGAGAATGTCGGGATCGATGGTCTTCACGTCCTTCGTGGACGCGGCGACCTTCGCCTTCAGGCCCTCGACCTCACCTGACAGGTCGGTCACCTTCTTGTCGAGCGCCGTCTTCTCGGTCGCGTGGGCGGTGAACCGCTCCGCGATCCGGTCCAAGACTTTGTCCTCGGTCAGGTCCTCGCCTGCGCCGAGCATCTTGCGGAACTTGTCCAGTTGCTCCTTCGTCATGGCTTCGTCTCCTTTCGGGGGTACGAGAGAGGCCGCAATGGCCTTGAAGTCCGCCTGTCCTGGCACGACGGGATACGGCGTGAGGGCGACGTGCTCGATGACCTCGCCATAGTTCGTGCCTCTGCCGTCGACGAACTCCGGGTTGATGCTGATCGAAACCTGCTGCGTTCGATAGGCGAGAGCGATTGCCTCCTCGCCGATAAACTCCAAGACCCCCCAGAGCGTAGTCCCGTCATTCTCCAAGCCGACGAGATAGCCCTGGTTATCCGCTGCGTCGTAACTGTGACCTTTGGGAAGCGGAACGCGGACCCCGGCCTCGGTCATCCGGTTGAATGCGGCGAGCCACCTGGCCCGGCGTTCGGGCGTCGTGTCCAGGGTCCAGCCGAGCTTCGGATGCTGGTAAATCCCATCCATGATGAGGTCCTTGCGGAACCGCTTGCGGGGAACGCCGTCCTCGAGCACCTCGTGCGACACGGGCATCGTCGTGCTGTCCGGGCCGCAGAGGAGCGCGGCTTTCTTGTCGGACGCCGGCTCGAAGAGGATCGGCGACTTGTCATGAGCCTTGAGCCACGCCTTCGCCTCGTCAGCCGTGAACTTCGTCTTGTCGAATCGGACGGCCTGGAGCTCGGCCTTGCCGTCCTTCGTCACTCCCCAGATCGCATGAATGCCAGGGCCGAACTTGTCGTTCTCGCGCCGGACACGCTCGTACTTGCCGGGGTCCGTTAGCCGCGCGCTATGCTCACCAGGAAATGGCATTCGCAGTTCTCCGAAACTTCTTGCGCCAAAGAAAAACGCCTGTGGCTGTCTGTGTACACAGTCACAGGCGTTCTTGGTTTCAGCAACCGCGCCCCCGGTGATCGGCCGCGGGCGCCTTTGGCTTCTTTTCCTAGTCTACGGTCAACTTTGCCTTCGTGTCAACGACAGTTCGCGCACGATCCGAACTTTTTTCCCTGACGTGGCGACCTCTAGCACGGCCTTCCTACCCATGACCTTGTTCAAGATTTCGTCTCGGATTGTCTTGGCAATGTGGAACATCATCACGGGCGGAACGCTGTTGCCGAGCCGTTCCCACTGCTGAGAGTAGGAGCCGGTGAGAATGAAATCATCCGGGAAGGCGCAGATGCGCTTCAGTTCGGCGATAGAGAACTTACGGCGCTCAAAGGGGTGCGTTACGCCGGCTGCGCTCTGTGTCGTCCCCGCCGTCTTGGTTACGCATGGGGAGGGCTTTTCTGGTGATGCTCGTTGCAGACTGAAAAAACGTGTGCTCTGTTCACCGGGTTTCAACTTGTCCCATTCCTTGCCGATGGCGAACCGGCTAATATCCGTCTCTGCTTCAACTTTCAGGTGGCAGGCATTGCAGAGTGTGATTGCATCATTCGGCCTTGAGCCATCCTGTTCCCGCACTGCGAACTGCCCGCGCGGGTCATGAATTACTTTGCTGATCCAGGGAAGCGCATCCTGGACGCTATACCTATAGGACAATGGCTTCGGGTGAACCGGGTCAAGGTTCAAGTCCTTGCGCACCCCAATGAAGATCGTCCGCTGGCGCATCTGCGGGACGCCGAGCCATTGAGCATCAAGGACGCGACAGATCACGCGGTAGCCGCTGGCCTTGAGCGCCGCAAGGATTTCGAGGAACATTCCCTTTGCCGTGCCCTTGACCAGGCCACTGACGTTCTCGGCGACGAAGACCTTCGGCTTGAGATCGCGCAGGAGCCGGATGTATTCATCGAAGAGGCGTTCATTGCACTGCTTCGCGCCATGCTCATAGGTCTTGGCCTTGCCCCAGCCCTTCTCGCGCTTTCCGGCAGTGCTGAATGCCTGACAGGGCGGCGAGCCATCGAACAGATCAAGTTCGCCTTTGATCAATCCGGTTGCCGCAAGGATTTCCTTTGCAGTAACCTCTCGAATGTCACGCGGATCGAGAATGCAGTCCGGTTCCATGTTGGCGCGGTAGGAATCCTGCGCCGCCGGAACAAACTCATTCGCCCAGATAACCTTGAATCCAGCCATTCGGTAACCGAGGCACGACCCGCCGCAACCGCTGAAGGTACTAACGACTCTGAAGCCGTTCCAGGGGATCGCCTGAATCTCGGCTATGCTCGGAACGCGGTAAGGCGGTTTCTTGACCGGCGTTTTCATGACGGCCTTTCCATCATCTTCAAGATGGTAGTGATAACAGCCAAGACCAGTTGCGACAATTGTCGGTGCTGGATTTGTATCAAGGTCAACTCGCCCCCCCCAAACCATCCGTGCTTTCCCATGCTGAGCCATAAGGTCACTTTCCGCCGCTCCACTTGTAGCCGCACTTCGGACACTGATGCTCGGTCGGGATATTGTTGTCGACCTCCGGGAACTCACCGGGCGCCTCCGGCTCCACCGGCATGTTATCCAGTAGGTCGTCGAACCGCAACCGCTTCGTCAGGTCGGCGAACTGCTCCTCCAGGCCCGCCGTGATATCCCGCAACCCCTCCGTAAAGTCGCCCGCGATGTACGCATTGTTCGCCGCGATCATGGCGAGGTCGGCCTTCTCCTTCGGCCAGTCCACGACCCGCACCGCGAACCGCTCGCCCGCCGGCGTGGTGATCACGCCGTCCGCAATGGGCAGGTCACCGTAGAGCACGGTCAGCGCCGCCACGCGCTGATGCCCGGCCACGAGGAACCCCGTCCGCTTGTTGAGCACAATCGAACTGATATCGCCGAACTCTGCCAAGCTCGTCTGCAAGCCCGCCGCCGACTCCGCGTCCATGGAGCGGGGATTATAGGGACAAGGTCGCAACTCCGAGAGCGTCTTGATGGCCTTTGACTTCTTGCTCATGGCGTCACCGCAATCAGGTCGCTGAACACCTTGCCGGGATTGAACCGCCAGTCCGGGTCAGGCCGGATATCAGTGATGACTTCGCCGTTGTCTGCGGTAAAGGAATCGGGAACGTCCACGAGTGACGCTTCCTTGTCCTCGTTGAAGACATCGATCGTCGAGCACCTGCAGTTCCATCCTGCAGGCGGTGTCCACTCGTCCCACCGCGGATCGTCCTTCGGCATGCGGACTCCGTCCATCGCCTGGTGCTCCGGCCTCACGCGGTCGTCACCGACCGTCACGTACTCCATGCCCCAAAGTATCTCCTGGATCGCCGGGTCCTGGTTCGCGTTCCAGCGGCCGGCGCTGTACGCCATCTGCGTCTGCGTCCGAACGAGCGTGTTCATGAGCGCTGAAGACATCAGGCCCTGGTCGGGGCCCAGCTCGGCGCGGAGCATGGCGACGGCTTCCTGGACGTGCGCGCCCGACCGCAGGATTTCCTCCATCGCCGTCTGCACCTTCTGCTCGACGGCGACGCCGAGGTTGCGCGTGACGTTGACCGACTCGTTGCCGTAGACCTCCATCAGGTGCTGCATCTGTTCAGGCGAGAGCGCCAGTCGCTTCTCCAGGTAGGCGAGCGCATCATCATAGGCCGCCATCGTGCGCCGCTTTCTGAGCGTGCCCGCCGCAGAACGCGCCGACCGCAGCCGCCCGGTGAGATGCGCGGCCACCATCGCCTTCTGGACAAGGGGCGTGAACTCTTTGACGAGCTGCTCGTGAAGGACGGGGATCGGGTCCTGTCCCGCCGCGAACGACGTGAGAATCCTGGCATTGATCTCCGGTGCGATCCTCCCGGAGACACGCTCCCCGATGATCTCGATCTTGCGCCGGTCGCGTTCCTGGAGCTGCGCGAGGCGACGTCGCACGGGACTGACTCGGTGCAGGGCCATCAGGTTACCTCTAACACCTGCCCGCCCTCCGCAACAATCTCGCCATGATGCTGGTACAGGTGGTCTTGAATCGAATGTATCTTCGCCAGTAAGGCGGACTCGACTGGCGACAAGGCCGGAACCATCTTATGACAAGTTGGACATTCCAGGTCTGCCGCATCATCTGGCATCAGAGCCACCCACTCCCGCCCGCACTCGCGACACATCTGGTCTCGCAGAACCTCGGATGCAGTCGTCATGATCTACTCCCATCTCTGCCCCGGTGTATCGACCTGATGATCTGCTCGGCCTGGCGCCGGAGCGCCATCTGCGGATTGCCGTCAGACGCGCCGCCCTGCGCTTCCGGCGACGCGGCAGGCGGCGTGAAGTCGCCCGCGTCTGCAATCTCCGAACCCTTCGGCAGCCCGACTTGGTCGAGCAGCGCGTCATAGTCGATCAGCCGCAGGAACAGGTCGACGTTGCCCGGCTGCGTGAGCACGCCCTGGATGATCGTGCGCACGAACGCCGTCTGCTCAGGCGATGTGCCTGACGTGCTGAGGTGCACGCTGCCCCTCGCGTCCGGGCCGACGTTGTAGACCAGCAGCGGGTCGATCACGTACTGGTTGACGGCCGCGATGATGTCGTCGAGCACCAGGTCGGACATGGCGGCGGCCAGGTCAACATGCGTCTCGGCCTCGGCCTTCGTGCCCAGTTGCCCCTCCGATGCCGCGCGTTCGGGCACAAGCCAGCCACGCAGCATGAGCGATTCCTTGTGCCGGAGAATCCCCGTCAGCTCCGCGCCATGCTGTCCCTTCGCCTCCAGAAACGAAATATCCCACGCCATGAGTTTTGTGATGTCGACCCCTTGCCGAATGAGGTCTTGAGCATACTTGGCCAGTTCCTTCGGCACGAGTATGCCTGCCCCGCGGCCGAGGTGCTCAAGGGCTCGTATGCCTAACTGGAACTTGTCTACCATAGCCCCCGTTGCATCGGGGGCGACCCCAGGCTCATATTGAATGATTGGTATCACGCCAGAGACCTTCGTAACGTACTGGCCTTCCTTCGCCGTCGCCTGCTCCCATTCGGACCACGGCTTCCGCGCGTTCTCATGCCGGCTGCGGCCATAAGGCAACCCGACCTCTGCATCATACGTGAACAGGAAACTCTTCTCCGGCCCGATCTTGATGTTGCCCTGCTCGAACCCGGCGAACGAGCCGTCGTCCGTCTCACGAATCTTCGTCGTGTCCCACAGGAGCGGCTTCAGTTTGCGGTAGACGAGGCGATTGCCGCCGTCCGGCGCGGCCCCGGCCCGGACCTCCCAGACCTTCTCGAATCCCGCAAAGCCGAAGTCGAGCGCGAGCAGCATGTCCCTGAGCAGCCGCGGCCACAGCGGCAGCACGGCATCCTGCACGAACTGCGTCAACTCGTCAGACACGCCGTCCTTCGCCTCGAGCCCGACCTCTGACATGCGGATGGGCATCGTGGCGACCGCGCGGGCAAGCGCGATCGTAGGGTTCCCGCGCATCCGCCGATACGTCTCGAACGTGCCCGGCGGCGCCGGATCGTACCCGCGGAAGGCCGGGACCGTCGAGTAGACCCCGGCGATCCCGCCCATGCCTTGCACCTGCTTCCCGGTTGCCTCGCCGACTGCCGGCTTCGCGCCCGCGTCTGCCACAGTCTGTTGCGCTTCACTCATTCGTCACCTCGCTTGTTCACACAGACATTCTTCCGCCTACCGACCGCCCGCGCGCAAAGCCCACGGGCCGGAGATAAGCCAGCCAATATCTGAAGCAGTCACCCGCGTGGCTCAGTGCCTTGTCGCGCTTGTTGATCAGGCCATCCGGCATGAGCTTCAAGTACTTCAGGTCCGCGATCAGTCGCTTGCAGCGCGGGTGCACCTTCACGTGCGACTTCCCGTCCACGTCCCGGAGCGCTTCGTTCACCGCGTTGATGCTGTCCCGGACCGGCGGCGCGTCGCGCGGCACCCGGACCCGGAACGGCACGCCCATCGCACGGAGCCGGCTCGCCACAATGTCGTAGGCCGACTCGCTCGTCTGCTGCGACTCGCTGTGCCCGCTCGCATCCCCGAACACATGCAACTCCGGCCATGCAAAGCCGCCCTGCGCCCGGAGCCAGTCCTTGAATGCCTCCAGGCATTGGTTCAAGTTCATGCGGTGCCCATGAATCTCGTCGATGCACGTGAAAAGGTCCGCCCGCTCGTCGTACTGCCCGATCTCCGCGTGCATGCCGGGGTCGATGTTGAAGTCGAACGCGAGACACAACGGCAGTTCACGCCTGAGCGTCACCGTCTCATCCACGTGCGCCGCATCACTGAAGTTCTCATACACCCTGCCGATCCCGACCCCGCGCGGGTTCTGTTGATAACACGTCTCCCAGATGACGCCCCCGACCTCCAAACGAGTCGCCGCGAGCTCCTCAAGGCCGAACCGCTCCGGGCAGAGCGGATCGCCAGGCGCACGCCCCATCAAATCGTTCTCGCCCGCAATCGCAGGCAACACGATCTGCTCCCACCGCTCGCCGCTCTCGGCCAGGAGCATCCCGACCAGGTCGCTCTCTGCCCATCGCTGCATCAGGATGACGATCGTCGCGCCCGGTTCCGCCCGCGTCCTCAACGTGCCCTGATACCACTGGAATGCCCGCTCCTGGAACAGCGGATTGTTCGCTTCCGACCAGTCCTTGTGCGCGTCATCGATCAAGAGCAGGTTCCCGCCGCGACCGCTCAGGGCCGAGCCGACGCCAGCAGTCACCATCCCGCCGCCTTCTGGCGTGTGCCATCGCGTCGCGCTCGTCGAGTCCTGCCGCAACCGCGTCCGGCATCTCGGATTCCGCTCGAACTCGTTTCGCACCATGCGGCCCCAGTCCGCCGCAATCGAGTCCGCGTAACTGGCGATCACCACCCGCTGGTGAGGCAGGTTGTCCACGTACCACGTCGGAACCCAGTGCGACAGGAACTCGGACTTGCCCGAACGCGGATGCGCGTTGATGATGATCCGCCCGTTCCCGCGCGCGATCGTGTCAGCGATTCGATCCCCGACATACCGCAACCATCCGAACGGCTTCCACCGTCCTTCGCTCATCACCTCCGCATAGGTATGTGGTGTGAACCGCCATGACAGAGCAATCAACTCCTCCGGGCTCAGGGCCTCGTCAGTCGTCTCAGGTTCAGCCAACAACATCACCTGCCCCCTTCGGCTCGTGCTCCTGTTCGCCACTCGGCTCGGTCGGCGCAGGCTTGATCTCATTCGCCAATGCCCTTGCCTTCGCCATCGCGGCAGGATCGCTCAGCACCCGCTCAAGCGTCTGCTGGATCGACACCGGCCCGCCGTCGTGCCCCGCGATCCGGTCTGCCACCTTGCCTTCTGTGCGATTCCATAGTTGATCGAGCACGCTCGCGTTGCCCTTCAGCCCGTGAACCAGCGTGGCGAACACCAGCAACTCCAAGATCGTCACCTTGTCCGCATCCAGTCCAAGTGACTTGGCAACCTTCTCCATCGCCGGGTTGACCCGGGCCGGCTTGTCGAGCACCCGGATCAGTTCTTCAGTGAGAATCCGACCCTTTGGCCTGCCCTTCGGGTTGCCTGACTGGCCGGGTTTCCAGATACGTTCGCGGAACTCAGGCGATAACTCCGCCCCGGACTTCGCCTCAGACAAGCCAGGTTCGGCGTCCGCCGTGTTGACTCCGTGTTCATTAGGGACGTCCGGCTCATCCATCATTCACCTCATCAGCCAGTCTACGGCGGAACTGGCCGACTCGTCAACGACAGTAGAGTCCCAGTGATTCACGCGAAGCGCCGAAGAGCGTTGCGTTCCCCTTGCCCCATCAGGTGTTGAGGATTATCCAGCCTTGCGGAACGTGAACACAATCCGGGTTGCTGATTCCATACATGTCCCCTCGGCCTCGCCCGTGTTATCAGCAACCACAACTGCGGGCAAGGCCCGCACGAGGTCTCCCTCCACACGCACTGCCCCATCCGACTGAACCACCGCCGCCGTGATGACCTCCCGGAGCGCCGCCCCGCTGAACGTCCCGCGCCGCAGGTTGATTCGGAGACTATTCACGCCTTGCCTCCGAACGCCAGCACGCCCTGCGCCAGTTCCCGCTCGATCCGCCGCTTGGCAATTTCGGTGTACGCGGCGTCGAGTTCGATGCCGATGAAGCGGAAGCCTTCGCGGAGCGCGGCCTTGCCGGTCGAACCGCTGCCCATGAACGGGTCGAGCACGAGGCCGCCAGGCGGCGTGACGAGGCGGCAGAGGTAGCGCATTAGGTCGGTCGGCTTCACGGTCGGGTGGTGATTGTGACTTCCCGTGGTTCGCCCGGCCCCGGCACGCGGAGAATCCAGTCCTGCGCTTCCTTCCTTGCGCCCACCCGTTACGTCACCTGCCGAATGATGTTCCAACGATTCACAACCTTCATTCCGATCTTCTCGGCTGGCCTTCGCGCAGTAGAAGAACCGGGCGGCAGAACCTCCGCCGCCATACCCAATGTCCTTTGCATCATCGGCGTACTTTCCAATGAACCCAACGGAACTCGGCTTGAATAACTTTCCGCGTCGATTACGCTTGACGGCCACACCGTCTACACTTTTTGGGAACTCCGCCAGCACCTCGTCGCTTCCGTCGTGAATCACGTTCGCGGGAAAGCGGCCAAGTGATTCTTTCGATTCGTATCCTGGCTTGTTCTCTATATTGCCAAATCCCTGCCAGCCATTTCTGACGTTGATTTGGACGGTGTCCGTTCCAATCCTGCACCCGTCGATGTTGATCGCGCCCGTGCCCCATTTCTGGACGTTCTGGGCAACTGTGCCGTCGAGCGGCTTGCGGGCGAGGATGATCGGCTCCCACGCGGGCTTCAGCGCCGTGCCCCAGCCGTCCCATTGCTTCGCGGCGTCCGTCGCGGGAAAAGTGATGGGCACAGACCGAGCTTCACCAAAAGAACCCGCCCCCACAACTGTACGTTCTTCGGCCCCGGCTACACCCTTCCTGCTACATTCTCTACTACCGACAACTTCCCGCTCCGCCCCCGCCGCCTTGTCGATGGCCTTGCTCACGTCGAGCGATTTCGGGAAGCCCTGGCCGTAGACCCACATGACGGTGTCGCGGATTTCCCAGCCGGCGTCCTCGATGGCGCAGGCGAGCCGGTGAAACGTGCGCGTGCCGCCGAACGCGAGCAAGTGCGCGCCCGGCTTAGCGACGCGAAGGGCCTCGATCCAGAAGTGGACGCCGGGGATGCCGTGATCCCAATCCTTGCCCATGAACCCGAGGCCGTAGGGCGGATCGGTGACGATGGCGTCGATGCTGTTCTCGGCAAGCGTGGGCATGATAGCGAGGCTATCCCCGCAGATCAGCCGCACACGCCCGTCGCCGCTTGTCCAGTCAGTCATCGCGCCTCCGTCCGGGCTCGGCCTCGTTGCGTTGCCCTGGGGGCAGATCGTCGGAACTGACGTGGAGACCCCTGGAGCGCGACCCCAGTTCGGAATAGTTCCGTTCGCACTCCCCGCAAACTCGGTTCCACGGGCCCTCGGAGAGGAAGGATGCTCCACACGAAAGGCAGGTACGCGGCCTCATGTTCGCCGTTCGGGCGGTCTTCTGCTCGGAAAGGACGGACTTGCGCGCCGCGACCTGACGGAGGCGTTGCTGGTGGACGGCCCAGGTCGAACATGCCGGCGAGCAGTATTTCCGTTGCGGGGGCAGGACTGGCTGCCCGCATCCTGGACGCGCACACAGCACAGCCACGCAAGTCCCTCCCATGTCCGCGTTCCCCTTTCATG
>Ga0208046_1000180_pt1 | contig 13335 bp, 12 predicted proteins | sample PL_2010_300m_FD_184161 | JGI IMG/M metagenome (GOLD analysis project Ga0208046, IMG submission 184161) | Freshwater microbial communities from Powell Lake, British Columbia, Canada to study Microbial Dark Matter (Phase II) - PL_2010_300m... | ecosystem: Environmental > Aquatic > Freshwater >... | reverse complement strand
AGTTGAAGGAGCGGTATGCGGCGAACGTCTGGATCGACTGCATGTTCATGGCGGCGACCCGCCCGGGCGTCCCCGCGGCGGAGGTGCTGCGGAAAGGGATCGAGGCGTACGGCGTCAAGGGGTATCCGGAGGAGTGGAAACTCCACCACCAGGGGGGCTCGATCGGCTACACCGGCAGGGATTACCGGACCCACTTTCAGACCCCGGACATCGTCCAAGAGAACCAGGCCTTCACCTGGAATCCTTCCCTCACCGGTACGAAATCGGAGGATACGATCCTCGCCGCCAGAGAGGGAGTGGAGATGATCACCCGGCCGGTCCTCTACCCCACGCTTTCGGTGGAGGCGGGGGGGGCCGTCTTCGTGAGGCCGGATATCCTCGAGAAGGATTGAAAGGGGTTCATCTTCAGCGAAGAAAGGAACGAGCCATATGGAGCGAGTGAGGATCGGGATCATCGGTTCCCAGTTTGCGGCGCGTCTCCACATCGCGAGCTTAGCAAAGCTGCGGGGGGTCAAGACCGACATCGTCGCGGTGGCATCTGCGAACATCGACCACGCCGCGGCCTGCGCCGGGACGTTCGGAATCCCGGAATATTGCGATGATTACCGTCGTCTTCTGGATAGGAAGGATATCGATATCATCGATCTCTGCATCCCGACGGATCTGCATGCGGATTTCTGCATCGAGGCCGCCCGGGCCGGGAAACACATCATCTGCGAAAAACCCCTGACCGGCTATTTCGGAAAGGATCGACCGGAGGAGCTGGTTGGCCTCGCCGTCGGCAAGGAGCTGATGCTGAAGGATAGCCTCGCTGTCTGTGATCGGGTCGTCAAGGCCGTGGAGGAAAGCGGGGTCAAATTCATGTATGCGGAAAACTGGATCTACGCCCCGCCGCTGGTCAAGCTCAAGCGTCTGATCAAGGCCAGCGGGGGGGCGGTCATGGATATCCGGGCCGAACAGAGCCATTCCGGTTCCGTGGCGCCCTATTCCCGGCGGTGGAAAACGTCGGGCGGCGGGGCGCTGATGCGACTGGGCGCCCACCCCGTGGGAGGGGTCCTCCATCTGAAGCACTACGAGGGAATGATCAAAAACAACAAACCGATCCGGGCGAAATCCATCACCGCGGAAGTGGGACAACACGCGAAGATGGAAGCAGTTTTGAAGGAACAGAAAAAGTATCTCGTTTCCGGATGGGAAGACGTAGAGGACTGGGGGGTGATGGTCATCACCTTCGAGGATCGCTCGACGGCCACCCTCCTCGCTTCCGACGGTGTTCTCGGCGGCGTGCGCAACACCATGAGCGTCTATCTGTCGAATGCGGTGATCCATGTGAATATGAATCCCAGCAATGTTCTGGAGGTCTATGCTCCGGAACCTCACATTTTCCGGGACGAGTATCTCGTGGAAAAACTGGAGACGAAGGCAGGATGGAACTTTCCCAGCCCCGACGACGATTGGGTCAGGGGATACACCCCGGAGATGGAGGATTTTGTCGACGCCGTTCTGACCGATCGGGAACCGGTTTCCGGAATCGGCCTGGCGCGCGATGTCGTCGAAACCATCTATGCCGCGTATCTGTCGGCGGAGCAGGGGCGGAGGGTGGAATTGCGATAGTCGGTCTTTGCAGGGCATATTCGCCGGTGGGCGGATGATGACATGATTTTTCCCGAGGGCGGGACAGGGGAACGCCCCCGGGGGTAACACGGTAGTTTGAGGATTGTGGGGGGTATCGATGAAAGCAGTGGTGAAATATGGAAAGGGAAAAGGATTGATGGAGATGCGGGATGTTCCCGAGCCGACATTCGGGGACGACGAGGTGCTCGTCGAGGTCAAAGCGGTCTCCGTGTGCGGGAGCGACCTCCACATCTTCCATGACAGCCATCCCTATTGGCCGCCCGTCGTGATGGGGCATGAATTCTCCGGGGTGATCGCCGCGGTCGGCAAGGACGTCGCCGGGTGGAAGATCGGCGATCGGATCGTCAGCGAAACCCGGACCGGCGCCTGCGGCGTCTGCTACTGCTGTCAGAGCGGCTTCCCCCAGGTCTGCGAGCATAAGCGGGCCTACGGCATCGGAATCAACGGGGCCTATGCGAAATATGTGGCCGGTCCGGCCAAACTGCTCCATCGCCTTCCGGAGGCGATCCCGTTCGAAGTGGGGGCAATGATCGAGCCCATCGCGGTTTGCGTCACCGCGATTTTGGAGCGGAGCGGATTCACGGCCGGCGATTCGGCGGTCGTTACGGGGCCCGGGCCGATCGGCCTCATCTCGCTGGCCATCGTGAGATCGGCCGGGGCGAAGGTAGCGGGGATCATCGGCCGTGATCCGGACGAAGGGGTGAGGCTGAAAAAGGCGAAGGAGCTGGGGGCCGATGTCATCATCAACACCGACAAAACGGACCCGCTCCAGCGGGTGCTGGAAATGACGGACGGTCGCGGCGTAGACATGCTCATCGAGACCTCGGGGAGCGGCAAGGCGATCTTTCAGGCCTTCGAGATGGTCAGGCGGCTGGGGAGGATCTGCGCGGTGGGCATCTCCGGCAAACAGGAAATCCCGATCCCCTACGACCGGGGAATCTTCAAGGCCCTCAGTTACGATTTCTGCTTCTCCAGCAGCTGGACCGCCTGGGAGCGGGCGATCGGGCTGATCGCACGGGGATCGCTCCCGGCGCATAAACTGATCACCCATACGCTGCCGCTTGCCGAGTGGCAGAAGGCCTTTCAGCTCTTGGAGGCCCTTCAAGCGGTGAAGATTATCTTGATACCATAGCCAGGGGGACATGTGAAAAAAGTCGTTACGTTCGGAGAGATCATGCTGCGGCTCAACCCGCCGGGATATCTGCGATTCGGACAGGCACGCTCCTTCGATATCGCCTTCGGGGGGGGCGAGGCCAATGTCTCCGCTTCCCTCGCCAACTTCGGCATGGCGACGGATTTCGTGACCCGTCTGCCGGAGAACGACCTGGGAGACGCCTGCCTCGCCTATCTCAGAAGCACCGGTGTGGGGACCGCGAAGATCATCCGGGGGGGAGGCCGGATCGGCATCTATTTTCTGGAAAACGGCGCGGCACAGAGGGGGAGCAAGGTCATCTATGACCGGGACGGTTCCGCTATTGCCACCATAAGAAAAGGGATGTTGGACTGGGAAGGCATTTTTGCAGACGCCGACTGGTTCCACTGGACCGGGATCACGCCGGCGGTCAGCGAATCTCTCTGCGAGGTCTGCCTCGAAGGGATTATGAAGGCAAAGCAGATGGGGTTGACGGTTTCCTGCGATCTGAATTATCGGGCCAAACTCTGGAAGTGGGGGAAAAAGGCGGGAGAGGTGATGCCGGAGATGGTCCGGCACTGCGACATCGCGGTAGGTAACGAAGAGGATGCGGATAAGGTTTTCGGGATCAAGGCGCCGGATACAGATGTGGCCGCCGGCTGGGTCGAGGCGGAGAAATTCGCGGCGGTGGCCGAAGGGCTGAAGAAGGCCTTCCCGAATCTGAAACTGATCGGTATCACGCTCAGGGGCAGCCTCAGCGCGAGCCACAATACCTGGTCGGGCATTCTGTACGACGGCGCCCGGCTGTATACGGGCCTGCAGTTCGACATTACCGATATCGTCGATCGCGTCGGCAGCGGCGACGCCTTCGCCGGCGGGCTGATCTACGGAATGAGGACCTACGGCCGCGACCTGCAGAAGGCGCTCGACTTTGCGATTGCCGCCTCGTGCCTGAAGCATTCCGTTATCGGTGACTTCAATATGGTTTCGGTCGAAGAGGTGGAAAAGATCATGGCCGGGGAGGTATCCGGCCGGGTGTCGCGGTAGAGCCACGGGACGGCGCAAAGGGATCGCGATTTTCACGGATCTCGCTTTTAGTCAGGGGAGGAAAGGGTATGGCGCGATTCAGACGGTTGAAAGTGTTGCAGGCGATGATGGACAGCGGGCTGATCCCCGTTTTCTATCATAAGGATCTGGAGACGGCAAAAAAGGTGGCCGGGGCGGCTGCCGACGGCGGGGTCAAGGTGCTGGAGTTCACCAACCGGGGGGACTTCGCCTGTCAGATCTTTTCCGCGCTGATCCAGTGGTGCGAGTCGGAGATCCCCGATCTCATCCTCGGTGTCGGCTCCGTGATCGATCCGGGAACTGCTTCGCTCTATATCAACAACGGCGCCAACTTTATCGTCGGTCCGATCCTCAATGCAGAGGTTGCCAGGATCTGCAACCGACGGAAGATCCCCTACCTGCCCGGCTGCGGATCGGCCAGCGAGATTTCCCAGGCGGAGGAATACGGGGTGGAGATCTGCAAGATCTTCCCCGGGAAAGAGGTGGGAGGGGCCGCATTCGTAAAGAATATCCTCGCACCAATGCCCTGGACGCTCATCATGCCCACCGGTGGCGTGGAGACCACCAGGGAATCCATCGAGGCCTGGTTCAAGTCGGGGGTCGCCTGCGTGGGGGTCGGTTCGAACCTCATAGGGAAGGAGCCGATCGCCGCCGGCGACTTCGCAACGATAACCGAAAAAACGGCTTCCGTTCTTACCTGGATCAACGAGGTGCGGGGCCGTTCGGTATTCGCGGGAATCGAGCACGTCGGCCTCTACCCGGCCGGCAATGCCGGCGAGAAGGAGATTGCCCAGTGGTATGTCGATACGTTCGGATTTACCGGCAGGGAGGGGGCGTCGTCCTTTTTCCTCTCCTCCTCGGGGGCCGGAAGGATCGAGGTCATGAAGGGTCCGGAGTCCCACAAACCGCATATCGCCATCCGGGTCGCCAATTTTGAACTGGCCTGCAGCATCCTCAAGGGGAAGGGGATTGAATTGGAGGAACCGAAGATCAGAAGCGATGCCAAGTCGGTCTTTCTCAAGGGCGCCGACCCGGCGGGGAACCGGATTCACCTGTTGTGGAATAAAATGTAACAAGGGGGAATCGCCGGCTTTTTTTCGACGACCGACAGGCCGTCGGGGATTATCCTTTGACGGGTGACGGCGGATCGGGTAAGGAGGGAACTATGTCAGAGCGTATGGCGCGCGTCGATGCCGGGCAGTTGAAAGGGTTTATCCATCGGATATTATCAACGGCCGGACTGTGTGAGGCAAATACCCGGATCGTTGCCGATTCGATCACCACGGCGGAGCTCTTCGGATTTAATTCCCACGGGGTCATCCGGATTCCCCATTACCTCAAGCGGCTCCGGATCGGTTCGCTCAACGGAAACCCCGACATCCGTGTGGTGCAGCAGAAGGGGAATACCGCCATCGTCGACGGCGACCACGGTATGGGCCATGCGGTCGCCTTCTTTGCCATGCAGGAGGCGCTCAGACTGGCGGAAAGCGGCATCGGGTTCGTCGGGGTGAAGAAGAGCAGCCATTTCGGCATCGCAGGCTACACGGCGATTCAGGCCGTCAAGAAAGATATGATCGGGATCGTGGTCAGCCATACCGATGCCTCGGTGATCCCCTACGGAGGGAAACGGCCCGCGGTGGGAACAAACCCCCTGGCCGTGGCGGTTCCCACGGGAAGGGAATTCCCGGTATTGCTCGATATGGCAACCAGCGCGGCGTCTCTGGGAAAGATCCTCGTTGCCAAAGACAAGGGGGAGCGGATTCCCCCCGACTGGGCGGTCGATGAAGAGGGGATTCCCACGACCGATCCTCAAAAGGTGAAATACCTGATGCCGATGGCGGGACCGAAGGGGTACGCCCTGGCCCTGATCTTCGATATCCTTTCAGGTCCACTCACGGGGGCGCTCTTCGGGAAAAAACTTCCCCTGATGTACGGCGATTATGACAAACATCGCGAACTGGGCCATTTCATCGGCGCCATCAAGATCGACAATTTCGTGCCTGTGGAGGAATTCAAAAGGAACGTCGGTGTGATGATCGACGACATCCACGACACCCCTGCGGCGCCTGGGTTCGAACGGGTGTTGGTGCCCGGGGAAAAGGAATATGTGACACAACTGCAATACGAGAAAGAAGGGATCCCCATTCCATCCGAAACCCTGAAGGAGCTCCGCGCCTCCGCACAGGAGCTGGGGCTTCTCTTTCCCTTTCCTGTTGTGTAGCCTCGTCCGGAAGAAAGGATAGGAACAACAATGGCAAAGAGCTCCCCTCCCATCAAACCGAATAACCTCGTCCAGACGATCGAACGGGTCTCGCTGATCCTCGATATGGTCGGACAAAATCCCCAGGGCATGAGTATCCGAGATCTCTCCATCGGTCTCAAGCTCCCCAAGGGGACGATCCATCGTCTTTTATCCTCACTCTCCTATTTCGGCTATATCCGCCAGGAGCCGGAGACCAAGAATTACTTTCTGGGGCTGAAACTGATGGAGCTGAGCACCTATCTGGGCAATCAGCTTGATTTTCGGAAGGTAGCGGAACCGATTCTGCGGGACCTGGCGGAGAGGACGAAACAGACGGCCCACATGGTCGTTTATGACCGGAATGAGGTTGTCTACGTCGAGAAGATCGAGACGCAGCAGCCGGCGGGCGGTCTGAAAATGGCATCGCGGGTGGGTTCTCGCAATCCCGCGCACAGCAGTGCAGTGGGGAAGGTGCTGCTCTCCTGCTTTTCGGAAGAGGCCGTGGAGGCCTTTCTCGCGGAGAAGGGGCTGCCCCGGCGGACGGCCAATACGATCACCGATCCGGATGCCTTCCGTGAGCACTTGCAGACCGTCCGAGGCCAGGGCTACGCGATTGACGACGAGGAGAATGAAAAGGGGATCCGGTGTCTGGGGGCCCCGATCTTCGACGGGCGGGGGAGGCCGGTGGCCGCCATCAGCGTTTCGGGCCCCGTCTTCCAGATGACCAAAAAGTTTGTTCAGGAGGTGGTGAAGAAGGAGGTCATGGCGGCGGCCTCCGAGATCTCGCTGCGATTGGGTTTCAAGTAAAAAAACGACGACAGTAGGGAGGCCCGATGGGTCGAACAATCATCATGGACGAGGACCGTCTTTTCCCCAGTGATCCCACTGAGAGGGGGATCGCCCGCCGCCTGTACGGCGAGGTCAAGGGGCTCCCCATCCTCAGCCCCCACGGGCACACCGATCCGCAGTGGTATGCGGACAACGGCGCCTTCTCCGATCCCGCCTCGCTGTTTCTGATCCCGGATCATTACCTCTTGCGGATGCTCTACAGCCAGGGCGTCCCCCTCGAAAAACTCGGGATCCCGCGGATCGACGGTTGTCCGGTCGAAGACGATCCGCGGAAGATCTGGCGCCTCTTTGCGGATCATTACCACCTCCTTCGGGGAACGCCTTCCCGGATGTGGTTCGAATACGTCTTCTATTTCCTCTTCGGCATCGATCAGCGACTCGATCCAACCAATGCGGATGCGCTCTACGACCGGATCGCGGAGGCCCTGTCCCGGCCGGCGTTTCGGCCCCGCGCCCTTTTTGAACGGTTCAACATCGAGGTGCTTGCCACGACGGACTCTCCTCTCGATTCGCTCGAGCACCACCGGGCGATTGCCGCCTCCGGCTGGCGGGGAAGGGTCATCCCCGCGTTCCGTCCCGACGCCGTGACCGATCCGGATTTTCCCGGGTTTCGCGCGAATGTCGCCCGCCTGGGCGGGATCACCGGGGAGGATACCGGCTCCTGGGAGGGGTATCTCCGTGCGCTGGCGGTGCGCCGCCGTTTCTTTCGGGAGATGGGCGCCACCTCCACCGATCACGGACACCCCAGCGCCGTCACCGCCGATCTCGATCCCTCCGCCTGCCGGGAGCTGTTTGGCAAGGCCCTCGCGGGGTCGCTCGGCACGGAGGAGGCGGAGCTCTTCCGGGGCCAGATACTGACCGAGATGGTCCGGATGAGCCGTGAGGACGGCATGGTCATCCAGATCCATCCCGGTTCCTGGCGCGACCACAACCCGGAGCTGTTCCGTATGTTCGGCCGCGACAAGGGGGCCGACATCCCCACCCGGACCGATTACGTCCGGGCGCTCAAGCCGCTCCTGGATCGCTTCGGGAACGAGCCGGGCCTGACGGTGATTCTCTTCACCCTGGATGAGAGCGCCTACAGCCGCGAGCTCGCCCCCCTGGCCGGTCATTACCCGATCCTCAAGCTCGGGTCGCCCTGGTGGTTTTTCGACAGCCCCGAGGGGATGCTGCGCTACAAGCGCCTCGTCGTGGAAACGGCCGGCTTTTACAACACGGTCGGTTTCAATGACGATACGCGGGCCTTTCTCTCCATACCGGCCCGGCATGACATGGCGCGGAGGATCGACTGCACCTATCTGGCGGAGCTGGTCAGCAGGCACCGTCTGGATGAGGACGAGGCGGCCGAAGTGGCGGTCGATTTGGCATACCGCCTGGCCAAGAAGGCTTACAAACTGTAACGCACACGTCCCGGCCATCGGGATCTGCTGCGCCATCGAGGCGGGGGCAAGATAAAATTTTTCTGAAATAATCCGCACCAGCTCGGTCAATGATTCGCTACAATAAAGAAGTTCATAAGGCGGATTGCCGGCGATTTTTATTGCCTGTCGTGGTTTGCCACTCCAAAGATAACCGGAGATAAGCACATTGGTGTCGATGACGATGGGGATCTTCAACGGACTCCTCGGGCATCGTGAACAATCTTTTCCACCTGTTTCATCGTCAAAGGTTTGATGCCCTTCTTTTTCACGATCCTGTCCATGGTCGGAAAAACATCTTCGCCATCTGCCGTAGGGAAGACGATTACCTCAACTCTGCTGCCCGGCGCAAATGGCAGTGATTTGAGAATCAGGCTCTTGTCTGATCCCACTTCTGCATATGTCTTGACGGCTCTCATATCGTACTCCTGACAAATCACCATTACGATTAAGCATATCCTATTTTCGTTGAAAAGAATAAGGAAAATAATTACCCCTGATCATTTCTCCACCAGCAGCGCCGAAAGGATCCCCGCCCGGTTGTTCACGCCGAGCTTCCTCATCAGGAGCTTCATGTACCCCTTGATCGTGTTCTCGCTCAGGCTAAGGGCGTGGGCGATCTCCTTGTTGCTGCCCCCCGTTAGAAGCAGCCGGACGATCTCCTGCTCCCGGACGTTCAGCCTGTATTTTCGGAAGATCATCGAGAGGTTCGCACTCTCCGCCGACGCCCGCTCCATGACGAAGAGGTATTGTTTCTCCCCCTGCGACCCCGGACTGCCCGAAAGCGCGGTCGCCTTCACCACGTATTTCCTTTTTTCGCTCTCCAGCACGGCGATGCGCTTCACCCCCGGTCCACCGTTCACGACGCCGGAAGACGGCGCCTGGCCTAACTGATTCTCAAGCGCTTCCGTCCACTTCAGGCAAAGGGAGGATACGAAGGACGGAATGTCGGTCCGGATGCCCTGGGATTGGGCGTACCTAACGAGGATGGAGCTGGCCTCGTCGTTGTAGTAGAGCTGCTCCGGAGTCTTCGGGGCCGCCGGTCTGTAGAAGATGAAGGCGCTTTGCGAAGGCGTCGGAGGTCTTTTTTCGGCGTCGGCTCTCATAGTAGTGAAGACTATTATCTTTTTGTCAAAACAATCAAGAAGTTTTTTTACACCCGAACGGGTCTATACTTTTAAACTTTTGCTTCTCTTATGCCGATCAAGATAAATCGCCAATTGGGGTTCCCTCTTTTTCTTGACAGATTTCCAAAGAGTGTTATGCTTTCTTCCAGACGGAAACCCTCACCGCCGCCACGCTCCTAAATTGCAGGACCCCCAAAAGGGGAAGAGGTGTTATCATGATAAGAGCGAATTTTACCATGAAGTTGAATGATCTGGATGCCGGATTGATTGAAAAGCTGAAAAGTTTCTTCAAAAACGACAAATTGATTGAAATCAACATTCTGGATGACAGAGACGAAACGGAATACCTGCTTTCAACGCCGGCGAATCGCGAGTCCATCCTCAGATCTCTTGATCAACTGAAACGTCATGACGTTATTTCAAAATCCCCTCACGATCTTGAGATATGATCACCTTCTCCCCCCCTTTTCACGGTATTGGCAAACCGGAGCCGTTGAAAGGCCAGTTGTCCGGGTTTTGGTCGCGGAGGATCAACGATGAGCACCGGCTGGTCTATCAATACCGAGACAGCGAAATGATTATTATCTCATGCCGGTTTCATTATTGATGATTTCGATACCCCCGCAAAACGCTAAATTTCAAGACCTGACCCCAATTCTTAATTGCCGAGGGCGGAGTCGTGTTTGAAAATGATCAGTTTCCTCCATGATCAACGGAAAATCTTTCAATATGCCTGGAACTCCGCCGGAACTCCCAAGGATATTTCTTGACTTTCCGGCCTGCCGGAACATAATATTCACACAAAAGATCGTTTTTGCAGTCAGTAAGATTCAGCAGGGAGTGAGCATCATGAGAATCGTTGTAACAGAACAGGGCGTCTTGATTCCCAAAAACTGGCTACCCGATGTGCGTGAGGTGGATATTCAGAAGGACGAAGATGTCATCCTTGTGAAACCCAGCTCGCCTCGTGATCCTATTCAGGAATTGGGGGCAGATCCTGTTGAGTGCGGTAGTGCAGATGGTTCCGAGCATCATGATCGATATCTGTATGGCGGCGCCGCTACGTGAAGCCGCTATTCCTCGATACGGGATACGTCATTGCCTTGGAAGCCGCGGATGACCAGCATCATCAGGAGGCCATCAAGCACTGGCGTGGTCTTTTACGAAAAGTGCCGACTCTTGTCACCACGACTTATGTCGTCAATGAAATTGCCACTTTTTTCAACAGCCGCAACCGGCACGCCAAAGCCGTCGAAATCATCAACCGCCTCAAGAGCAGCTCTTCGGTGCAAATAATCTCCCCACATCCAAAACATCGATAGCCCTTTTTTATCAAAACTCTTTGCAGAATACCCGGCGGCTTGCCGCGTGAAGCTTTATACACCCGAATGGGTCTATCCGTTCGGGCGCTTCTTTTTGGGGTATTTACAACGCCTCCAAAACCACTATGATCCCATCTAAAATCCCGAATGCCGTGACGCCATGACGGCGATTCATTTAAAGGAGGATCCAATGGAAGGACAAGCATCCGAATACAGGGTAAACAATCGCTTCGACTACAGACATCCCCTGACCTGCCTGATCATGGGCGACATGGCCCGCCTGCCGGAAAAGGTTGCCCTTCAGGCGAGTATCATGGACATCAGCAGCGGCGGTCTGGGGATCTACGTCGAAAATGAGCTAACCCAGGGGGCGGTCATGCTTGTCCGGATACCGGTCGCCGGAACGGAGGCCAACGTCCCCACCCTCGCGGCGGTTCAGTGGAGCAAGCCGAACTGCAACGGCTATCATGCCGGGCTCAAGTTTGTGATGGCATAATGATCATATTGAAATTATTCACGTTTCGGCAACCGATCACAACAATTTTAATATAAAAGTTAAAAACCTGTACCAAGGTACAATAGATTATGAAAAAAAATGATGTAGTCTGCATGCATGGAAAAAGCAAAAAAATTAAAAAAATAACCTGATAAAGGAGAATGCATAATGGCCAAGAATGCAGCGGCAGGAAGCGGGACAGGACATCAGGTCATCGGTAAGGTATTTATTATTTACGGGACGGTAAAGGCCATAGCGCCCGATGGAACGGTGAGGATTCTCGCCCCCAACAGCCCCGTCTTTGCCGACGAGAAAATCATTACAGAGAGTGACGGCAGCGTCTCCCTCATGCTGGACGGGACTCCCCCGACCCAGCTCGATCTCGGCCGGATGACCGAGATCGTCCTCAATGAGGACGTCTACGCCGGGGCTACCCCTGAAGCAGTCGCCGAGGCTACGACCGAGGTTCAACAGCTTCAGGAAAACCTCCAGCAAGGGGAACAGCCGATCGAACTGGAGGCGACAGCCGCCGGCGGCGCCGCAGGGGCGGGCGGTGGGCACCCGACCGTTGTTTTTGACTTGACGGGGGAAGAGGTCACGCCCGGAAGCGGCGCCGGCACAACCGGAATCACAACGACCGGCGCGGACACCACTGGAGGTTACGCAAACAATGCGCCGGTGATCACCTCGGGCCCACAGTTGGGCAACGTGTCCGAAGGCGACCCCTTGCACGGCGCGGACATGACGGCCACGGGCCTGGTCACCTTCACGGACGTGGATGCGACCGACACGCACGCCTTCTCGCTGATAGGCGCTCCGGCGGCTTACGGGACGGCGAGCGTGGACGCGACGAGCGGCAACTGGACCTACACGGTGACCGACGCCGGCGCGGTGGATGCGCTGGCTGTCGGCGAGCATCTCTCCGACAGCTTCACGGTTCAGGTCTCCGACGGCAACGGCGGGACGGCCGCGCAGTTGGTGACGATCACGATTACGGGGACGAACGATGCTCCTGTGCTCACGTCGGGTGAGCAGACTGGCGCTGTGTCGGAAGGCGATGACGAATCGTCCATGACGGCCACGGGCCTGGTCACCTTCAGCGATGTGGATGTGAGCGACAAGCACACCTTCTCGGTGAGCGACGCTGCCGGCCACGGGACGGCGAGCGTGGATGCGAGCGGCGCCTGGACCTACACGGTGACCGATGCCGGCGCGGTGGATGCGCTGGCGGTCGGTGAGACGCTGGGCGACAGCTTCACGGTCCAGGTCTCCGACGGCAACGGCGGAACGGCCGCCCAATTGGTGACGATCACGATTACCGGGACGAACGATGCGCCGGTGATCACCTCGGAGGCGCAGTCGGGCGCGGTATCGGAAGGCGATAACGGCGACAGCATGACGGTCACGGGCCTGGTCACCTTCACGGACGTGGATGTGAGCGACACGCACACCTTGACGGTGAGCATCGATCCGGCTCACGGCACGGCGAGTGTGGATGCTAACGGCAACTGGACCTACACGGTGACTGACAGCGACGCGGTGGATGCGCTCGCAGTCGGCGAGCATCTGGCCGACAGCTTCACGGTCCAGGTCTCCGACGGCAACGGCGGGACGGCCGCCCAGTTGGTGACGATCACGATTACGGGGACGAACGATGCGCCGGTACTGACCGGGACAGCAGCTACGCTAGCGGCTGGCACAGAAGATATAGACTACACCGTTAGCGCCGCTGACTTGCTAGCTGGTTACACTGATGTGGATGGCGATACTTTATCAGTGCACAGCCTCACGGCAACTAACGGTACCGTTGCTGACAATGGTAATGGTACCTTCACCATCACGCCTACGCCTGATTATAACGGACCGATTAGTCTCAGCTACAACGTGATCGACGGCAACGGTGGCATCACTGCTATGTCTCAAAGCTTCAACCTGAACGCGGTGGACGACGCCGCGGACGACGTCAACTCGACCGACGAAGACACGGCGCTGACGGCCAGCGTCACGGGCAACGACACCTACACGGGCGCCGTAACCTACGCGATCAAC
>Ga0208046_1000179_pt1 | contig 13443 bp, 13 predicted proteins | sample PL_2010_300m_FD_184161 | JGI IMG/M metagenome (GOLD analysis project Ga0208046, IMG submission 184161) | Freshwater microbial communities from Powell Lake, British Columbia, Canada to study Microbial Dark Matter (Phase II) - PL_2010_300m... | ecosystem: Environmental > Aquatic > Freshwater >... | reverse complement strand
CTTCCGCCGGATCGCAGATGTCGATCAGGTGAACCGTAACGGCGACCCTTCCCCGGCCGTATTCGGAGAGGTCCTTTCCTGTTCCCAGATCCATTTCCCGGTACACCTGACGGGAATCCGCCGAGAGGATCTCTCCGCCGATTCCCCGTGCCAGACGGACGGCGAGCCCCGTTTTCCCCGATGCGGTCGGTCCCAGGACGACGAGAAGATTCCAGCGCTCTCTGAAACTTCGGATCACCCTGTCTTCGAGGACCATGGACTTCGCTCCTTTGCCGTCTTTCGGTTGATCCGAAATGGCCTGCGGGAACATCCTGGACGGCTTCGTAAAAAGTCCGGATGCTGCGTTGCGCTTCATCCTTCGTCATTGCGGCGTACGCCAAAGTACGCCTCATTCCTCAGGATTTGCGCGCCTTGCCTGCGGAACTTTTTACGAAGCCGTCCAAAATTAAGGCTTTTGCTACTTTTTACGAGCCCGTCATCCTGCAAGGAAGCCGCCAATATGACATCTGAATGATGCTGGAATTCGGAGGTAAAAAAATGTCCCGGCCGCTTTTGGCGACCGGGACATACACGGTTGAAGAGGTTTCCTTATAATGGCTGTACGTTCACTGCGGCAGGACCCTTATTGCCCTGCTCGATGTCAAAGCGAATTCTCTGACCCTCATAAAGCGTCTTGAAGCCTTCGCCCTGAATGGCACTGAAATGTACAAAGACATCCCCGCCTTCATCATTCTCGATAAAGCCAAACCCTTTCTTCTCGTTGAACCACTTTACCTTACCTTCTGCCAAAGCTGTACACCCCCCTTTCCCAAGATTCGTTCAAGCGGGCTTCGCATCCTGGAGGCATAAAAAAACCACCCCTTCTCAGAACCGAGTCCTGAGCCGGTGGTGGCTTCATTGTCTGCAAGATAGGAATACCCAACTTTTCCCTACCCCGCCCTTTTTCGTTATCTCATCAAATCCAACGGACGAGCTATTTCCCGGGCGGATTTGTGTGCCTAACATCGATTTTTTGAAAATGCAAGCATTTTTTATCAAAAGGAACCAGCCTCAGGATGGAGAGGGCCAGAACCTTATTTTTTCCCCATCCGATGCCCGTTCCGAAGAAACTGGATCAGGAGACGGACCCCCACCCCTGATGCACCCTTGGGGATGTAGGGTTTTTCTTTTGTGAGCCAGGCGGGACCGGCGATGTCCAGATGGACCCAGGGGGTACCGCCGGTGAATTTGCTCAGAAACGCGGCCGCCGTGATGGCCCCGCCCGCCCTGCCGCCGGAATTCTTGTAATCCGCGGCATCTCCCTTGATCAGTTCATGATACTCCTCCCAGAGCGGCAGCTCCCACACCTTTTCCCCGGTGAGCTCGGCGGCCACACGGATCTCCCGTTTGAGATCGTCGTCCGTTCCCATCATGCCGATCACGTGATCGCCCAGGGCCACGATACAGGCCCCCGTCAGGGTCGCCAGGTCGATGATCGCGGCGGGCTTGTAACGGCCGGCGTAGGTCAGGGCGTCTGCGAGGATCAGGCGTCCTTCGGCGTCGGTCGTCACGACCTCGATCGTCTGGCCAGAGAGGGATTTTAGGATATCGCCCGGCTTGTAAGCCTTCCCGCCCGGCAGGTTTTCCGTCGCCGGTACGATCCCGACCAGATTCACCGGCAGGCCGAGCTCCGCCGCGGCCCGGACGGCCGCAATCACCGCCGCCCCGCCCGCCATGTCCGTCTTCATCCGGTCCATCTTATCGGACGGCTTGATGGAGATCCCACCGCTGTCGAAGGTGATCCCCTTGCCGACCAGGGCGATGACCGGACTCGACTTCTTCCCCCCGCGGTATTCGAGCAGGATCAACCGGGGCGGTTCGTCGCTTCCCCGGGCCACGCCCAGGAAGGCATTCATCCCAAGCTCCTTCATCTGGCCGGCATTGAGCACCGTGCAGCGGATGTTCTTCCCCTTGGCGCTTTCTCTGGCCTCGTTCGCAAGATCGGACGGGGTCATCTCATTGGCCGGCGTGGAAACGATATCCCGCGCAAAGGTGGCCGCGGCGGAGATGATTTCGGCCGTTTTCGCTGCAGCCCGGATGACTTTGTAAGCCCCCTCATCCTTCTCCAGGATCGTGAATCCCGTAACCTCGCCTTCCTGCTCCCGATCGATGGTCTTGAACGGCAGAAATTGGTAAAGACCGAGGATAACCCCTTCTACGGCGGCCTCCGCTATCCGTTCGAGCGGAAAATCTATATTCCGGATGTTCAGCGAGGTAGAAAACTCGCTGATGTTCAGGGAACGGATCTGCTGCGCGGCCCCGGCGAATGCCCCCCGCAGACGATCCGGCGAGAAATCCGGTCTCTTCCCCAGCCCCACGACGACGATCCGCTTGACCGGAAGATCCCCCCGGGTGTAGAGCACGGCGATCTGGTTCTTCCGGCCCGTAAAATCACCCCGGCGGAGGATCTCTCCAATCAGACCGCCACTCCTTTCATCCAGCAGGGCGGCAACGCCCGTAAGCCCGGTTTCGCCCTCGAAGAGGGTCACGACCGCCGCTTCGGTCGCATGCTCCGGCAGGCTGCCTTTTATTACTTGAACCTTCATATCCTCCTCCACGCAGGAATTATTTTCCGGCGCGCAAGAAAAAAAGGGGCAAGCCGAAGATCGCTGCCCCCTTTACCGTCTGGAGGCGGCACCCGGATTTGAACCGGGGAATAACGGTTTTGCAGACCGCTGCCTTAGCCACTTGGCTATGCCGCCGTTCGGAGAAAAAATGGAGCGGGCGAACGGATTTGAACCGTCGACGTCCACCTTGGCAAGGTGGCACTCTACCGCTGAGTTACGCCCGCTCAGATCGTGATGGGGCGTGACTATAACAAATAAAATCCGTTTGTCAATAAAATAATTGTCCCTTTCCGCACCTCAAACCCATCGGCGGGTCTCGATCATTTCAGTAATATTTTCAATTGCTTTTGATACTCCGCCCTCCCCCGGAAAAAGATGCCGTTGTGGAGGTTTCAGCCCTTTTTCCGGATGCTGGTCCGGTAAAATTTGAGAAAGTAATCGATCCCGGAGGTGACCGTAAGAACCAGGGCGATGAAGAGGATCACCATGCCGATCGCATGGGCGTCGGCGCCGATGAACGGGTAATGGATCATCAGCGCGGAGACGGCGAAGATCTGGCAGAGCATCTTCCGCTTCCCCAGTGGGCTTGCCTGGATGATCATCCCTTCGCCGGCGGCGATGTTGCGGATGCCGTCCACGGCGAAATCCCGGATGATGATGACGGCGACGATCCAGGCGGGAATCCGGCCGATCGGGATCATCAGGATCATTGCCGTGTTGACGATCAGCTTGTCGGCGATCGGGTCGAGAAATTTCCCCATCGTCGTAACGATCTTGAATCTCCGGGCGATGTATCCGTCGAGAATATCGGTCAGCGCCGCCGCGATGAAGAGGATCGCGATGACAAGGCTCATGGCCGGTCCCGGGGAGAAGAGGAGGCCGAAAAGCACGGGGATCACCCCGATCCGGAGCATGGTGATCGTATTGGGGAGGTTGAAGATATCCCTCTTATCCTCCGGAATGGGCAACCGGTCAAACGACCGCTTCAGAAAATCGATCATCATGGGGAATCTCCTCGCTTTCCCGTTTTACTTCTTTCCATACTGTTCCAGACATTTCTGAGAGCAGAAATAGACTGTCTTCCCGTCGATCTTCGTCCGGAAGGCCGAGCTTACGGGAACGTAAGCATGGCAGTGGGGATCTTCCACAAGTTCCTCGCCGGCAGCGGGGGTTTGGATCCTTGCCGAACCGGGCTTCCCGCCGACCGCCGGAAAGCCCTTCCGGATCAACTTGTACAGGAGATAAATCACGATAATGCCGATGACCAACTTGAGTATCATCTCTATCTTGCCCCTCATCATCATCGTTTCTTCCGCGGCTGATCCGCCTCGGATTTCTCATTCGCCCATTTTTCCGCCGCGCAACGCTCGACGAGGCCCGGGTCCGTCAGTCGATCCAGCAGACCGCGGACGGAGACGCCGAAGGCGGGATGGATCACATAGGAGGCGAGCTCGCAGAGCGGTTCCAGGACAAAACGCCGCCGGTGCATCTCCGGGTGGGGAATGACCAGTCCCTCCTCCGCGACAACCTCCTGGCCGTAGAGGAGAAGATCCAGATCGATCACCCGCGGCCCCCAGCGCGGACCGTCCGCCCGCCCCATCTCGCGCTCGATCCCTTTCAAGGCGGCAAAAAGCATTCGGGGTCTCAGCCCCGTCCGGATCTCCGCTACGGCGTTGATGAACCAAGGCTGATCCTCCAGACCGACCGGTTCCGTCCGGTAGAGGGAGGAGCGGCGGAGGAGACGGATTTTTGGAATCGCCCCGATGCGCCGGAAGGCATCCCGGCACTGAACGGCCGGATCTCTCAGATTGGAACCGATCCCGATGAAGGCAACAACCCCCCGCACCTCTTCTCCGGACGGCTCCCGGGGTCCCATTTCTCTACCCGCTGTCATTCCTTCAGGCCAAGGACATCCTGCATATCGTAGAGACCGTTTTCCCGACCCACGATCCAAAGGGCAGCCCGGATTGCACCCCGGGCGAAATTGTCCCGGCTGTGGGCCCTGTGGATGAACTCCAGCCTCTCCCCCATCCCGCCGAAAATGACCGTATGCTCGCCGACGATATCCCCGGCCCGAACGGTCTGAATCCCGATCTCCGGTTTCGTCCGCTCCCCGATCATCCCCTTGCGGCTGTAAACGCCGACGCGGTCGAGATCCCGTCCGAGACTTTCCGCGATGACCTGGGCCATCTTCAGGGCCGTTCCGCTCGGTGCATCCTTCTTCAGATGATGGTGCGCCTCTACAATCTCCACATCGTAGTCATCGCCGAGGATCCCGGCGACATCCGCGAGGACCTTGAGCATAACGTTCACGCCGACGCTCATGTTCGGGGCGAGGACGCATCGGACGGAGGCGGCCAACTCCCGTACCCGCTTCATCTCCTCTGCGGTAAAACCGGTGCTCCCGATGACGATGGACTTACCCTTCGCCGCCGCAATTTCGAGGTTCCCCAGGGAGACCTCATGGGAGGTAAAATCGATCACGACATCCCCGCTGTCGATGCACCCGGCAAGGGAATCCCCGATGAGTATCCCGGTCCGACCGAGGCCCAGCCCCTCGCCCGCATCCTTCCCGACGGCGGGATGCCCCTTCCGCTCCACAGCGCCCGCCAGTTCGATACCGGCGTTTTCCGCGATGAGGCTGACGATCCGTCCCCCCATCCGGCCCCCGGCGCCCGTCACGATGGCCCTGATCATGATCCGACCCCCTTTACCCGATCAATCCGTAATCCTGCATGACCTTTTTCAACACCGCTTCATTCTTTTCCGCCATCTTGCAGAGCGGCAAGCGCAGCTCATACGCGATCTTCCCCATCATCGCGAGCGCCGCCTTCACCGGGGTCGGGTTCGTTTCGATAAAGAGGGCGTCGATCAAAGGGCTCATCCGGTAGTGGAGCTGACGCGCCTTCTCCAGATCGCCGGCGGCAAAGGCGTCGACCATTGCGGCCATATCTTGCGGAACGACATTGGAAATCACGGAGATGACCCCATTCCCGCCGATGGCGAGGAGCGCGAGGGTGAAGATGTCGTCGCCGGAGAGGACGGAAAAATCCGGCCCGCACAGATGGATCACGTCGCTCATCTGTTTGAGGGAGCCGGAGGCCTCCTTGACGCCGACGATGTTCGGAATCTTTGCCAGCCGAGCCAGAGTATCCGTGGACATGTTCACACCCGTCCGGCCCTGGATGTTGTAGACGATGATGGGGACCGGAACCTCTTCCGCAATGGCCCGGTAGTGCAGGTAGAGTCCCTCCTGCGTCGGGCGGTTGTAATAGGGGCAGACGATCAGCGCCGCGTCGGCCCCCGCCTCCCAGGCATGTTTCGTCAGGCGGAGCGCCTCCGCCGTGCTGTTGGATCCGGTCCCGGCGATGACCGGCACCCTCTTTTTCACCGCATCGACCGTGATCTCGATCACGCGGTCATGCTCCTCATGGGAGAGGGTGGTCGATTCGCCCGTGGTGCCGCAGGGCGCAATGCCGTCCGTCCCGGCCATGATCTGTTCCTCGATCAGGCGGCGCAACGCCTCCTCATCCACTTTTCCGTTCCTGAACGGCGTCACAATCGCGACGATAGCGCCTTTAATCATAAACCCTCCTTGCATCTTTATCAAGTATTCATGAAATCGGGGATTTCTTCCCCCCGGGTCAGATCTTCGCAGGTCTCCCGCTTCCGGATGACGTACCAGCGGTCGTCCCGCACCAGGATCTCCGGGATCCTTGGACGCGAATTGTAGTTGGATGACATGGTGAACCCATAGGCGCCGGCGCTCATCACCGCCATGAGCTCTCCTCGCTCAAAGGCGGGCAGCGGCCGCCCCTTGGCCAGAAAATCACCGGACTCGCAGATCGGGCCAACCACATCTACCATAATCTCCGCCCTCTCCCTGCGGATGACCTGCCGGATTTGGTGAAAAGATCCGTAGAGGCTGGGGCGGATCAGGTCGTTCATCCCCGCATCGACGATAACGAACCTCTTCCCATCGTTCTCTTTGGTGTAGAGAACCCGGGTCACCAGAATCCCTGCATTGCCGACGATCACCCGGCCCGGCTCGAAGATGAAGGTGCAGTCGAGATCCTTTGAGGCGTCGATGATCGCCCGGGCGTATTCCGCGGGATGGGGAGGGGTCTCCTGATCATAGGCGATCCCTAAGCCCCCGCCGAGATCGAGATAGCGGATCGCGATCCCCTCTTTCCGGAGCCGCCGGATCAGATCCTTCAGCCGTTCGAGGGCGTCGATAAAGGGCGAAATCTTTGTCACCTGCGAGCCGATATGGCAGCTCACCCCCTTGATGTCCAGATGCGTGAGCGCGGATGCACGCCGGTAGGCTACGAGGGAGGTCTCGACGTCGACCCCGAATTTGTTCTCCTTGAGGCCCGTGGAGATATGGGGGTGGGTCTCGGGATCGACATCCGGGTTCACCCGGAGGGCGATCCCTGCCCGGACGCCCAGAATGGCCGCACGGTCGTTGATTGTCTCCAATTCCTGAGCCGATTCCACGTTGAACATCAGGATGCCGGTTTTAAGGGCAAAATCGATCTCGTCTTCCCGTTTGCCGACCCCGGAATAGACGACCTTGCCGGGATCGACGCCGGCCTTCAGGGCGCGGTAAAGCTCGCCGCCGGAGACCAGATCCACGCCGCCCCCCTCACGGACGAAGAGCCGGAGGATCGCCGTGTTCGAATTGGCCTTGACGGCAAAGCAGACGATGTGGGGAACCTCGGCGAAGGCCGCGTCAAAGACCCGGAAATGGTGCAAAAGCGTCCGGTGGCTGTAGAGATAGAAGGGCGTGCCCGCCTCCCGGGCGATCCCCGCAACAGGGACCTCTTCGCAGAAGAGTTGGTCATCCAGATAATTGAAGTAATTCATCGTTCCCTTCTCTATCGTTTCTTGACGTTGCTGCGTTCTTATCGTTTCTCACGGAGCCGCTGGGCGGGAGCGGACGGCTCCCCGCAGTGCCCCCGGGAATCGCACGCCGATACCCGGTATGAATAGAAACGGTCCGCCGCGACGGCCGTATCGACATAGCGGAACACCCTTTCCCCCTCGCGCCGCAATGTCGGATCGGCGACCTTCGGCGTCGCGAGCGGCCGGTATCCCTGCGGGCATCCGGGACACGCCTGGTCTGCGGCCGCCTCGCCCCGGAGGATCCGAAAATGGTCGATCCGGCCGATCGGTCCGGACGCCGACCAGGCAAGCAGGATCCCCTCCGCAACAGAGTCGGCGGTGAGATCGGCGATCGCCGGAGGCAATATCAACTTCGGGGGTATGGGGTCTCCCTTCTTGCCGCATCCGGCGCAGAGCAGGACGCCGAACATAACCCCTCCGAGAACCCCGCAGAGCATCCGCCGGCGTTTCAGCATTCCCCGATCTCCATTCGTTTGCGGACCGTCTCCTCCGCCGTGCCGCCCGACCCTTTCCGGGCGTTGACCGACTGCCGGACGGTCAGACATCGGAACACATCCTTTTCGAAGCCCTTGTAAAACCTCCGGAACTCCCGAAGGGTCAGTCCGGTCAGTTCCTTCCCGTTCTGAATGCAGAACGAGACGATCCGCCCGACGATACCGTGGGCCTCCCGGAACGGCACACCCTTCATGACCAGGTATTCGGCCACATCCGTCGCCGTGGCGAATCCTCCTCCCGCTCCCGCCTCCATCCGTTCCCGGTTGTAGGTAAGACGGCCGATCATCGCGGTGAGGATGCCGAGACAGGCCTCCACCGTATCGACCGTGTCGAAGAGGGGCTCCTTATCCTCCTGAAGATCCCGGTTGTAGGTCATGGGCAGACCCTTCAGAATCGTAAGCAGTGCAATGAGGTTCCCGTAGACGCGTCCCGTCTTCCCGCGAATCAGCTCCGCCACGTCGGGGTTCTTCTTCTGGGGCATGATGCTGCTCCCCGTCGTGAAGGCGTCGGCGATCTCGACATATCCGAACTCGTCGGTGGACCAAAGGACCAGATCCTCGCAGAAACGGCTCATGTGCATCATGAGGAGCGACGCCGTGAAGATGAACTCCGCGACAAAGTCCCGGTCGGCAACCGTATCCATGCTGTTCGCGGTCACCTCGGGAAACTTGAGCAGGCGGGCGACATAACGGCGGTCGATGGGGAGTCCCGTCCCCGCAAGCGCCGCGGCGCCGAGCGGCATAACGTTCACCCGCTTCAGGCAATCCCGGAGGCGCGCCTCGTCCCGGTCGAACATCTCCCGGAAGGCCAGCAGGTAGTGGGACAGCAGCACCGGCTGTGCCTTCTGCATGTGGGTGTAGCCGGGCAGGATCACGCCCATTTCCTTTTTCGCGAGTTCGAGAAAACCCGTCTTCAGGGCGTCGGTGAGCTCGACCACACGGCCGATCTCCGCCCGCAGATAGAGACGGATGTCGAGGGCGATCTGGTCGTTCCGGCTCCGACCCGTGTGGAGTTTCCCGCCGGTCTCGCCGATCCGGGCCGTGAGGGCCTTCTCGATGGCCATGTGGATGTCCTCGTCGTCGGGGTGAAAGGCAAAGGTCCCCGCCTCGATGTCGGCCAGGATTCCCCGGAGGCCGGTCCGAATCGCCCGGGCATCCCCCATCGTGATGATCCCCTGCTTTGCAAGCATCCGGGCGTGGGCGATGCTCCCTTCGATGTCGTAACGGTAGAGACGCCGGTCGTAATGAATCGAGGAGGTGAAGGCCTCCACCTCCCGATCCGTCGGCTCGCTGAAACGCCCTCCCCAGGGTTTTTCGTCTTTCTTCATCTCTCTTTACCGGCCATCCTCGTTATCGTCGCGAGCGGCCCACCTGCAGAGAACCTTCCCTGCCGCGCCCCCCGCAACCTCGTTCCACCGTCCGCGGCTCATCACCGCGCATTCATCATCGCCAGAATCCGGAGGCGCAGCGCGTTCAGGCGGATGAACCCCGTCGCATCCTTCTGGTTAAAGACCTGATCCTTCTCGAACGTCGCGAAGTCCTCGCTGTAGAGGGAGAAGGGGGATTTCCTCCCGACGACGATGCAGTTCCCCTTGTAGAGCTTCAGCCGCGCGGTTCCCGTCACGCGCCCCTGGGTGTCGTCGATAAACCGCTGGAGGACCTCCATCTCCGGGGCGTACCAGAAACCGTTGTAAACAAGCTGCGCATACTTGGGGATCAGGGAATCCCGCATCATCATGACCTCGCGGTCCATCGTGATCGATTCGACGGCGCGGTGCGCAGCCCAGAGGGCAGTTCCGCCCGGCGTCTCGTAGACCCCGCGCGACTTCATGCCGACGAAACGGTTCTCGACCATGTCCATGCGGCCGACCCCGTTCGCCCCGGCGATCGCGTTCATGTGCTCCAGGAGTGCGGCCGGGGTCATGGCCACACCGTCCACGGAGATGGGGGATCCTTTCTCAAAACCGATCTCCACGTAGGCCGGTCGGTCCGGCGCCGCCTCCGGGGAAACGGTGAGAACGAACATGTCCTCCTTCGGCTCCGCCCAGGTGTCCTCGAGAATTCCCCCTTCGTGGGAGATGTGGAGAAGATTCCGGTCGCTGCTGTAGGGCTTTTCCCTCGTCAAGGGGATGTGAATCCCGTGCTTCTCCGCGTAATCGATCATCGAGGCGCGCGAATCGAACGTCCAGTGCTCGTCCCTCCAGGCCGAGATGATCCGGATCGCCGGATTGAGAGCCATGTAGGTCAGCTCGAACCGCACCTGGTCGTTCCCCTTCCCCGTCGCCCCATGGCAGACCGCATCGGCGCCCTCTGACTTCGCGATCTCGAGCTGCCGCCTGGCGATCAGGGGCCTCGCGAGCGACGTCCCCAGGAGATAGGTCCCCTCGTAAACCGCGTTCGCCCGGAGGGCCGGGAAGACGAAGTCCCGGGCGAATTCCTCCCGAAGATCATCGATGTAGATCTTTGCGGCCCCGGTTTTGATCGCCTTTTCCCGAAGTCCCGACAGCTCCTCCTTCTGACCGATGTCGGCGGCAAAGCAGATCACCTCGCACCCATAGGTTTCGATCAGCCATTTCAAGATCACGGATGTATCCAGTCCTCCCGAATAGGCGAGGACGACCTTCTTTACCTCATTCACGCTTCCAACCTCCTTAGCGCATCAAGATTTCCATCACTGCCTTCTGTACGTGGAGACGGTTCTCCGCCTCGTCGATGACGACGGAGCGGGGGCCGTCGATCACCTCCGCCGTGATCTCCTCCCCCCGGTGGGCCGGCAGGCAGTGCATGACGAGCACATCCTTTCTCGCCAGGTCGATCAGGGCCTGATTGACCTGGTAGCCCTGAAACCGCTCCATCTTTTCACCCCGTTCGGCCTCCTGCCCCATGCTGATCCAGACATCCGTATAGACGACGTCGGCGTCGCGGACGGCCTCCGCCGGATCCCGGTGGAGAACGACCCCGGCGGGCGCCTCGGCCATCCCCCGCTTCAGGATCGCCTGATCCGGATCATACCCGTCGGGACAGGCCAGGTCAAGGTGAAACGGCAGTTTCGCCGCGGCGTTGATCCAGGAGTTTGCCATGTTGTTTCCGTCGCCGACATAGGCGACCTTCAGTCCCTCGTAGCCGCCCCGCTTCTCGATGATCGTGAACAGGTCGCCCAGGAGCTGGCACGGGTGGAGGAGATCGGTCAGGCCGTTGATCACCGGAATCGTTGCATAGCGGGCAAATTCCTCCACGGACTCCTGGGAAAAGGTCCGGATCATGATTCCGTTGAGATAGCAGGACATGATCCGCGCGGTATCGGCAATGATCTCCCCGCGGCCGAGCTGCGTATCCCGTCTGCTGAGAAACAGCGCGATCCCCCCCAACTGGAACATCCCGACTTCAAAGGAAATTCTCGTTCGCGTTGAGGATTTGTCGAAGATCATCCCCAGGGTCTTGCCCTTCAAAAGGGGATGCTCTTTCCCCTCCCGGAGCAGCCGCTTCAGCCGGTGCGCCCCTTCGAAAATGGATTCATAATCGGCCCGTTCCAGGTCGTATTCGCTGAGCAGATCCTTTTTCATTTTTCCTCCAGCGCCTCATCCAGGATCCCCACGGCCTTGTCCACATCCTGCCGGGTAAGGATCAGGGGCGGTACAAAACGCAGCACATTCCCGTTCGTGCAATTGATGAGGAGCCCATTTTCCATGCACTTCAGAACGAACTCCGCCCCGGGCACGGTCAGTTCGACGGCGAGGATCAGCCCCCGTCCGCGGACCTCCCGGATCCGGGAATGTTTCTCCTTCAGTTCTCCGAGTTTGGAGAGGAAATATTCCCCCACCTTCCGGCAGTTCTCGAGTATCCCCTCCTCAAATATGGTTTCCAGGGTGGCCAGGGCCGCCGCGCAGGCCAGGGGATTGCCGCCGAAGGTCGATCCGTGGCTCCCCGGGACGAAGGCCGCGGCGATTTTGTCCGTTGCGAGGAGCGCCCCTATGGGGAATCCGTTCCCCAGGGCCTTCGCCAGCGTGATCATGTCCGGCACGACCTCCGTCTGTTCGCAGGCGAAGAGCGTCCCCGTCCGGCCCATCCCCGTCTGGACCTCGTCCGCAATCATGAGGAGTCCTTTCTCATCGCAAATCCGCCGGATCCCCTGGAGATACCCGGGATCGGGAATGATGACGCCGCTCTCCCCCTGGATCGGCTCGACGAGAACGCCGCAGGTTTTCTCCGTCACGGCCGCCTCCAGCGCCGGAAGGTCGTTGTAAGGCACATACCGGAACCCCTCCGGAAGCGGTGCAAAGCCGGCATGAAATCTCTCCTGCGCCGTCGCCGTCACGGTAGCCAGCGTCCGGCCGTGGAAGGAGTCCTGCATCGTGATCAGTTCATATCTGCCTCCCATGTTTTCCGAGGCGTACTTCCTGGCGAGTTTGATCGCCGCCTCGTTGGCCTCCGCCCCGCTGTTGCAGAAGAACGCCTTGTCGAACGGAGAATTCTCCACGAGAAGGCGCGCCAGAAGGATCTGCGGCGCGATGTGGTAGAGGTTCGAGACGTGGAAGAGGTTTTCCGCCTGCTCTTTGATCGCGGCGACGACCCTGGGGTGGGCGTGGCCGAGGGCGCAGACGGCGATCCCCCCGACCAGATCGAGATAGCCGCGGCCGTCGCTGTCCCAGACATGAACGCCCAGCCCCCTAGTGAGGACGACGGGAAACCGTTTGTAGGTCGACATGATGTAGCGATCGGACAGCTCGATCCATTCCTGTGTGGTCATTTTTTATTGCCTCATGTTTGTGCAGGGGACAGATTTGAAATCTGTCCCCTTTACCGTGGTCCCCTTTACCGTGAGGGGACAGATTTGAAATCTGTCCCCAAAATGGTCGGCATGCACCTATAACACCATCTCCGTCCCGATCCCCTGGTCGGTAAACATCTCTAAGAGGATCGTGTGTTTCAGGCGGCCGTCCACGATATGGGCCTTATTTACCCCGGCCCGGAGGGCCTTGAGACAGCACTTCACCTTGGGGAACATCCCCCCCTCGATCATCCCCTCCTCGATCATCCGGCGGGCGGTAAGTTCATCCATCGTGTGGATCAGCTCCTTCTGCCGGTTGAGGACACCCGGAACGTCGGTCAGCAGGATCAGTTTTTCCGCAAAGAGGGCGGCCGCGACCGCGCCGGCCACGAGGTCGGCGTTGATGTTGTAGGTCTCCCCCCCGTCTCCGACCCCCGTTGGGGCGATGACCGGGATGACGCCGTCCGCCATCAGCGAGGCGAGCAAGGTCGCGTTGATCTCCTTGACTTTCCCCACGAGACCGATGTCGATGATCTCGGGCGGCGTGTCCCGGATCTTCTCCGCGCTCAAATAGTACTTCTCCGCCCGGATCAGGTTCGCATCCCTGCCGCTTAGCCCCACCGCCTGGCCGCCGTGGCGGTTGATCAGGCCGACGATCTCTTTGTTGACC
>Ga0208046_1000178_pt1 | contig 13584 bp, 12 predicted proteins | sample PL_2010_300m_FD_184161 | JGI IMG/M metagenome (GOLD analysis project Ga0208046, IMG submission 184161) | Freshwater microbial communities from Powell Lake, British Columbia, Canada to study Microbial Dark Matter (Phase II) - PL_2010_300m... | ecosystem: Environmental > Aquatic > Freshwater >... | reverse complement strand
CCAGACCTTGTCCACCAGGTGATCCAGAACCCGCCCGAGATTTGACACCTGGCCGAGCTTGCGCGCCAGGTAGCCGTCGAGCGCGTCGGTGCTCCAGGAGACGAGCATGACCGCGACCGCGGCCGCGTTCTGGCGCTTGAAGAGCAGGAGCAGCACGATTGGCAACAGGATGATACGAGAGACGCTCAGGATGTTGGGGACGGTGACGATGCGGGCGGCGGTCGAATGGTTGTTTCTCGGCTGTTCAGCCGGCGAGCCGGTATGGCTCGAGTCAGTCACAGCGTGTCCCCGCGGTTTCCAGCATCTCGCGAGCGTGGGCAAGGCTGGCCTTGGTAACGGTCGCACCGCTGGTCATGCGGGCGAGTTCTTCAACCCGGGTATCAGCGTCAAGTGTCCGGATTGACGTCAGGGTTCGGTTGCCGCGGACAGACTTGGCGACGAGCAGATGCCGTTCCGCGTACTTGGCAATCTGGGGCAGGTGCGTGATGCAGACGACCTGGTGAGTTTTGGCCAGCCGGGCGAGCCGTTTGCCGACGGCTTCCGCGACCTTGCCGCCGATGCCGACGTCGATCTCGTCGAACACCAGCGTCGGCACGGGGTCGACCTGGGAGAGCACGCTCTTCAGGGCAAGCATGACGCGCGAGAGCTCGCCGCCCGAAGCGACTTTGCGCAGCGGGCGCAATTCCTCGCCCGGGTTCGCCGAGAAAAGGAACTCGGCCGCATCCACGCCGGCCGGCGTCAGCCGGAAACGCTCGGCGCCGCGTTGTGGCTGCGCCACCGCCGGGCGAGCGTAGACACCGTCCGGGTCAGGCATGCGGCTGAGGCTCACAGAGAGTGTTGCCCTGCCCAGCCCCAGCGCTTCGAATTCACCCTTGAGTCGTTTCTCCAAGTCAGACCGGGCTCGGCCACGCTTGCGCGAGAGCGTGTCCGCGCGGGCGGCCAGGTCCTGCTTGAGTACGGTTAGCTCCGCGGCCAGTTCGTCCCGGCGCGAGCCCCCAAGCTCGATCGAGTCGAGTTCTGCCTGGAGTTCGGTCTCAAGGGCGGCTAGTTCGTCGGCGCGGAGTCCGTACTTCCGTTCCAGCTTCTCAATCAAGAACAGGCGGGCGTTGACCGCGTCCATCCGTTCCGGTGAGAACTCGATGGCTTCCCGGTAGCGCACGAGTTCGCGCCACAGGTCGTCGGCGCCGGCGCCGGCTTCGTTGAGCAGCGCGCGGCGCTCAGCCAGGCCCGGGTCAAGGTCGGCGAGCTCGCCCAGCGTCTTGCCGGCGACTCCGAGCAGGCCGATTATGGAGCCTTCCTGTTCCGAGAGCAGCTCCTCGAGCTGCCGCGCAAGCGTGAATCTCCGCTCGGCAGTCTGCAGCAGTTCCTGTTCGCGGTTCAGTTCCTCGAGTTCCCCGGGTTTCACCTGCGCTCCGCTCAGCTCTTTCAGCTGGAACTCGGTCAGCTCCCGCCGGGCCCGACGTTCTTCCAACTCCTCATCGAGTCCGGTGAGTTCTGCTGACTTCTTCTCGAAGGTGCGGAACCGCTCGGCAAAATCACGGCGCTCAGGACCGAGTCCGGCATACTCATCGAGAATGTCAAGGTGGACTTCGGGTTTCAGGAGCAGCTGGTGCTGATGCTGGCCGTGCAGGTCCACGAGCCGGTCGCCGAGCTTCTGGAGTGCGGCAACGGTGATGCCGGAGTCGTTGGCGTAGGCGGCGCCGCGGCCGTTGCGTTCGGTGCGGCGGCGTAGCAGGAGCTGGGATGAGCCGTCTTCAGCCATCGGTATGCCCAGTCCGGAACACTCGCCGGCCATTCGTTCGTTGACGTCGAACCGGCCTTCAACCTGCGCGGTGTCGGTGCCGGTGCGGATCATGTCAGCGTCCGGCTTGTCGCCGAGCAGGAGTGTGAGCGCGCCGATAATGATTGACTTGCCGGCGCCGGTCTCGCCCGAGAGTACGTTCAGCCCGGGACTGAACTCGACGGTAAGGTCATCAATCAGGGCGTAGTTCCTGATTCTGATTTCGGCAAGCATGAACTAGCGGATGAGGGATGAAGGATGAGGGATGAAGGCGGCCGCCTTTCCCTCTTCTGTCTTTCCTGTTTTCATCCCTGCCTCAGCTGGCTGCCGGTCCACTTCAGCTTGTCGCGCAGAATCTGGAAGTAAGTCTTGCCTTTCGGCGTGACGAGACGGATCGTGAAGCCGGCGCGGCTGATATGGAGCGGCCGGCCCGGCCTCATCGTCCAACGTTCCTGGCCGTCGAGGTTGAGCACGGCCGAGTCGGAGCGCTTGCTCAACTCCAGCTCGACCTTCGCGTCGGAGGGCAGAATCATCGGCCTCGAGGCGAGCGCGTGCGGAGCGAGCGGGGTCAGGAGAATGGCCTGCATGGTCGGATAGACAACCGGGCCGCCCGCAGCAAGCGAGTAGGCGGTGGAGCCGGTCGGAGTCGCCACTACCACGCCGTCGCCGACGAATCGCGTGACCAGCACACCGCCGGAGCTGGCAACGAGTTCGATGGCGCGGTTGGCCGGGCCCATGTTGACCGCGATGTCGTTCAGTGCGAAGGCGGACTTGCGGCCGTGGCGGCAGGCAAGCACCATCCGGCGTTCTTCGGTGTGTGTGCCACGGCAGAAGTCTTCGATGCCGGCCTGCGCCTCGTCAGCCGAGAACTCAGTCAGGAAACCCAGAGCGCCGAGGTTCACGCCCATGATCGGGACGTCCCGGCTTCCGACCAGCCGCGCGGCCCGGAGGAGTGTCCCGTCGCCGCCGCAGGCCACCACCAGGTCGGCCCGCTCGGCAAGCCTTGCCGCCGGGCTGCATTCCGCCTTGACCCGCAGCAGCTTCGCCGTGCCGGTGGAGAGGAGCGGTACGTGCCCAAACGCGCGGAGCCAACGCACGAGTTCCGGAACGAGTTTCTTTGCGAGTGGCTTGTCCCGGTTGACCATGAACGCGATGCGTTTGCGGCCGCGAGTCGGGGTTTCAGTTCTCATCTTGTCATGAAGGCGTAGCGGATTCTACCCGCAAGGTCGTGTTCGATTTCGGCGACCGGAGCCAGCCGGCGCACGACCGCCTCGTGAGTCGCATCTATCTCAACTGCCAGCAGGCCGCCGGGCCTGAGCAGGTCAGGGCCCAATGTGAGAAGCATTGCGACAATATTAGCTCCTTTTGGCCCTCCATCAAGTGCCAGCCGCGGTTCCCGGCGGACGGCGCGGCTCAACCGCGCCAGGCGTGGTGTCGGCACGTATGGCGGGTTGGAGATGAGCAGGTCGAGTCGTCCGCGCAGCCGCGAAAGGACTCGTTCCTCGAGGCTTCGCGCCCGTGCCAGCCGGACCCGACTCGCAAGTCCGCACCGGGCCACGTTCTGCGCTGCAACTGCGAGCGCCGTTCTTGAGGCGTCCACGGCCAGGACCCTCGCGTCCGGCAGTGCTCGGGCCAGCGCTATAGCTATGCATCCTGACCCGGTCCCGTAGTCGACAGCGAACAGCTTGTGGCTTGGAACTCGCAGCTTGCAGCCTGACCGAATCCGGAGCAGAGCCCGCACGACCAGTTCTTCTGTTTCGGGTCGCGGTATCAAGACCCGGCGGTCGACGTGGACGTCGAAGTCGAGGAACGGGGCAGACCGGGTGAGGTACTGCACCGGCTCGCCGGCCTCGGCGCGAGCGACAAGACGACGGAACCGGTCAGCGGTCCTGGACGGAACCGGCAGTTCGGAGTAGAGTTCGTGGCGCCGAGTTCCAAGAAGATGCATCAAGAGGTACTCCGCGTCTGGACGCGGTATCGAGCCGAGCGCCTTGCGCAACAACTCCGCGGCATCGGCACGGAGTGCATGGCTTGCAGTCCGCCCGAGTCCTCCGTGTCTTTGTGTCCTGGTGGCAAGATCCCGATTCCGGGCGGTCCTGGTGGTCGTTCCGATCCGTTCGCTCACTCGATTTGGCCTCAGCGGCCCCTGTCGGACAGAGCGGCTTCGGCCTTCTCGAGTGCCAGGAACAACGAGTCGAGTTCGCCTTCGATGACCGAGTCGAGGTTGTGCACGGAAAGGCCGATACGGTGGTCGGTCAGCCGGTTCTGCGGGAAATTGTAGGTGCGGATCTTCTCGCTGCGGTCACCGGATCCAATCTGCTTGCGCCGGGTCGCGGTCGTCTTTGACTGGTCCGCAAGACGCTTGGCTTCGAGCAGGCGCGCGGCGAGCACCTTCATGGCCTTGGCCTTGTTGCGGACTTGGGAGCGTTCGTCCTGGCACTGGGCGACCAGGCCGGTCGGTATGTGGGTGATGCGTACCGCCGACTCGGTCTTGTTGACGCCCTGGCCGCCGTGCCCGCCGGCCCGATACACGTCCACGCGCAGGTCGTCGGGGTTAATACCGATCTCGACCTCCTGCGGCTCGGGCAGCACGGCCACGGTGACAGTTGACGTGTGAATCCGGCCTGAGGCCTCGGTCTCCGGTACCCGCTGCACTCGATGCACGCCGCTCTCGAACCGAAAGTAGCGGAACGGTTCCTCGCCCTCGACGGCGAAAACTACCTCCTTGAAGCCCTTCAACTCGCTTGGCCGCGAGTCCAGGACCTCAGTCTTGAGGCCGTGTTTCTCCGCGTAGCGTGAGTACATGCGAAACAGGTCGCCGGCGAACAGGGCCGCTTCCTCGCCGCCGGCAGCGGCCCGGACTTCCACAATGCATCCTTTGTCCCAGTCGGGCGAACGAGGACGCAGTACTGCCTCAATTGCCGTGCTGAGCGTTTCAATGCGTTCGCTCAGTTCGGCGAGCTCCTCCCGGGCCAGTTCGTTCATTTCCGCGTCATCGGGCGCGCGGGCCATCTCCTCGGCGTCCTGGGCTTCCTTCGCAATCCGTTCGTATTCCTTCAGCTGTTCGAGTGCCGCCGTCGCCGTTCGGTATTCGCGAGTCAGGGTCCGCAGCAGCGGGATGTCGGAGGTCACTTTCGGGTCGCCGAGCTGCTTCTCCAATTCCGCCGCGCGCAGGCGCAGCGGCTCCAGCCTACGTCTGAGCTCAAATGCCGGGGTGGGCATAGCCTGGTGCTGCCTGGTTGTCGGTTAGAGAAAGAGGGCACGGCCGGCATCGGCCGGCGCGGGAATAGCAGCAATGGACAATTCAAAGGCCACGGGCCATTATCCCGGGCTTTCGGCCTCTGTCAAGCAGTTCGGTCAACCCCGAATGCGAGATGCAGAGCCACGCAGCTCACGCACTGCCCGCAGGGGCCACCGGGGCCAAGCCGAATGAAACGGATCGGCTTCGTGACCGGACATGTCCGTTTCGTGTCGTTCGTGCTTTCGTGGCATCTGTGTCGGTTTCAGGGACCAGATGCTGTCGGCGTCTTGTGCCGCGAGCCGCAGCTCGACCTCGCCGATGCCACCTTCGACCTCGACGCGCACGGAGGTTCTGGTCTTGCCCCACGCCTCGTTGACCCAGGCATCGTCTACCGTCTTGAGCCCGACCGCGTTCACGCGTCCCAACCCGGCCCGAGCCTTGACCCGGACCCCGACGTCCGCGGGCAGGACCAGCGTGAGCTTGCCGACCCCGGCCTTGATGGCCGCGTCGAGGTCGGACGGTCGCGGTCCGGACAGGTCGACCGAACCCTCGCCGACTCCGGCCTCGAGGCTGAAGCGGCGCAGGTTGAGGCCCTTCAAGTCGACTTCGCTCTTACCCACGCCCAGGTCGATTTCGAGCTCCATCGGAACGCCGGAATTCAGCTTGATGTTCCAGTCGTACCTGATATTGCCGGGCCAGGCCACGCCGACGACCCGCGACGGCTGTTCGACAACCAGCCGGCCCCGGCCGTCCTCGACCTTGTATGACACCACGGGCTTCCAGTCAGGGATATTGTACTCGAAACGAGCGTCGAGCAGTTCATCGGCACCTCCCGCGAGCTTGAGCTTGCCGACACCGAGCGTGATGGTCACGCTGACCGACTCGGCGCCGGCCAGTTCGACCTGCTCGTGCGACGATTCGGTCCGGCCCAGCTTCGGACTCGGGACATAGCAGCCGGCGAGGGCCAGCCCGAGGGCGGCCGTCGCGAGTGGTAGGGACAGTATTCTGCTCACTCTTGCTCCTCTCTTGTGCACGATATCAGTAGGACGCCAGCCGGAAACCGGATGTTGCGCCACAGCTCGAGCGCGGCCCGGGGTCCCGAGTAGCACCATACACTTCAACGACATGAGTCGGCGACTACGATTTCGACTCTCAGTCCCCACATTGAGATCGTCTCGGGCGTGGTCGGCGAGAACCCGGCCGATTCAACCAAGGTCCGGACCGGTATCGGCCGACAGTCGATGACGTGCGGGAAACGTCGGTGACTCCACTCGTACAGTCGGCGCACAAGCGTCCGCGGGCCGGAAGACGATATCGATACAACGCCGATGCGGCCTCCCGGTCTCAGCACTCGTTGGCATTCGTTCAGCACCTTCGGGATTTCAGGTGTGTCGAACAGCTCAAGTACGAAGCTCATGAACACCGCGTCGAAGGTTCTGTCCGGATAGGGCAGCATCAGCGCGTCGCCGGCTGTGAGTTCCACGCGTCCGGTCAGCCCGGCCCGTTCCAGCCGGGTTCGGGCAAGAGAGACCATTGCTTCCGAGAGGTCGAGGCCGGAGACCCGGCCGGTCTCGCCGACCGCACGGGCCAGCGCCGTCAGGGCGAGGCCGGTTCCGAAGCCAATCTCAAGCACCTGCTCGCCTTCGCTTGCCGCCAGCCGGGCCAGCCCGGTCTCCCGAGCTTTCTTCTCCGACCAGCCGGCGATGAGCTCATAGAAGCGGCTGATGCGATTGTAGCTCGCCCGGGTCTGTTCGTGCGAGCGGTCTACCCGGTCGAACTGCGGCCCTGTTGACGAGGGAGCCATAGCCAAGTCTAGGCGGCCGGCAGGAAAGTCAAGCAGTTGCGTACCGCTGTCAGCGGCGTAGAATAGAGCATGTTCATTGGACAATACTCACAAGTGAAAGAGGAAGAGCCGCGGATGGCCGGGATGCAGGCGACAATCCGTTGGCTGGTTGCCGACAAAGAGGGTGCGCCTCGCTTCGCCATGCGAGTTATCGAAGTCAAACGCGGAGGGGAGAAGATACCCCTTCACTGCCACGACTACGAGCACGAGATATTCATCATCGAGGGGCAGGGCAACGTGCTCAGCCCGGACGGGTCGAAACCGGTTGTCTATGGTAACTACGCCTACGTCGCTCCGGGTGAAGAGCACGGCTTCGAGAATACCGGTGACACGCCCTTCCGCTTCATCTGCGTTATACCGCGGCCGTAGCCACTCGGGTTTGACCTACCGCCTATTCCGGCTACAGTGTTTGTGACAATCTCAATTATCCACATAACCTGAGGAGGTTTGCTTGCTACGCATGGTTACTTTGCTGGCCGTCGTGATGCTGGCACCGGCTGTCGCGGACGAACCGCTGGTCCCGCCGATCCGGCCGGAACTGCCGGTTTCGATACCGGTTTATGAGCCGGGCCTGCCCCTTTTTCTCGACGCGCCATGGGACACCAATGCCCTGGCCGACAGCCTGGACACCTCACCACCGCCGGACGGCGCGCTTTTTGTCGCGCGGGCGGCCGGGCCGGACTCGAGCGTCGTTATCCTCGCCTACAACTATCTCAGCGGCAGTTGGTACTGCCGCATCAGCACGAGCAAGAATTCCGGCAAGACCTACACGCCGTCGACCATCAGTAACGGCTACTGGGTCGATCCGGTCCTGCACGGTAACGGCCGGGATACGGTCTACCACATCGCGATTGCCAACGTCAGCAGCGTCTATCACCTGTTCCTGCGTCGCTCGTTCAACGCCGGCGACTCCTGGAGCGACACGATTCGCGTTGACCGGGGCACCAGCACTTTCACCGACAAGCCGATGCTCACGAGCCAGGACAGCTTCCTGTACTGCACCTACAGCGACTTTTCGGGCGGCACTAACTACGTCCGGATGTGCCGTTCGTCCGACTACGGGGTGACCTGGAACACGGGAGACATCAACGTTTCGACTGTCGGCGGCCAGGGTTCGTGCCCGGCGGTCGCTCCCAACGGTGACGTCCACGTCGTTTGGGGCCAGCCGTCCTCATGGGTGCCGAAGTCCATCTGGTTCAACCGCTCGACCGACCACGGCCTGACCTGGGGCGTGCCTCTGAAGATTGGCGACGTCGACACCGCTCCGCACATGTCCCGCTGGCGCGCCAACCACAGCTTCCCGGCGATGGCGGTAGACAGCGCGGGCAAGATCTACGTTGCGGTGCAAAACGTGCTGCACGGCCAGGGCTGGGACGCGGCGGTCTACACCTCCGTTGACACGGGCGCGACCTGGCAGGGTCCATACCAGGTGAACGACGACTCGGTTACGGACTCGGACCAGTTCTGCACGTGGATTACGATTGACCGTTACCAGCGGCCGCACGTCTTCTGGTATGACAACCGCAACTACTACCCGGACTCAGCCGGCGACGTCTACTACAGCTGGTCCGAAGACGGCGGCCAGACCTGGCAGCCGAACGAGCAGGTCAACGACGTCTCGCCCTGCTGGGGCTACCAGTCGAAGAGCATGATGGGCGATTACCAGCAGATAGACACAGACACGAACTACGTCTACTGTGAATGGAGCGACCACCGCAACGGCCGCCACTCCTGGAGCTACATCGCCGCGGCGCGCCGTCCTTTGCCGGTCCTCACCGGTGTGGCCGAGAAGCCCGCGACCGGCGCATGGCAGCAGAGTCGGTTCACCCTGGGGCAGAACCGGCCCAACCCGGTGGTAGACGGTACCACGGTTTCCTACCAACTCGAGCGGCCAGCGGCCGTCACGTTGACGGTCTACGACCTTGCCGGTAATCGGGTGAAGACCCTCCTGGCCGGCGACCAGCCGGCCGAGCCTCGACATGTCTTCTGGGATCGCACCGACGACGCAGGCAGGCAGGTCGCCGCGGGCGTCTACTTCTGCCGTCTTTCGGCCGACGGCGCAACCGCCTCCCGCAAGCTCGTGGTCAGATAGCCGCAGCAGGTTCCTGTCGCGAGGGCGGCCGTTCGGCCGCCCTCGCCCTTGTTCGGCCGTCGCGGCCGCCAACTGCCTTGTGCCGGCAAACTCGCGTACCAGGTGTTTGGCTGCGTCCCGGGGTGAAGACTCCGGTGTCACGGACGCCGGCCGCAAATCGGAGAAGCGGCCATCTGCAGCCGATGCTCCTCCAGGCGTTTCAGCCTGCTACAACCTCGGCATATTCTACTTGACAAGCGCTCCGCTCAGACCTAAACTCGCGCAACGCAGAGGACGGAAGTAATGACGGCCCGGCCGTGCACTGCCGGGCTGAATGGAGGTAGCATGAAGCGCATGGCTGCATCCGTTTCGCTGTTGGTTGCCATCGTCCTGGTGGCTGGCTGTCACACCCCTCCGCTCACACCGCGAGCGCCGCGAGGGCCGTCGAGCGGCCTGGTTGGCGAGAGCTATGAGTTCTCGACGGTCACACACGCTCGTGTTCCGGATCTGGTTGCCTATCGCTTCTCCTGGGGTGATGGAGATACGTCCGACTGGTCGGAGTTCGTGCCGGGGGGCATTGCAGTCTCGATGGCCCATACCTGGCTCAGGCCGGCTCGCTACCATGTCCTTTCACAGGCAAAGGACTTAATTGGCTCCAGAAGCGATTGGAGCCGGCCTTCCGCCATTCTGATCAGCAACGCTCAACCCGACACCTACCCTGCGACCGTCCGCGCGACAATCCCGACGACGAACGGCCACCCCCAGAACCTGGTTTGCCCACGCAACACCGAGCGGGTCTACGTAACGGGCGAATGGGATAATGCCGTCTACGTCATCCGGACCTCGGACAACGTGATTGTCGAGACCTTGCGCATGGAGTGCGGTCCCACCCACATCGCCTGCAGCCCCAGCGGCGATCGCGTCTACATCGGCAGCTTCGACGAAATCCACCCCAGCGCACCCGACCGCCTGTATTCAATCCGCACCTCCGACAACACCGTGGTCGACAGCGTCGATCTGCTCGGGTGCCCGCACGGGGTCGCGGTCCTGCCCAGCGGCGAGTACATCTACGTGTCGCTCGACGACCCCACCAACAAAGTCGCGGTTGTCCGCACTTCGGACTTCTCGGTTGTCGCCAACATCCCGGTGGGCAGCGAACCCCGCGGCATCGTCGCCCTGCCCGACGGCCAGTACGTCTACGTTACCTGCACCTACTCGAACCTGGTGTACGTTATCCGGACTTCGGACAACACGGTTGTCAAGACCATCGATGCCGGCACCGGCGACCATCGGCTTGCGGTCGTTCCGAGCGGCGAGTACGTCTACGTGACCCGGTACGAATATGGCGCCCCGGTCATGGTAGTTCGTACATCCGACAACACTGTCGTGGATAGCATTCCCGTATCCTCTGGGCGGGCGTGCGGCCTCACTGTGCTGCCCAACGGGCACTACGTCTACGTGACGAACCGGGACGCCAACTGCGTGGACATCATACGCACGTCAGACAATACCGTCGTCTCGACCGTCGGCGTGGGCAGCATCCCGTACAGTGCAGCCGCCTTGCCTGACGGATCCGGCGTATACACGGCCAACCGTGGAAACTCGGTGACATTCATCGGGTACTAGAGTCCACTGACGGGACATCCCGGATTCGGTGAATCCGAGGACGGGGATACCGGAAACGCTCCCGAACGGCCTCTGCCGACCGGCGTCGGCGGGGCGGGCGGACCTCAAGACAGCCGGCCGAAGAGGCTGGGAATTACGGTCGGGAGGTGTCGGACTTCACTCAGGCGCGACTGACTACCAGCCTATAGCTGCTCTCTGCTAGCTCGCTGACTTCGCCGTCCGACGGCCCACGGCTGTCTGAAGTCAGAAGTCCGGGCCCGACCTTGCGCTACCGGTTGGGAGAGAGTCCCCTCTCACGCCACCACTTCTGCAGGCGGCCGGGAGGTCGGACGTGACTGGTGCCTCCACCGGGCACACCTTGCTGAGGCTCAGTCCTCTGGTCGTCCGGTCGGCCAAAGGCCGCTACAAGGAACAACACATAGGATGCCGCCCTTGATACTTGCCCCAGAGCTTGGTGCGTGCCAAAGGCCAGTCGTCGTTCAGCCGGTGTCACGCGCTGCAGCCACCCGTAGACCGCCGGCACTCGGAACACGTAGGACAGGCAGAAATCGAACAGCAGCGGCAACCCCAGTGCGATGACGACCAGCAACGAAATCCTCGGATGCCGCTGCCACCGCGCTATCGTCAGCACAATCCCCGCCGCCAGTACGCCCGCAACCATGTATGACGCCATGCGGGCAACGAGCATCAACTCACGCCTCCCTCAGCCCTGTCGCGGCTTTGACTGTCGTCTCGGCGTTGGTCCCCGCGCGGGCCGAGGGTCACGACGAGCAGCAGGATGTAGGACGCGGCCCTTGCTGTCTTCCACAGGGCCGAGTCCAGGCACACTAGCAGGTTCCTTCGGGAGTCCTCCATGCGCTCGAGCCATTGCCAGACAAACGGCAAGTGGAGCGGCAATACGAGCGTAACAAACAGTGGCAGCGCCAAGGCGATAGCCACGAGGCGCGACGTCCGGGGATGATGCCGCCACCGGACTATCGCAATTACGATGCCCGCCACCATCACCGCCTGATTCAGGTAGGCGCCCAGCTCTCCCGCTAGTCTCAAGTTTCGCCTCCAACGGTCCGCCCGGGGGATCTCCGGGACAGGTAGATTAATACCACACTCGACAGCGCCGGCTTCGGCTCAGGCATGGCTGGATTGTAGAACTCGCGGGCGCGGTTGTCAAACCAGCGGATTCGACGGCTGACGGCCAACGGCCTACGGCTGACGGCTAGGTCCGAAGTGCGGGTTCTGCTACTGCAACCTGAAGACTGGAAACTGGTCACTCGCGGCCTTCGGCCGCGGCTGATGGTAGGGGAGAAGCCTGCGGCTGGCAGGGGCCTCTTGGGGTCTAAGGTGGCTACCAGATACCTGGGACCAGTCGGAAACGCGTTCTGGAGCTGTAGTGGATGTAGCCTTCGAGTTCGGCCTTGAGAGTGCGGTCCTCTAGTGACGTCCGGACCACGAGCAACAGCACGGCAACAGCTGCAGGAATGAGGGACCACAGGGAGCCGAGAAGCAGCGCGGTGGCGACTGCGAACAAGGCCGCCTCGGCATAGCCGGGGTGACGGATTGCGCGATACGGGCCGCCGGTGGCAACGACCTGTCCGCGTTCTCGCTGGAGCCGGACACTGAAGGCGAAGAACGCGTTTGCCGCCATCGCCCATATGACCAGGCCGTGGCCACATAGCGCCAGCGCGAAGCCTGCGCCCTGCAGCCAGAAGGGCATGAGAGCACCCCAGCCAAAGCGGATGTCCAGGCCGGCGATGACCAGCACCGCGAGCGAAGCCAGTCCGTAGAAGGGCAGCAGGATCCGGTCCCACGGCTTCGAGTCCTTGTCCATGCGCACGGAGCGTTCGGCCAGCAGTTCCGGGCTGCGCGGTATCAGGATGATTGCCTGCGCCGCAAAGGCTACTGCATAGATTCCGACCAGCGCCCAGCCCATCACCCAGTCCCAGCGTCCCGAAGTCGCGACCAGGATGACTCCGGCCATGACGGTTCCGGAGAGTTCGCGCCTGACCCACTTGGCTACGCTCCCGGTCCCGGTTGTCCCGGTCATGGTTGGCGTGCCCGCCTACAGGCGGTTGTGCCGGGCTGAGTCCATCGCGACGCGGGGGCGCGCGGACCGTCATGTCCTACCGTGGTCCGCCGTGCAAGCCTCATCGCGGAAATGGTAGTCCTGCGGGCGGGGATGTCAAGGCGGCGGGCCGCGCCGGAGGCACGGCTAATCTACAATCTGGAACCTACAATCTGGAATGCGGCGTGGGATGTCAGCGGTTGGGTCTGGGTGTCGGCACGGGCCATTATGGACAATCGGCCTCACGTGTCAAATCGGCGGGCGGAATCTACCGAGATGTCCCGAAGCTTCCCGGAATCGAGTGCCTGTCCCTAATTCCCCCTAATTCCCCAAGGTCTACTGCTGCGCTCCAGGGCTTCCCCCGCCAGATGTGTCGCGTGTGCTGTTCGTCTGACTGGGACCCGATTGGAGTAGCCACCCGCCTCCGCAGTACCGTCGGATCGTCCTGCCCATACCACGCCTTGAGTCGTAGACCTGCATCCTTTCCTCGCCCTCGACCAGTACGAAGACGTAGCGCTGGGTGATTACCCTCAGTCTGGAGCGACACGCGCTGGCCGCTAGGAAGCCGGTGAACTTGTATGTACCCCAGCACAGACTTAGACCAGCCAGCACGACAAGGAGGGACATTTTGACTTTGCGGCGCAGGCCAAACCGCCACAGCAACAGGATTGACCCTAGCAAACCCGCGGGCCAAGCGAGTGCGACCAGCCCGGCCCCGACGCTTTGTGCACTTAGTGCTCCATCGCCAAAGGAATAGAGCAGCAGCGCAGACTCCAGGAGTCCTTGCTCGGCATCATCCAGGCTGCTGCTGACTCGCTCGGTAGTTGAGTCCGTGTGAGCTGAGTTGTAGAACTTGGTGAGAACTCCTAGGAGCCTGTCGGAGAACCTCCGCGGCCCGCAACGGAGTGACGTTCTGATTGTCTAATACTTATGGGTATCCAACGTTTCCGAGACTATAGTCCTG
>Ga0208046_1000177_pt1 | contig 13594 bp, 17 predicted proteins | sample PL_2010_300m_FD_184161 | JGI IMG/M metagenome (GOLD analysis project Ga0208046, IMG submission 184161) | Freshwater microbial communities from Powell Lake, British Columbia, Canada to study Microbial Dark Matter (Phase II) - PL_2010_300m... | ecosystem: Environmental > Aquatic > Freshwater >... | reverse complement strand
GCATCCGATTTGCATTTTGTGATTAATAGATCTCTTGATCCAGATCAACTCTTGTGTTGGTTCTGTCCCCCAGATTTCCAGCAAACGCAGACATTCACGTGCGACATGATTGATGCTCCACAGATATATTTGTGCATCGTCGGCCAATATGGTGCGGACGGGTAATGCCGCAATATCCAGAATAGTCAATGTATCGTAGTCTGCGTAGCGAACTCCTTTTGCTCTAGATGTGCGGTATTTCCACGGTGGATCTATAACGACTGCTGCGAATTTACCAACAGGGAAATCACGGTAGATTAGATTCACCATACTATATCTTTCACCCCGGTGGTGAGCACAGACTCTGGCCTGTGTGGCGGTGATCACACCACCCAGCATTCCCTACTGTATATCCCGCATCCATCGCCATATTTGCAAATCTTTGGCAATCGCAGTTGATTAAGCTGGTGAAATCTTTGTTATATTCATACATAAACCAAGGTCGTGGGACGTGCCGAAATATCCCTATCTTGATTGCAGATAGAGCGGTGTGAAACGTGTCGACTTCCGCAAATGCGTTCGCTGCACCTGCAAATTTGCATTTACAACACGCCAAATCCGTGTTCAATTCCAAGAATTTGTGAGTATTTTCTATAGGACATATGTCATTATTGACAAACATGACCCAGTCGAACTTATCGGCACGGCTTAATGCATATTCGACAGCCAAATTCTTGGCACACACGCAGGGCGTCGCTACGATGCTATGATAGTTGTTTTCGCGCATTAAGCCGTGTCTATATAACCAGTCTATCATGCTCTGTTTCAGCGGCCCGCCCCATTCAAATCCGATTATGAGTGTGTTCATTCTGATCTGATTATGAAATAGACACCGAGCCAAGGTGGCATATGGTCGGCTTCATTATGAACGTGATCGTTCCATATGCATCCGGCACCGGCACCGACGCCGCCCACAGCAGACGATGTGTGAGTATGATCGTCATGCGTGTGTTCCGTGTCGCCGCCGGTATCACCACTGCCAAATACGCCAGCCTTGAATCCGATGGGGAATCGGCCCTCGATTGTGTCCCACTGTGTCCAGCCCTGAGGTATGTCGCCCTGCGAGCCGTTCCACATCTTGACGGTGTTCATCCGGTCGTCCCAGACGTCCGACACTGCAAAATTCACTTCGGGGTTTGGCTCCGTCCCTTCCTCTGTGTTTGGGTCAGATGTGAGGAAAGCAACCACATCATCTATAAACACACTAGTGGCTTTGGCATATTTTGCTCCGGTCGTGATTTTTAATAACACCTCTGGGTCTCTTGGAACGCCAACACTGTCGCACTCGTGAGCCGCGAACTCAAGCGGGCCGTAGTCGATATTTTCGGGAGGTCCGGCCGTTCCATCCTCAACAACGATGCCATATCTTAATTTGGTTGCTGAATCGGGGGAAGTGGCTTTTGAATAGCAGAAGTATTTGTTGGCCTGGCGGTCGTAATAAATGTTGAACAGTTCGTCTTCTACATATGTTGATTTGGTCTGATTATCGACATAGATCCACTGGCGACCTTTCTGGTGGAACATGGGCGTGTCTTCAACGCTCTCGGGATTAAACCATTGCAACTCACAGATCTTGCGAGTGTTTGGCGTCAATTCATTCTTTTCAGATGTTCCAGATGGTTTCAACTTTGCCATAAACTCGGTGCTGCAATCGGTGCTTTGTATCTCCCATCGGCCATAATATAGGTCGTTACCATGTATGTCTTGGTCTTTAAATGCAAACTGTTTCCACACTACTATTCCGCGATTATATCTAAATTTAGATGCGGATTCACCCAATGCTCCACCACGTATGACCTCACAAATTTCGGGTAGTGGGGTGGATGGTTTTGCGTCCGGGTTGTCCTTCAACTGCTTTAATAGTTCAACGCATCGTTGCGATTCATCGGGCGTTGATGCCGGAAAGAATCTGAAGCCACCCTTAATAGAACCGAATATATCACCTTGTAAAAATGCACCCCCGGTCCAATAACGTGATACCGGCTCATCATCGTCGTCTAACACACCGGGGACGGAATCGTCGGTGAATCCGATTTCATATGGCCCATGGTCGGCATATGAGAAGAAATAGTAATAACTTGGTGGTTCCTCTGGGTCTCCCGGTGCGGACTCTCCTGAATCTGGCTGAACTCTACAATATGACGGCATCATCCAAACGACCGAGCCAACCGGGACCGCCATGTTATTAGATAATTCGCGGGCCGGATTGATCAAGACATTGTAATTCTCGGTTTCACCTAGACCGACATATTTTGACTTCCGCAATACGAACGATTGCGGTTTATAATTTACCATTCCGGTATTATCTGGATCGCCGCTTATCTTGTCGATATCGACGATTAAATATCTCTCCGTTTGGGGCCAGGAGTCGGCTACACGTGGCCACCATTGAGCCTCATCAAAACTAGCCTGAATCCATTCATAGTCTATTGAATTTTCATTTTTATCTGCACGCGTATTGACGATGACCGCATAAAAACCATCGGGCGCATATTTAAATGGTGCCTGCTTCAATCCTTCGGTTGCTGAATGTGGTATCATGCTGCATCCCAGTCGAATAATCGTCCGAATCCGTTTGTGTATAGCGTCGGCAACTCGGCCCACGGATATTGCATACGTATGGTTTCCAAGCCAGGGAAACCAAACGGTGCCTGCCAGATACCTTCCTTGGAGCCGACACGATAATACATCAATGGTGCTACTTCATTACCAGGAGAAGACTCAAAGTTCAACAATACCCGATTCCATCCGACATATCCGATTCGCTTTTGTATTGGTAATAATCCCAATGGCCAGAAATTGAACTTCCTCCCAGAGACATACATCTGGTCGTAGGTCAGATTTATGTCCCATTTATACAAAATATCCCAAAAAACGTTGGCTGTCCCATTTGGGTTTGGAACGATGCGTTTGGTTGGCTCAGCTCCGGCAAATCGCATCGTTTCTGGTGCAAAACGGAAATTAGCACCAAACTGATTCCATGTAACGTTAGTCTTACCCATCAATTTGGCGATGGTTGATATAGGAACGGATGGACACATGAGCCGACGAATAGTAAATGTTGCAAATGCTTGAGCCTGCAATGCTTCCTGGCCAATAGGCAACCCAATCTCATTGTCATTTATTATGAAAAACAAACCATGTGGGACCGATACAAATTTGGATATAGGCACAAGCTGCGGATCAACTACATCAAAGGGACTGACTTTATCATCACCCCATCCAATAGTTCGGGTAGGTTGAGTCGGTAGTCCAGTTGCAACGGTTCCAGTTGTACAGATAATAGGACGGAATTTGGCGGTAATCCAGCAGCCGGTAGTGTTTGAGGTGTTTGAGGAATCAACTTCCCACGAATCTCCCTTATGCGGAACATGTCTGCCGTCAAGCAGATTTGAAGCCTGTAGCGGCTCAAGATTTGCCCCAGGCATCGTCTCAACAGTTAGAAGTGCTTTTCTTACGTTGTCAAAGTCAGCACCCCATTCTTCAGTTGGTGCCATTTCATCAAATTTGTCGGCAAAATCTTTAGAATCTCGACTGTTAAATCCGAGTGTCGGGCCTCCAGAACATTGTAGCTCACTCAACTGATCCACTTCTGCATGTACACAATAACACCAAGGCATATATGTATCATATGTGGGATATCGGCGAGTATACTCGCCGTCTAAAAAATCAACACCGCCCAATAACGCTGCTAATACGGTATTTTGTTCGGTATACGGATCTAAATAATATCGCTTGGTTATTTCGGTGCCTTCAACGGTTGTGATCACTCTGCGACTACGGCATTCAAATGTTCTGATCATAGTTTCATTCCTATACGTGCCCCACCACCCTCAACAACCCGGATACCAGAATTGACTATAGACCCGATGTTTCGATCTATAGAACGTAAGAAACGTACGGCCTCATCTGCACCAAGATTTCCGGTTTGTTTGATGGCAGTTTCGCTGAGCATCGTCTGTGCCCCACCTGGGTCGGATTGGATACCTACCTTCCCCTGTTCTTGGTAATCCATCTGAGCCTTGGTGAAACTGTATGCGAGATTGGCCGCCGCAGTCCGGCTTGGTGAAAGGATCTTGTTTAAGATAGATTCAGTAGCGGCAGCGGTCTTGGCAACTCCCAGCGTTAAAGTATCTGGGGGCTTTAAAATATTATCTAAAATATCGTCATCTTCTAAATGAATGCGCCGTATTGGTTCTTCCATTATATCCTTCATGCGGCGTGCGGCTTGCTTCTGCTCTCCCATCATAATGCCCCGAGCGAATTTTTTAGCCACCCTTGCCGCGATCCCTGGTATGCTGAATTTCATAACTCCTCCTAGTGTGTCTCAACGCTGAATTGAAAAAATGGATGAACTTGTTCCATCAAAATTCCCCAATTCTCTTCTATAATCAATTCTTGCGGAAAGGTAGGACACATCAGCGATAATAAACACTGTAAAAATTCTACATCCATATTTTTCTTCATGATTTCTATAGGAACTGAATCAAAATCCAAATTGGCTAGATAATGTGCTAAACAGTAGTTCTGTCTGGCTTTATCTAAATCCTGGATTTTGGCTAAATAGTCGGTAGCTGGATGCCAAAACTGTTTGGCGTATGTTTTTAAGGATTGCAGTAATAGAGCGTGTTCGATAGCCGTTAAGCTGCGGCATGCGTATTGAACGTCGTTGAAATTGATCTGTCCCACATTCTAACCTGACCAGCCACGGTTTGCCAGATATGTTTGGTATGTCTGCATTTGAGCGTTTTCATCGTTGAATGGACCACGCAAGAACAAATGGCTACTCCCGGTACCCTTGCAGAACAGTCGTACCACGTCTTTACTGTTATTGTTCACCGTGATGATTTCATCCAGTAACGCAGATGGGCTATAATAAAACATCTGCTTGTCTGCCTGGTTAAAACCGGGCGGGTATTGACCCTCCACAGGATTGCCGACGTTGAACACAAGACCAATTGAATTACAGGACTGTAGCAACGCTTTTGGGTGATGTTGATTTAAATCCCAAACAACTTCGCATGCAAACGTCCAGCCGACGGCAACTCTACGCATATTGATGGCACCGTAGCAGCCGGTGTGGGTCGCATCGACGTTATACCATTGATGTCGAACCATCCATTCGGTAATGTCGAGTCGCTGTAGGTATTGGTCTCCTACTTGAGCATATTGCTTAACTTCAACATACCCGCCAATACCGTTGAGTAGATTGCCGTTTACTTGTCCCATTACCGCGACTCCTAGGTGGTAATAGCCACACGACCAACAATGACGGCGGCCACAGAACCGGGGACCGAGACTTCCAAATCGGTAATTTCCAGCCCTACAAATGGATTGGGCTGATGGTCGGTGTTGCTCCAACATAGAGTTCCGCCCGCAGCCAACGTCACATCAACCGACCCAGCACCATGGACGAAGTGGAGGGTGCATGGCTGGGACGTATTGAACCAAATGCCTACTAGTTCGGATGCCACGAACCCTGGGAAACTGACCGGTGCTTCAACCGCCAGTGCCGGGACGGTAACGGAAGTTTGGGTTCCGCTTTCACCATCGAGCTCTTCACTGGCAACCTGATATTGTTCTGAACCAAGCCGGACGTTGCGGACCAGTGTCATTATGACAGACATTACTTCACTCCTCTAGTTAATCGGTTCGGTTCAAAAAGTTTCAGGTGCCACGACTGTGAATTTACCAGAACGTCGCTGCTAACATCCATTTCGTCTGCTACTTCATCATCTCCGTCAATGGGCAAACACATAATGGTGTTAGCGTTGTCTATGGTAAAATTTGACATGAGGGTTATTGCTTTATCTATTGTGGTCTGTATTCCTGAGGCAAATAATCCCTGTGTCGTGTAAAACTCGATAGAAATGACATAATCGGAAATCTCACCCCCGGTGTATATCTCACTATCAATTTTGTAGATCTTGATTACCGCGTATGGTCTCGGCTCACCGGCCGGGAGCCGGGTGTTTGCCAATCGGTCGCCAAATACTTCATGTAATATGGTGTCGGACTTGAAAATGATGCGAATTGCTCGATGTAATTCTTGGGTCCTCATGGATTCAGCTCCAAAAAGAGACACATCAATTCGTCAAGCCTGTTCATATTCTCAATACTGACTATCTTGTAATTTATATTATTTATCTTGACCACAGACCGAAATGGGATGGGTTCATTGCCGTAGAGCCACATCTTAAAACTGGCTTTCAAACCCCTCTTCCCCAACCAGTCTATCTCATCCGCCGTGACCGGTTGTAATTGGCACTGAACCGCTGAGCGTGTCTTTGACATATCTGATATTACAGCGTTATATTCATTTATCCTAACTGACGGCTCGTATATGTCTGCGTAATCGCTGAATAGCGACTCCAAACGCGGACAGGTGCAGACTATGGGGATGTGTCGGATGTTGGGGCCTTGAACCTTCCAGACATTATACAAATAGAGGCCGTCGCTCACCACATCCCCTACTTTGGGTGTGAAATGATCTAGAATTTCTAATGGAAGGTCAAAACGCCTCACACTCCGGATATATGTTCTCTGGCCATCCTGCGCCGGTTCACCGGCAAAGGGGGTCGCATGCACACCAGATATGTTGAATGTTCGATCCATTATTTTGATATGTAATGCAGCCAACCATCATGTGGCCACGGTAAGTTTGAACCGATTATGGTTGTGCCGGGTTTAGCACTCATCTCCTCAAACGCACGGCTAGGTTCAACTACCCCCTGGAAATTCGTACTGATATACTTGATGTTTATAGAATTCAACCAGGGTCGATCTGGAGATATGGGTAGTGGCGGCTCTTCACTAGGGCTTGGGCTGGGTGAAGCACTAGGAGATACACTTGGGGAGACCGACGGAGACGCAGAAGGCGACTTTGAGGGCGATAGCGATGGAGAGACGCTTGATGAAGGAGAAAGCGAAGGAGATACCGAGGAAGAGGGCGAAACACTAGCCGACGGGGAAAGTGAAGGAGAATTACTAGGAGAAGGAGAAGGGATAACTCCATCTTCTGTTCCAGAGCCTGAATTGTAGAGAAAATCTATCTGGTATTGTTGTAAAACTGAAGTATAAATTCTTACGTCATCTAGATAACCCTTTAACTTCCGCGATGCTGCGTTGGTAGCAACACCTAGTTTAAGACCTGTATTTGTGAGTGATGCCCCGCTTGTTTGATCTGTGGTTGCTTCCGTGCCGTTTATGTAGAGTTTAGTAGCAGACCCATTCCAGGTCATTACAATGTGATACCATGTAGAATAATTTATCCCTGTGGTTGTCTTACCAACATATGTAGTCCCATTGTATGTCCAGGCCCACAGTGCTCCTTGCCAGAACCCTATACTCATCCTGTTACTTGTATCAATGACCTGCTCAATAAACGTCTGAAAATCGCCAGAAAACCCTGTAGTCTGAATCCATAAAGCAACAGACCAAGAATTGGTAAGTGCTAACTCGGATAACGCATTCCGATAGGCGTAAGCAGAAGCATCAAAGGATAATGTGCCATTAATCTTACCGGCAGCATCAATCGTATCGGTGTTAACTGAGCATATAGCATTTAAACCGTTGCCAGAAGAGTCGGCAACGACCTTATCCGGGAGATTATCATTAAGTTTATAGTGACCTAAAAGGGGCATCTTATTGCACCTTTTTCAATAATCTTTCCAGTTGCTCACTCATCACGTCTTGCTTCCGGAGCATTTGCTGTTGCGTGTCCGCGATTATCTTGATGTCGGCTTGCATAGCGGTTATGGTGTCTTTAATTTGTAGCCGATATAAATCCGTGACCTTCTGATCAGCAGTTCTATCGGCCTCAATTCTAGCTGCTGTTTTTGATGTGGTTTGAACGTTTGAACGATTCTTTTCAATCGCTGTCTTCAATTCCCTGGAAGTTCCAAACATCCGGGCATCCACTTCCGAGATCATCATGTAGCCAAACCAAATCGCGGGGCCAAAAACTGTGCCAACGGCGCCTGAAGTGGCCAAGAGTAAGGCAAAACCCCACTTGATCCACCGGTGCCGCTCGTTACAAGTCTTTTGGTCATACACCATTGAATCATCCCACTACGAACGGGCCAATGCTGGATTCTGTGATTCTGAACGGCCCCCAGTACGAATCGCCGATGACAAACGGGCCAAGAGAATCGTCAATACAGAGATCAAGATATCCGTCTTCCTGATATCTGACGCTTGCCGGAACGTGTTGAAATGGTCCTACTGAATCGGCCGAAACTAGCCACGGCCCGACATACGAACCAACAGCAAGCGTTATTACGAGATCACATGGTGCTGAAGGCGAGGCACTAGGAGAAGCACTAGGAGCTTCTACATAGCTTCCAAATACCCGATTTACTGCTGTGCCTCGTTCTCCAAAAGTATGTTCCGGATCTGTCCCCAACCAATAAGCATCACCAAGCGATCCTGCATGCCAACTTATAACATAGTAATCGAACCGCCACCAGATATACCATTTCAAATCATCGTCATTGCGATACGAAGGCAATCCATTATAATCTCCGTTATACACATATATGCCACGCACATCTGGCACTGGTGCGGGTTGCGGGAAACCTTGGGTAATGAGCACATTAGGCATGACTACACCTTGACCGTCATGATTTGTTGGTGCATAAACGGTTGCTGTGTTTGGATACGTTTATTGAGGGAGTTGATAAGCCGCTCTAGAGCTTCAATGGCCGCGACTGTAGATGTTCTTTTGGTGTTCCAATATCCGATCCAAGAAGAATAACTCTCACTATCACTTCCATGTTCTCCCGCCACAGAACGTTCCGTAATGGGCATCAACAACCAAGCCGGTTCAGATGTAGAAAGAGCCGTCTCTGCGGACGCTAATGCTACCAATAGTTGTAGCAAATTGGCTTCAGCTTGATTGCGTGCTGCTATTGCTTGCGTGTTTATTGACATTTTTCAATTCCAATATGAATTTGGCCGACCGGAAAGGATAACCGGCCGGCCAAAAGACCCACAACATCCCGCAACAATCAGCTCGTCGGCTGTGAAAGATACGTGTAACGCGGCTCCTTCACAAAGAATCTCGACATGACCAGGGCATCTCCCCGGAACACGATTCGCCTCTTGTAGTCGTCGGCAGTCAGCGGCAGTGTTCGGCTGGTCAAAGCCTGCAACACCTCATACGTGAAGCTCTTCCTCGGCTGGCCGAATAACCAAGCTTTCTTCGCAATTGCCTCAGTGGCCACGGCTGCCTTGGCCCCACCGCTGTAGGTCTTGCCAGCCAGCAGCATCCGGTCAGTTGCAAGATACGTCATATCCTGCAGACTGATCGAGTAGCCAGCGAGGGTCAGCGGATTGGGAGAAACCGATATCCCAGTGTTCGTGTTGAAGGCCGCATTGGGCGTCATGGCACTGATCGAATGGACGATTTGGGCCGCAGACATGGTGTAAAGCGGATGGACCCACAATTCGAGTCCAACACGATCAAATCCCAGTCTCCAACCGGTCACCGGATCACGATTCCGGCTGAGAATGTCGAAGGCCGTGTTCAAATCATCCGCAGTGGATAGAACAGCAGTGCCGGAATTCACGTAATCAAGCGGTGCCGCACCAGCACTGGTCTTAAATGTGTCGGCAACCGGATCGGGCGTTTCGGAGTTGTAACAGTAGGTGTTGACGCGACCAAATGCAACGTCGATGCCCCTATCATTCTCGTTTCTGGCGATCGCCTCACCCACAGTCTGACAGGCGGATTCAAACTGACCCGCCGCAGCTTCACTGAGCATCCCTTCCAAGGTCATGCTTATGGCATGCTGATATGTCTCGGTATGCGGCGACCAAATCCAAGACGGCTTGATACCCACTTCCGGTGCTGTTTCCAGCTCAGCCAGAGGGCCTCCGGGCGTGCTCCCATCGTATGCCGCCCGAATGTGTTTGTGGCCAGCCGGGATGTTCGTCGATTCCTCGGTTGCCAGTTGCTTGTAAATGAGCGGAGCATACTGGTAGGAAGCCAAGACCTTCAGACCGAACATACCCAAGACGGTCGAGGACCACAAATCGATGGGCTGCATCAACTGAGCACTGACGCTACCGGCTGCTTCCGCCACAGCCCAATGGTTGGGATTGGCCAGTGCATTGCCAATGTCCGTGAAAAAATTGCTGCCGACCAAATCGCGGGCGAGTTTGGCGGGTGTGAGATTGGCCAAATCCGACACGGCAGACGGATCGAGTTGGCTGACCTTCTTGATCGTGTTGCCCTGGACACTTTCCTTCACGTCGAAGATCTTGTTGATCTTCTGTTTGATGGTCAGAGGCCGGCCGTTATCGCACAGCTGGGTCTCAAGGGCCTTGCGGAGTTCTTGCACGTTAATCATGATTTATTTCCTCAAAATCTTTTGAAAACAAACTCCAGGCGGTTAGTTGACGCTGCCCATAATGGCAGATGCGAACTCCACAATTGCGGTTGTGTCGGTGGCCGTAGTCGCCTTCGCCAATTTCCCAATCGCCTTGGCGGCGGTGGTGACAACCGTGACCGCCTGCGGCAATGCCCCGTATTTGCTGTCCGTGTCGATGGTATCGGGTGCCACGCCGACCAGAGTGCCAACAGGATGAGCCGCAGCGTCGCCGAAAGCGAACTTGGCACGACCGCGAATGGCGACCGTCAATACGTCGCTGGATTTGTCGCTGGAAGTTTCCAATGCGGAACGATACGACTTGGAAACACCCAGGAACGCTCCCGCTACAGCGGTTTGCATAGTTGCCACCGAAGCATCGCGATTGACGCCGCTGGCAGGTTCGCCGTAATAGTCCTCGGAATCGGTGCCACCTGAACCAACGGCGATGAGAATATCACCGACTTTGACTTCAGTGCTGGCACGAGCCTTGGTGACAACATCGTCGCCAAAGGCGCCAACCAGGTTCATTTGTCCAGTGGGGCTTGCTGATACGCTCATTATTTCACCTCAGTTCAATCGGGTAAACTATTTTTGCTGGAGACTCGAGTTCTCAATTACGTATTTTTTTAATCCAATTCTCGTCTTGTGCTGGGAATTGCGGAGGCAATGGAGACTGAACTACCGGTTCGGGTTGCACAGGAGCGACAGTCTCCTTGACCACATGGGATTGTTCCAACTTCTCAATCCGCTGTTCTAGGGCTTTAATTTCATCAATTCCCTCGTTGCAATCGTCTGAACAATCCTGTGCCAACGCCAATCCGAGATACGCCTTGACCTCAGACTCAATCTTGAGATATTTCTCATCGGCTGAACCCTCACCGAGTATGGCGGCATCAATCGCGGAATGCAGGGCTGCTACCTTCAGGTTCTCGGCATTCTCAACTGCAATCGCTTCTTCCATAATCCCCTCGTGGAGTGCGGCTGTGGCGGGCATAGGAACCAAAGCCAGTAATCTCACCTTTTGGATATTTGACACGACATACTTACCCTTACGCAGTTCGGATTCCTCGTATTGGACCTCAAATTCACCAGATATTCCTCCGAAACTCAAGCCAGCACGAGCATCAGCCAATAGACGCTGGCCGGTGGCATGTCCCTCACTGACGACCAAATCGCCACGGAGGCAGTCGTCATCATTATGGACATTTATGACGCGGGCAATCAGGTCATCGTAATCGCGTTCCGTCCAATTCTCATTATTACTTGTGTGATTCTTGAATATCTCACGACCCTCAAATTGAGCCATGGCTGATTCTCGAACCGCCCTGGTATAGATCCTCCCGTTCTTGGAAACCGTCCCTAAAATTGGGACGTTCTTGATCACGTTGCCCTCTATAATGAATGAATTGTTGGCGGAATATTCTTTGACGATATTCATTTTTCAATCCTCGATCTCATACCGCCAATTGTCTTGGTAGCCTTCACATCCTTCTTGTCATCCTTATCTAGTGTTTGACCGGCAGCAGGGTCGGTTTGACTCTCATCGTCGATTCTCGCCTCTTCCTCCTCCGGATCAAGACCCGCAGCTTGCTGCCAAGTAGCCTTTGACTCAATACCGGCAGCAACTCGGGTTTCGTGTTCCTGGGTCTCACTCAAGCGGTCGCGGGCAACAATAGCCGGACCCTTAGCTTGGATGCCTAAAACCTCCCATACATCCTCTGGGAGATTGAGACGAGCTGCATCACCCAAAACACACCGCTTTATAATCTTCTCCCAAAATTCGGCTATACTGGACTGCTCACGCTCCCTCCGCTTGGTGCCTGGGTTCTCCTCTACTAGGGAACCCGCGAATGACTGTTGGCTTCCCCTACCAGAGAGCATAGAAGCAGGGAGCGTGTAAAAATTCCCTATACACTCCAAGGTCTGGTCATATACCAGACTGAGGCTTTGGCTGTCAGGGAATTCGGGGCCAGGCACAAAGTTCAGGCCCTTGTTGATATGCAAGAAAGAGCCAGGAGATATATCGGTGGTGGAGACCGAATAAGGAGTAGCAGAATCGCCTACCTTGGTCACTGAACCGGTGGCAGCATCGCGGATGTTCGAGGCTACCACATCCGAGGGAGCAGTCTCATGTTGGACCACACCAGCCACACTGGCACGCACCATCGCTCCTTGTCGGAATGCTGCACGAAGGACCGTGGCTTGAATCAGATCATCGATTATGGCGAAATAACTGGGTAATCCCCTCTTATGATTCCGGGCCTTTCTATTGGCATAATGGAACATATCGTCGGCACTTACAACTTCTTCTTCAGTGTTCGGCCATACGATATTAAAGGCGTCCGGTGCGTAATACTGCCATTTCTTATTATGGATGCCGAATGACCAGTCTTCACGATTCGTCCCAGCCATGGACACATTCGGGTCCTCGTGATCCATTCTCTCCGGATATTTCTGGCTTGGGCGTATGAAGTCAGGTTCAATAATTGAAATCAGCGGTAGATTTGTATTATCCTGGTCGCGGGTGTCGGTTGCGACTCGGATGAACACCTCCCCTTCAGAATGGATGCGATTATGAGCTTCTATCTGCCATTCATTTATATTGTTGAAATCAACCACGTCGTCAATGAATTTCTGGACACGCTCGACAAGTTTGATATTACGACCGACCTGCTTGGAATAGCACGTGAACTGGATACCCGTGGAACCGTAAATCAAGCCGGAGAGACACTGTATGACGCCCTGAATAGTGGGGCACTGTTCATAAAGCATTCTACCTATCCAGCGCACATAATCCTGATGGACGATAGTCAATACGACCGGTGTGCGGTAAGACCAGATATTGCGGATAAGTGCGGGTATTCTAGTGAGATCGGAGAAATTCTGCAGAACATTGAATGAGGCCGGCATGTTCCCAGGAATTGTGGCGACATTCTCACGAACCGGTATGCCAGGATTGAACTGCTTATCCTTCAGAATTATCAGATGCTGCTCTAGCTGACGTTGGTGTTCGCGTAGTTGATATTCGTGTATCTCCTGCTGCAATTTATCAACAGATTCTTGCACAGGCGAAGGTTTGGATCTAAACCACATAAATTATCTCCATACTATGTTTGAATTCAACTGATATAATCAAATGTGCGAACTGCCATTTGACAAGCGTCTACCGCGTCGTCATGTAC
>Ga0208046_1000174_pt1 | contig 13689 bp, 13 predicted proteins | sample PL_2010_300m_FD_184161 | JGI IMG/M metagenome (GOLD analysis project Ga0208046, IMG submission 184161) | Freshwater microbial communities from Powell Lake, British Columbia, Canada to study Microbial Dark Matter (Phase II) - PL_2010_300m... | ecosystem: Environmental > Aquatic > Freshwater >... | reverse complement strand
ACCCAGATGCTATCATCCGGGCAGGGGAACCGCTACTGAATTTCAACTAGGATAGGGACATCTTCCAAGAGTGTCACCTTTGCGCGACCACGGTTCTTCTTCAACCACCTGTGCACAGTCTTGTTGGAGCCAGCGGCCTTCTTGCGCGAGTGACGGTACAGCCGGACTGCGAAGTTCGAGTCCTCACCGCTGGTTTGGCCTACATATGCAGCATTACCCCTACGCGCGAAGATGACATATACGCCCTTCTTGCTGGCTAGAGGACCGAGTTGCGTCTTGAAATCCCTGCCGCCTTCAGACGGCAGCTTCACGGGACTGCAGAAGTAATAGCCGCGTTGTTTAAGCTCGATGCGAAGCACAGGCATCGACACCTCCCTTCTTTTGTCAGGCGGCGGGTAGGGCGGGTTCCGTTTCCTGGCCGAAGTAGGCGAGATACACGGACTTGGCAAATGCCTCTGGAAGCGCACCATTACGTGCAAGTTCCTCCACTTTCGTCATCGCACGGAAGGGCTTGTTCTTCCCTTGCGGCTGGTACCCAAGCGTTGTCTCCAAGTCGTCTGGGCTAAACATGTACCGCTTGTTTGTGCCAAGGAGCGACCCGATTACTTGGTTGGTCTTGACTTGCTCGGGTTTCGACGAGTCCTCATCATGTATGACTGCATAAGGAATACCGAAATGGTTGAGCACCTGCTGAAACAGGGGGATGCTCGCTTTGCCGCCACAGTCTACGAGAGTGACATCATATCTGAGATGGGGAAACCGGGTGAAAATGCCTACGCAGTCGGCAGCGCGACGTATGGCCCACTCCGCCGTCTGTTCCTCGAGAAGTGTGACTCGTCTCGCGAAGAAGACTTCGTTCACCGCAGGATTGAACTCCGCGAGCATTCTGAGGCGTTTCTTGGCATCTACCTGGCCGGCACCGCCGAACAACTCACCTTTCGGCTGCACAACCGACACGTGCCTTAGTGAGTCCTTCACCACTCGGATGATCGAGCGATGCCTGACTGCCATATCCAGGAATACAGGTGAGTGCGTCGTGCATATGACCTGGAACCCGTTCTTCGCTGCGATGCCATACAGCGCGTCCCGCATCTTTCTGGCCATGTGCGGATGCATGTAAAGCTCTGGTTCTTCCACGGCTACCACCACGGCGCGGGAAGGCGCTGCGGGTTCGTTGGCCTGAGCGGCCTGGGGTTCATCCTCGATCTCAGCGAGAACCTGGAGCAGCGTCAGGATTAGGGCACGCTGCAGCGCGTTACCTTGGTTATTGACCGTTGTTGGGAGTCCGCCGGCGCATTCCCTCAGTTCCAGAGTGGTGCTCGGCAAGAGAAGGGGTTTGATGTCTGGCTCGGCGGTCGTGATCTCCGCCACGCCCCCCGTGATGAGTTCGAGCCCCTTGTTTATTTTCTCTTGGATGTCGCGTATCTCCGGCGCCTGCGTCTCCGGGTGATCACGGTTCGGTCGGAAGAGGGCTAGAACCTCCTCGACTTTGCTCTTGAGTTCGACGACCTCTATCCGGTTCAGCATCTTTCGCTCGACTATCAGACTGACAATCTTCCCGTAGGTAGACTTCTCCTTGGCATCAGTTTCGTCGGTGGCCTCATGTACCGCGCGGACGTTGATCAGGCGCGGGACGACGGAATTGGCATTTGACTTCCAGTTTCCGCCTCCCCCCGGGTTCTTGACCCAACTGGGAGCCAGGCGCTGCACGAGTTGAGGCTTTCCGCTTCGGACCAATGCGCGCAGTACCTCTCGGCCTTCGCTGTCCACCCTGGCCTTGCGGGAGGGAATCGCATCGATCAGGTCTTTGTAGTCATCAGGAAAGTTATTCCATGAACGGTCGTTGTCCGGCCACTGAGAGAACGACTCTTCACTCGAATAGGAGTAGTATTGCTCCTGCCACGCGGACTTGTCATCTTCGCTGGCAGCATCCGTCCAGAACTCCTTCTTTAGGGTCCAGACGCCATCGTGCGTGCGCCCACTGACCGCTATGGCAGTTGTCTCCTGGGGCGTCAGCTGGTCGAAGTGCCCTATCAAGGCGATGGCGTGCTCCGAGTCCGTCTCGTAGTTGTGGAACAGCCGCGTGTCCTTTATCTGCTGACCTGACAGGAATACCTCCAGAGCCCGTAGCACCGAGGACTTACCGGCGTTGTTCTCGCCAATCAGTACGGCGATGTCCTCCCAGTCTAGCGATGCATCTTTGATTCCCTTGAAGTTGTGAATCTCGAACTTGCACAGTCGCATGATTAGATCCGCGACGTTGGCGGGGGCCCAGCTACTGAATCACAGACCCGCTTCGAGAGAACTACCGGTTCCGGCATGGTTGGATTCTAGGATTCGCCTACCGGGATGTCAAGCCGTCCGGTCCTCGTCGGGGGGTGGAGGGGCGTCGGGGTCGGGTTCGTAGCGGGTCTTTGACTCAACCTGAGCCTCAACCTCGGCCTGGTCCTTGGACTCGGCCAATCTACAATCTACAATCTGCAATCTTAAATGCCTCGATGTCCCGGAGCTTCCCGGAATAGGGTGCCTGTCCCTAGTTCCCGCCCCGAATTTCCCTGTTGGAGTATGAGTCCGTTACGACGGTGTCGTTCACAACGCGTCCAAAACACGGTCTGCCAACCATGCTCATCTCGTAGTAGTAGAGCTTGTCGCGAGGGACCTCTGGGTGTACAGGCCGAAGACCGGACAGTGCATAGACCGTCTCATAGTAGTACCATGCCCTACTTTCCGCGTTCGCGAAGAAGCAGCATACATGGACGTAGTTGGTGTCAATGGTCGAGTCGATGACCGGCATATACTTGAGCGCGGTGGCGACCTGATTTACAGAGTCGCCTGACGGTAGGTACAAGCCGCCAGTAGCCCACGATATAGTGGATAGTGACCTTCCAGTGTAGGCGTTCGGCTTGGCGCTGGTGTCAGACCTGAACAACACATTGAGACCGACTGCGGGAGCAGCACCGCAGTTCTTCAGTGCAACGCGCAATTGCATGCACTGTGATACTGGGTCATACCCTTCGAAACTGAGTCGTGCTACCAACCATGGTCGACGCTGAAGCTCGAACATCTGCCAGGCGTAGTCGGCACTGCGAGCGGCTTCGTTCGCACTTCGACGGGCCTCCCTTGCGCTCAATACGGCGGCCATGACCGCGGCAACAGTGGATGCCGCGACCACGATCTCGACTATGACCTGTATCCTGTGTAGGTAGGGTGGCTTCGGTTCGGTCACGGTGGGATTCTAGGGTTGGCACGGACGAAAGTCAAGCGGACTGTGAATCGTCGGCGGGCGGCGGGTCCGTCCTGAATCCGATGTTCGTCCGGAACCCCTTTGTGTCTTGGTGTCTTTGTGGTGCACTCCTATCTCGGTTCTAGGGGTCGTCGTCGGGCGGCGGGGGGGCGTCGGGGTCGGATTCGTAGTACGTCTCAGACTCAACCTGAGCCTCGACCTCGGCCTGGTCCTCGGACTCGGCCAATCTACAATCGACAATCAGCAGGGGAGGGGGATCGAGAGATCGAGGGATAGAGAGATCGAGGGATCGAGGGGCCCGAGGCCGTCAGCCGTAGGCCCGACAACTGCTCACTGCTAACCGACGCCGCGTCGCCCCGACGCCGATGGAGGGGTCTCTTCGGCCTAACTGCTCACTCGCTGCCTGCGGCAGCGCGATGTCCCGAAGCTCCCCAAACATGGTGCCTGTCCCTCATTCCTCCCCGAAATGGTGTGCCTGTCCCCAGCCACGCCCTATTTGACCAGCAGGACTTTGCGTGGTCGGGTGGTGGCCTCGGATCTCAGGAAGTAGACGCCGGGCTTCGGGTACAGCACGCGCCTGCCCATCGCGTCGAAGACAGTCGCGCCCTGCGGCAGGTTCCTGACGATGGTAGCTGCCAGTCTGCGGCCCGGGGCTCGCGAATTGGGGTCTTCATCGGCGACGCCGACGTTGCCAAGCGAGTCGGTCTTGACAAGGTAGACGTCATAATGCGCCGATGGCACGATCCAGCCCGCGATAATGTAGCCACCATCTGCAGACTGTTGGACCGATTTGCCATCGGCGCCGCCAGCCGGATTGCCGCCGTGTGCTCGGGTCCAGAGCGTATCTCCAGACGAGCTGGTTCTGATGACACAGACATTAAAATGCTCTCCGCCGGGAGGAACGTAGCTGCCCGTGATGATGTAGCCGCCATCCGAAGTCTGTTGGACTGAATTGCCCCAATCGTAGGTACGCCCGCCGTAGGTTCTGGTCCAGAGTGTCTCACCGGCATTGTCGGTCTTTATGAGATAGACGTCGGATCCTCCAGCGCCAAAGGAACGCGTGTAGCCCACGACCACGTAGCCGCCATCCGAAGTCTGTCGGACTGAGTTGCCCAAGTCGTGATCTGTTCCTCCGAAGGTCCGGGTCCAGAGCGTGTCACCCTGAGCGTTGGTCTTCACTAGATAGACGTTGCCGCAGTCCGGGGTCCCAATTCCAAAGGAGAAAGTGCAGCCAGTAATGATGTAACCGCCATCTGTAGTCTGCTGCATTGAAAAGCCGATATCGTAGTGAGGCCCACCGTACGTTCTGGTCCATTGCGTGTCGCCCGCGCGATCGGTCTTGATAAGATAGATCTCGCTATCCCCTGAAACGGTTGTGAGACCTGCCACGATGTACCCGCCGTCAGTGGTCTGACTCACTGAGTAACCAGCGCCATCACCTGTTCCGCCGTAGGTTTTGGTCCATAGGGTATCACCCGAAGCATTGGTCTTGACCAGATAGACATCACCGCCCCCTGCACCAAATGACGTAGTCATCCCGGCGACGATATAGCCGCCATCAGCGGTCTGCTGGACCGAATAGCCTTCGTCGCTGCCCGTTCCGCCGTAGGTACGGGTCCAGAGCGTGTCGCCCGAGGCGTTGGTCTTGATGAGGTAGATGTCGTCGCTCCCCGCGCCGTAAGAATAGGTGAGGCCGGCCACGACAAACCCGCCGTCAGCGGTCTGTTGGACAGAACGGCCCTGATCAGCGATTGACCCGCCGTAGATTCTCCACCAGCTCGTTTGAGCTGAGGCAATAGAAGCAAGGCATGTTGCGGACAGCAGAACGATCAGGCCCTGAACGTAGACCCTTCTTGTCACACTTCCTCCCTTGATATCTGCGGTTCGAGGCGTTCCGCGGGCTCTCGATTTCGCACCATGGCCAGATTGTAGGTCGCGCGGGCGGGATGTCAAATCTGCCTCGGGGTCGGCCAATCTGCAATCGACAATCAGCAGGGGAGACGGATCGAGAGATCGAGGGATAGAGGGATCGAGTGTCAGGAAGCCGTCAGCCATGAGCCGGTCAACTGCTCACTGCTAACCGACGCCGCGTCGCCCCGACGCCGATGGAGGGGTCTCTTCGGTGCAACTGCTTACTCGCTGCCTGCGGCAGCGCGATGTCCCGAAGCTTCCCGGAATAGGGTGCCTGTTCCCAATTCGGCCGCTGCTGGCATCGAGTGAGTGACTGTCCCTAATTCCCTCAGGGCCTGTTGGTCCTCCGGCATTTTGTCGCGGCGGACACTCTCCGAGACAAGTGGTTCGCTAGGGCCAGCAGTTCCAGCGCGATCAGTGGCTTGTCCAAGAACCCGTGTGTGTGCGCGCGTGGATTCCGTATGCCCGTCATGCAGCCAGCTAAGATGTCCATGTAACCGATTTGCTCACTCTTGTCGGACATGGATTTCAGTGGAGTTAGCTTCAACTTGGGAGCCGACAAGGAGAACGCCTTCCGCATGAGGTCGGCGCCAGTCAACTGCAGGCCGCTTCGTGTTCGGACCATGCTTTCGAGGTACTTGTAGCCTTCCTCTACTGCGAGGCCGTAATCACCTCTCTCGAATAGCCGCCGCGTGGCGATGCGCAAAGGCTCCTCCGTAACCAGAGAGTCGAACAGGCGGACTTGTTCGTTCTGCCCGATGCGAGCAGTGAATCCCATTCCGGCCGCAACGGCCTTGATATCACGTGCAACCGCGATGGCCGCTTGCGCTTGGCGCACGAACTACTGCCTATGGTATAGGTGCTTCGCCATGCTGGCGAAGATATGGTCAATCTGCTCCTGTGTGGCCTCTGGGGGGATGTGGATCTGCACGTCTACGTGAAGCGATGGCACCGCCGAAGGAGGTTGCAGCGGCCCAGTCAAACTCGGCTGATTCGGTGTCAGCGGGGGGGCCGGAGCAACCGCGGCGTCGGTCTCGATGGTTGGCGAAACGGGCGCCAACGGCACCGGCGTGCTGAGTGACAGTTTGCCATCCTGCTCGGTGAGAAGTCCACAGGATTTCATGATCTCGATTAGGCAGTTGGTCCCCGTGCGGGTTGTCGGACCCGAAGGTAGCGAAAGTGCGTGTGATATTCGGTTGCCGCATTCACCACTCGCGATTGAGCCCTGTACCCGGAACATGTCGATGACTGGTCTCATCACAGGCGCTGTTGAGAGCACATCACGCCATGCTCTTTGTACTTCGTCCGTCAGGTGGTTGCTGATGGCGATGGCGAGGCGTCGGCCGGGTTCCGTTAGCTTCTTGCGCTTGCCACCTTCCAGCAGACCTACACTATGTAGGAAAGCATGGTTAGAGGAGGCTTCGGTGCGGTGGACGCCCGCTTTGGTCGCTATGTCATCGAGTTTTACATCCACGTCGCCGAACAGTGAGTACGCGTGTAGTATCCTAGAGACAACGTCATAGCTGCTGCCGGGAAGCTTCAAGCTGATAGGTTCGCTCATCTAACGTTCCTTTCTGGCCGCCATCCGACGTTCTGTCGCCGTCGGCGCAGTTCCGTATCCCGCGTTCATCGATACCGACAAATCCACGTGGCGTCCGACGCTCACGATAGTTGGAATCATACGCTGGCGATGATTGTTGTCAAGGCCGCCACTCGTCGTCGGAGGGCGGAGGGGCGTCCGGGTCGGGCTCGTAGCGCGTCTCAGACTCAACCTGAGCCTCAACCTCGCCTAGCTGCTGCTTCAGCTTCCGCAGGTAGTCGTCAGGCAACATGACTGGATGCCATCGGTTCGGCTCGGCCATCGCTAGCGGGCTTCCAGGAACTCCCTGATGGCGGAGGCGGGGATGCAGGCGGTGAGGCTGGCGCCGTAGGGCATACGCGCGACCTTCTGTTTCGCATCATCGAAGATGCTGATGGTGTCCGCGACCTGGGCATAGACGATGCCCGCGAACTTGCCGGTGCTGGGTTTCATGTCGACCGGCCTTCGATGGTCGCGATTTCGTCTTCGGTCAGGCCGTAGAGTTCGTACACGAGGGCGTCTATCTTCGACTGAACGGAGGCGACTTTGCGCAGGAGGGCGCGGGCTTCGGAGACGACTTCCTTCTCCTTAGCCTGATACGTAGCAAGGTCGCGGGCGAGGGGAATCTCTTTGACTTCCGGCCAGATCTTGCCCTTGAACTTGGGCAGGACCTTCTGCAGGTACTTGAGAATCTCCTTCGGAGCGATGACGTTTGTCGTCTTGCGGCCTTTGCCGTTCAGGCGGATAGCGAACGCGGGCGGGCTTGGGACACGAGCCGAAGCCGCCGGAGAGGGACAGTCCCCGGCGTGTGGCTTCGCCACCGCAGGAGCGAGCGGAGCGCCGCAATCCGGGACAGTCCCTGCGGCTTCGGTGAACAGATCGGCAGCGTCGCCAATCTCGCCGATGCCGGACAGGACGAAATCCGCTGCTGGTTCGGGCTTCACCTGAACCTTGGGGTGGTTCCGCAGCCGGCGCAGGGCCGAGTCCGGCAGGCTGAGCGTGATGGCTTCGACTTCGGCCTCGGGCAACTCGTCCGGCCCGGTGAGCCGCGTCAGCCGCGCGCCAAAGAACTGGTTCAACTTGGCCAGCGCCTGTTTCGTCTCAATCATCTCATCCACGAACTTCACCAGCTTGTCATGCTGCGCGACCTCGCGCTTGTCCTCGAAGTTGATGCGGTGGACGGGAATCCGCTGGAGGCGGATTTGACGGGACACGCCCTCGCCGCGGCCCTTGTGCCCGGTCCAGTAGTTCAGGAGTCTGGAGTTGAGGACCGCGAGGACGTACTTCAGACTCTCGCGTGTCCCTTCTTTCCTGACATACAGGTTGATGTCGGAGTTCTCGTAGAAGCCGCCCGTCTGTATGGCGTACACGTTCTGCTTCCCCCATCGTGACGTGACAATCTTCTCGGCGTCGTAGATGGAACGGCTGTGCGGGCGATGCAGACGCCACCACGGGTAGGCTTCACCGTAGCGGACGAGCCGAGCGGCAAGTACCTCACGATACTTGCTGAGATGAGCGAGAATCGCCGGGTAGTCGCTGGGTTTGAACTCATCGTCCACATAGAGCAGGTACGACCTCTCTGCCGGTTCGTTTACTAGATAGGCGTCGATGTCGGAGTTCTTGTACGTCGGCTTGACAATCCGGGCTTCTTTGTCGTCGTCCTTGAGTCGCCCGGCGGTCTCGGCATCCACCACGAATATCCCATCACCGGTCGAGATTCCCCGACTGCGTGATGGTGGTATCAACTCGGCGTACTTCTCGGACAGGTAGTCGGCGTTCGAGAATATGCCGCAGTCCAGTTCACACAGGTCGGTGATATGGGCGGCGCGCTTCTCTATGCTCTTCAGCAGAGTGCCCTCGCCGGACGTGTAGAACAAATCCCATGGCCCTCCATCGAGCTTGCCCTGCGTTTCTGCACTTAAGTGAATGTCAACGTACTCGTCCGAGTGTTTTGTCTTGGCCATGAGGCCGGAGATGTGGTCTATGGCGCGGGCAAGGGGCGGGCGTTTGTCGTCGGGTTTGGCCGGCGGCACGGCTTTGACTTTGACGATCTTGATTCGATGCTTCTGTTTGCGCTCGATGTTTGCTGGGTTGGGCATGCCGTCGAGGTGGCCTGCGTTCGCGGACGCGCTGGGGCATTTCTCAAGCACGAAGACCATGTTGTGCTGGCCAGGAGCGCCTTCGAAGATGCGGGTCTCGCCGAAGTCGATGATTTCGAGTATCAGGGCGTTCTCAAGGATGAACTCGCGCAGGTGGGTCGCGCCGTCCGCGGTCGGCCAGTAGGAGGTCGTGATGAAGCCCAGCTTGCCACCCTCGCGCAGCTTGACCAGGCCGAGGATGATAAACCAGTAAAGGTAGTCCATCTTTCCCTGGTAGTGCCGGTTCCAGTAGGGCAGGGCCTCGCGAGTGGAGCGGAAAAGTTCCTTGTGGCCCTTCTCGCCGACGTAGGGCGGGTTGGAGCAGACGTAGTCGTAGTCGAAGTGGCTGGTCAGGAGTTCGCGCACCGGGCCTTTCGGGTCGTGGCGGATGAGTTCACGGTTAGCGTCGCGGACGAAATGGTTGTTGTTCGGGTTGAAGAGCGGGCCGGCCCCAATCAGGGCGAGTGAATCGCCGGGCGCGGTCATCAGTTTGACGGCGTGCAGGTCTCGCGGCACGCCGGCGGAAGCGTCCACGATGGCCCGGACCAGCGGAGTAAGCTGTATCAGCATGTTCACTTCGGTGATGTAGTTGGCAAACTGGCTGATTTCACAGCCCCACAGGCCGTTCATCATGGCGTAGAGCAGTTCCAGCATCTCGTTGACGTCGGTCTTGCTGTAGCGAGTCAGAGTGCGCATGCGAAAGGCGGCCTCGACCAGGAACCCGCCGGAACCGGTAGCGATGTCGAGGACCAGCTTGGGCGTGCGACCGCCTTCCTCGAAGCGGAAGAAGGCGTCTTCGTTCGTATACCCGACGCGGTCCCATATGAACCGGATCATTTCGCGCGGGGTGTAGTATTGACCCTTGTTCTTGCGGTCAACCCGCTCCACGAACTGTTCGTACACCGTGCCGAGCACGTCGGTATCGAGCAGGCCGAGGTTGAACCGGGCCAGTTCGTAGAGGACGTCGACGATGGTCTCTTCCGAGGGCGGGTCGTACCAGAAGTAGTTGTGGTGCGAGCCGTAGAGCCAGGAGTAACGGTTCCCGGCATAGAGGAACGCCTGTTTCAGCACTTCCTGAATGCGCCGGCCAAGGGTCTCGTACCAGCGGCGGAACCCGCCGTTGTAGAGCCGCTGGTCCAGGAACTTCACGTCTTCCCACATGCGGGCCACGAGGAAGCGGGTCATGGTGAAGTACGCGACGCGTGTGACGAATACGTCGAAGGCCCGGGCCTCGACTGAGCCGGCACGGGCATTCAGGTAGCGGTGCACCCGGTCATCTTTGGCCGGGAGGTAACGGTGGTCGAGTTCCCAGGCAATCTGGTCGAGTTCGTGCAGCACCGATTCGCGGTCGTCCACGTTGAACTTGGACTTCAGGATGCGCTCCAGGTCGCCCTTGAACCGGTTCGCGTCGTCCACCAGCAGGTGTACGATTCGGTGAATGGCAGCCACGAGTTCTTCAGGGTCGGGCTTGGGCAGGAGGGATACGTCTTTGCCCGCCAGCAGGAGCGCGACTTTCGTTTCTCGGGTTAGGTCCTTACGTCGGAACTGGCTGACGAACTCAAGGAACGCCTTGGTGTTCGGGAAGTCAAGCACGTTTTTCGGCTGGTCGTGGAACGCTCGGTACAGGTCGAGCAGACCGATGCGGTTCACCTCCAAGCCGTTCTTCTCGTAGACGAGGATGTGGCGCATGTTCACAAGGACGCCATGTTCGAACGGAGGCTTGAGGTATCGGCTGACCTGCGGTTGGTGTTGCGTCAGGTCCACGGCGTCGGACCCTTTGGCTTCAAAGAAGAAGGGGTGCAGGAGCGTATCAGTGGGCTGGAAATCGGGGATGCCGGTGCTGACGGCATGCTCAGAGACGAACTCGTCAGGCGGAAAGAGCAGAACTTCGCGGAGGAAGTCGGTGAGCAGCTTGGGCTTGATGAACTCGTCTTCGTCCGGGCAGCCGTCGGAAGCCATGTAGGATGAGTAGTCGGTAAACCGGCCGTGCGAGAGTTGGGAGTACAGCTTCGAGTAACGGTCGAGAATCGCGACCGTCTTGGCGATGATACGTTCCGCTTCGTCCTTGGGGAAGGGGTTCAGGCGTTCCACGCAGGGTTAGATTACACCGGGCACCATTACAGTCAAGCCGTCACGTCGCGCTGGCACTTGCGCCGAAAGCGAGGTTTTTGACTGGGTGGGTGTCAGTGCGGGAGTCACAACGGGTGCCAATACGGGAGTCACAGCCGGTGCCAATACGGGAGTCACTACGGGTGCTTGAGCGGGAGTCACTGCCGGTGCCAATACGGGAGTCACTACGGGTGCTTGAGCGGGAGTCACTGCCGGTGCCAATACGGGAGTCACTACGGGTGCTTGAGCGGGAGTCACAGCCGGTGCCAATACGGGAGTCACTACGGGTGCTTGAGTGGGAGTCACTGCCGGTGCCAATACGGGAGTCACAACCGGTGCTTGAGCGGGAGTCACTACGGGTGCCAATGCGGGTGTCACGGCGGGTGCTACGACTGGGGGAGTGGCCCCCTCCCCCAACCCTCTCTTGTTTCGGGCAAAGTAATGTTGCACTTTTTCCCGGGAAAGAGCGGATTATAACTATGAGGATAGCAGTATGAGCAGACGAAATTGTCACCCGCCGCACCATGAGAGCCCGCACGAGCAGCGACTGCGGGAGATTGTGGATGTATTCGTACCGGATGATTCTCAGAAGCAGGCGTATCTGGCGTTTGCGCGAGAGCTTACAGCGGTGCAACGGAGAGCTTACACCGTTCACCGCGTCATTCCGACCAAGCGGAGCGCGGGGAGGAATCTCGCAGCGAAGCAGGCCGGGCGAGACCCCTCGTCGGACCTCGGGGTGACAAAGGGGCGAGACCCCTCGTCGGACCTCGGGGTGACAAAGGGGCGAGATCCGTCGTTCCTGCTCGGGATGACAGATGGGCGAGACCCCTCCATCGGCGTCGGGGTGACAGGGACGACGATGCGTCAGCGGCCGTTCCCTGACTACAGCATGAGAACGAAGCGCATCGTTGCGAAGTGGTTTGAGCGAGGGTTGCACGGTCGCTTGCTCAGGCTCATCGGTGAGGCAATTCTGCATGGGCGGATGCCTTGATTCGGAGGTGAAAGATGAAAGGCATGAAGGATCGGGCAGAGCGGATGATTGAGAACTACGCGGCGCGGCTGAGAGTCGGGCAGTGTGGTTACTCGCGAGTCGGTGACCTCAAGGGGCAGGCCGAGCGTTACGCTGCGGCAGTCGCCCGCAATAAGCGCATAAAGACCGCGACCGGCGCCGTGCTCGCCGGTCTGGACGAGCCGACCATAAGGCGCCCCTTTTACCACAGTTTCGCCCTGAAGCTGGGCAAGATCGACCGCGATGCCTGGGGCGAGCATGCGAAGCGGGAAGAGGGTCGAATCCTCGTGGACACGTGGGTGTCCCGGGGTCTGACCCGGGTGGCCCTGCTCAGAATCGCGCGGGACGTGTTCAAGCTGGACTTGACCAGCGTCGAGCCGCCGGCTTGCGCCCCGGCAAAGGCGGGTGTAGAATCAATCAGGGATTAGCGTGGAATCTATCAGGGCGTCCGGTATGCCGACGCGCGCTGTCCGGCAACGGGCCGGCCGTGAATGTTGCCGGGTTCCCTGTTAGTCCGTATTTGACCGGTCCGCGGTCAGGCGCGCCGGCAGGTTGCAGGTGTCCGTTTCGGTGTTACTCAGGAGGTGTCTTATGAAAGACGCCGCACTGGCTGAGGGAATCCTCAGGGGCACGATAGACTTCAAGGTGTTCTGGGACGAGTACTGGGACCGGGTCTATCACAGTGCCTATACAATGGTCAGCGACGCCGAGGAAGCGAAGGACCTGACTATCTGCGTATTCACGCGGGCCTGGCAGAGGATGGCCCGCTACGACGCGACCAAGGGCAGCCTTTGGACGTGGCTGCATCTCATAACCAAAACCGTAGTGATTGCGTTCCTGCGCAAGCGGAAGCTTTCGACCGTGAGCCTCGACCGTCTGGTCGAGAAGCGGCGGGAGCCGACCTGCGACGGGCCCGAGGCGGCGCACGCGCGGACCGAGCTCTGGCGAGCGGTGGATGAGCTGCCCGAGCCGGAGCAAACGGTGATCGAGCTTCACTATCACGACGGGTATACGTGGGCCGAAGTGGCACGGCGGCTGGGCAAGCCAATTCGGACCGTGAAGTTTCACGCCATGCGCGGGCTCGTCATGCTGCAGGGCAGGCTGTGAAACGGGCGGTTCCGTACAGGAGGTACGATGGCGAATGAACGTAAGGACGCGACCGACATAGATTTCACCGAGGCCGAGATAGACATGTTCGGCGACTTCACCGAGGCGGTGCAGGCTGGAAAGAAACCGGACATGGAGGAGTATCTGAAGCGCTGCCCGGGCTCAGAGGCCAAGCTGCGGCCGATACTTGAGACCGCGCTGCTACTGGACCGGGAGATAACCCAGTTCCGGCGCAAGTACCCGCACGTTGACCTCCGCAAGCTGCGAGAGATGTCCCGGAAGCCTCGGCCCAAGAAGAAGTAGTTCGCACTCCTTCCGGTCAAGACCCGGCCCATGCGGCCGGGTCGTTTTTCCATTGCACTTTTTGCCGGGAAAGAGCGGATTATAACATGAGAACAGAGAGTCAGAGCGTTCTTTGATAACCAGGAGAACCGGACGCAAGGGCAGCGATTGCGAGACCGGCGTCGCTAACTCAGGCAAAAGGAGGTGATAACCATGCCTATTGACCCGACCAAACGGCTCAACAACTGGGACGAGAAGTACAACCTCGAACGCGTCAACGCCATCCTGACCGAGAAGCGCCCAACGATGC
>Ga0208046_1000173_pt1 | contig 13769 bp, 14 predicted proteins | sample PL_2010_300m_FD_184161 | JGI IMG/M metagenome (GOLD analysis project Ga0208046, IMG submission 184161) | Freshwater microbial communities from Powell Lake, British Columbia, Canada to study Microbial Dark Matter (Phase II) - PL_2010_300m... | ecosystem: Environmental > Aquatic > Freshwater >... | reverse complement strand
TCACCAGCGGATGCACCACCCAGTCTTACTAAGGGGCCCAAAGCTGGTAGAATCAGAGATACTGCGGCATCAATAGCTGCAGAACCCTTACCATATGCGTCATCCATACCGAAGCCTGCTCCCATAGCGGCTGCACCTTCGATGCCTCCCGCAGCTAGAGCAGTATGAAATGGGTTTAATCCCATAGCACCGGCACCCATAGCAGCCAAAGGAGCCGCAGCTAGAGCAGCACCAGTGACAGGAGATGTTCCTAGTTGAGACATGACGGCACCCTCAGCACCATACTCTTCAGAAGTCTTCGAAGGGTCGTCGGTCAAGTACTGGCCGATCAATGACCGGCCGATAAGGCTGAATGCGTCTTGAGCAGTCTGTTTGCCTACAACATCAGATTTACCAGTCTTGGCAAACTCATCTGCAGTATAAGGGGCGTATCGATCGATGAAGGGGTTGTCCCTGGCTACAGCATCGGCACGGGCAGTCTTGATGTCTTCATCCATCTTACCCTTAGCCTGGGCACCGCGCGCAGTCTTATGCTCTTCCCACTGTTCATCTTGGACAGCTTTGCCCACAGTACCAGGAGGAGCTGCTTTGTTGAACTCATCCATGCTGTTGTAGGACTTATCTGTGATGCCTGTCTTACCATCAGCTGTTTTGTATTCGATTCTAAAAGCCATGTTACAGTCCTAGTGGGTTGGATTTTGTTTTTGCAGCACCCTTTGTGTCTTTCTCACCTTGCTTCTGTAAGTCGCTGTACTCTCGTACAAACTTAGGGAGCATGGTAGCGGTAAACGCCATGATCTTATCAGCAGGCACCTTAGACAAGTACCTGGAAGTGATACGGTTCACCTGGGCATCCCGTAAATCACCGCTAATCTTTCCGGCGATAATGATCTTAGCACCAGTCATCTCACCTAGCATAGCCTCATAGTCTTCAGCGCTCAACCAACCCTGCATGCGTCGACCGAACTCACTGTCAGCGATAGATGCACCAGACTCTTTACGAAGCACTGATGTTAATGCAGTGGCCTTAGCAGGAGTACTGTCTGGGTTGTCCTTCAATTCATTCATGGAATAGATCAGAGCACCACTTTCCGCGACCTTCTCTTGGATGGTACGGTCTTCAGCTCTTGCTCGGAACCCTATGTCAGTCTTACGCTTCTGCTCTTCAGTACCGGTCTTGAAGCGGTCTTGAGCAGCCTTCTTACTACGCTCCACAGCCGCACGGGCACGAGTCACGAATGAGTCATTCTCACCGTACCGAGCTGCTAGATCGTCTACATGGTTGTCAATACTTTCGATATTAGTCAAGAACCCTAGCTCATCTGTACCCAGCTTTGAAAGCGAGTCACGGACGTCCTTGAGTTCCATCTGTTTCACACTATCAGCAGTGTCATCACCTGCTTGAGCTTGAGCTTGAGAGGCGACTTCAGGAACTTCTACAGGAGCAGGGATCTCTTGTTCTATTTGACCCATTAGAGCTCTACCGAGTTCCGTCTTGCTAAGAATAGTACGATACCCATCAAGAGACTGATCCAGCTCATCTTTCTGAGCCTGGTTAAAGTTCTTCCATGACTCAGACTGACGAGACCGTAGATTGGTACGGTACTGCAATGCGATCTGTTTCAAGTTCGTCATAGACTGAGGGTTAGAAGCTTCTTCGGCCTTAGCTGCCTTATCGGCATCCATAAGTTCCTTCTTACGAGCATGCTCACGTTCTGCAACAGCTTCTTCCTTAGCCAACTGATCATAACGACCAGCAAGCTTATTGTCATGCTGCTTCAACAGGCTTGAAAGAGCTTCAGTACGCTTAGAGCCTGTGAGGCCCCTCTGCTTGAACCATTCGTTTTCAGGGTCATTGTATTGGTCGACAACTTCTTGGGCCTTACGATCGCGCTCAGGCTTGAATGCGAACTTATCGATGTTACCACCGATGTCTCCCACCATACCACCAATACGGGCACCCTCAGCAAGGGGGTCGTATCGTTCAGTAGGAATGATGTTTACGTTCGAACGGAAATCTCTGATAGGCATATTAAGCTCCAAACTTTGCTGCGGATGTGAGTCCAGCGCCAGCACCGCCCAATGCACCTTCCATTACGCCCTGAAGGACAGAGGGTGTATTAGCTCTCTGGAAGCCAGCGTCTGCTTGTAGTCCTTGATTCTGGAAGTAAGCTTGGTCTTCACCAGCTTGGATCCCTTGGATACCTGTCTGTTGAGTATTGAAGGCATCGCCTTTCAATTTGACGGCATCACCCTGGGCATCGAGTCCAGCAGTCATGTTACTACGGTTAAATTCGTTTGCCTTGAGTAAGCTGTTGAACCCATCAATGAACTGTGAATACTTGTTCTGCTCACGAGTAGTAGCAAGACCCTGGGCCCTGCCTACTTCAGCTGCAGTGATGTCAGCAGTGTTACGGGCAATGTTCTTACCAGTGGCGCCTGAGAATAGCTTACCGCGGTTAGCAGCAGAGGATTCTACAGCACCAGAAGAGCGATTGATGATCTCATCTAGCATAGGGTTCATGAGACGGTCGACTTCACCTTGGAAGTCAAACTCAAACTCACCTGGAGCTTCTATGTCATACTGAGAGAAGTCCGCATTGGTCAGTGCATCTTGATAGTCTTGGAAGTCTCCCGCATAACCCTCAGTTAGACCACCATAGGTCTTATTGAGCTCAGCTTGTCTCTGGGAAGAGCGTTCACCGATATCACCAGAAATCCCTACGAGATTTCTCATAAGGTCATCAAGGGCAGTACCCCTGCGACTGGCACCCATACCACCGGCTGCACCGCCTGATAAGGCACCGACTCCACCTAGAATTAGTCCTGTTATTGGATCCATTATCGTACCGTCCTTACCGGGTCAACATAAATGATTGTATGGCCTGACCCAGCGATCTCGACTTCTTGCCCTATCTGTATGTAGTATAGGGACTGAGTGAGGCTGGCGGTGTCTACGACCCGTATCGTACACTCCTTAGCCTTAAATGGTAATCTGAGGGTAACAGTACCCTCTATGGTAGCCACGAGCTTAGCCTCCCAGAACTGGGAGTACTTCCTGTACCACCCGTCTGAGTCAGGAAAGCTTGTCTTCCATTCGCCCACATTCCAGGTGCCCTTGAGACACCCAATGACCTCCCTCCAAGCATTCTGTTGCTCCAAGGGATTCTTGACGGTTGCGTATACGTCAGTAATCGTAGGCATTATGTCCTCGAACACTTAGTGTAGTCCACACGTCCACCATAGATGGCATGCTTGACTGGAGCTGAGCAGCGGAACCGTAACACGATGCTGCGACCCTTACCCTTAGTATGCCACGAAACCTTAGTACGGTATCTACCCTGCTTACCCAGTGGAGTAGGCTTGAGATTACCGTATGAGTGCCCACCATCAAATGAGACTTCTACAGTCATCTGAGGGTCTGATCCGAAGATCGCTGGGTCCAGGATGTCTGTAGCACCTGTTTCCATGTCAAGAGTCACCTGAGTCAAGATCATGTTGTCATAGTTATCCCAGAGGGGCTGTGTCACGTACTTACGCACGATCGCTTCACCATCCCACTCGTATGGGTGATCATTGTCCAGCTTCACAAGACGTGAGCCACCGAACAAGAGCTGAGCATAGACGCTGTCGCCTACTTGCCTAGCAAATGCATAGGGCCATGCCTGCCACTTACCGTTAGGCAGATTACGTTTAGAAGCGCGATGCCATAGCTTAGTGGTTGTGTTATAGACCAATGTCAGGCCTGCAGATTCAAATGTGATAACATAGAAGGTGTTGCCCCGGGTACTGTAAGCGTATCCGATAGCAAGCTCAGTGTTACCGATCTTATCAATAGTCTCTTCGATCGCAGGGTCTGAGATACGTGTGACAGTCGCATTAGATCCCATAAAGATCGCATCGCTGCCCGTATCAGAGGCACCTAACCAGAATACCATGTTGTTGGACGTAGCAGTGGTGTAGCGGCCTTTAACGCCTAACTGTGACTGTGAGCCACCCACTGGGTCTAAAGGGTCGTCCTGGTTGTCTGAGCCGCGCCATTGTTCGAATGATCTGAACCCGTGGATCCAAAGTGTGTTGTTGTTCTCAACGAGGGACAAGATGTTATCTGCAGAGGACTCAGCCTTGTAGACAGAGTCTTGGATGAACTCCGTTGAGGCGAGCTCACTGTACCAGAAGTAGTCAGTGTTCCCACCGTTAATCCATAAGCGCTGTTTAAGGAACGCTACGTGCGTTGGCTGGATAGATATTGTAGAGTCTGGTACATTGGGCAGGGTTACTTGAGTAAGAGCTCCTAGGCCATCTACATGGTCAAGGGGGCAAGAGTACATAGCAGTGCCATCTACAATCACGAATTCAAAACCGTTATCGGCCATGCCGGCTACAGGAGTGTTCCTTGATACTTCACCCAGAAGCCATGCCTTGGTGTTATCTCTGGACATGCGATAGACTTTGGTACCCCATACGCCATATTGACGAGGAGCAAAGTCTGGAGCAGGTCCCTTAGATGAGATGTACAGCCCACGACCAGTCTCAGTGTCTAACGAGCTCACCTCTACCCAGTCGATAGCCCCTGGAGTACGTTGGATCGCTACATCAGTCTTAGTACCCGTAACTGGGTAGAACTCTGTGTAGTAGTTAACAGCCTCAACACTAGACAAGGAGGTCTGGTCTAGTTTGGCGTATTGTCCTACGAACTTAAGAAGTGGCATGGTTACCCCGTGTACACGTTGCGACGGATGTTTGCGCCGGCATTCAAGAAGCTATCAATGGTTGGAATCTGGTTACGGCCATTAGATGTTTCGATGGTCGCTTCAGCTTCGTCCCTTAATGCCATGACACCCAGTTTGATGCTTGCATCTACTTGGTTGTTAACAGCGAGGGCTAGACCCAGACTACATGCCAAGAACATACTGTACTCAGCAGGGATGGCTAGTGTCTCATTGGAAGACACGATGAAGGGGATCTCTGTGTTATAGATCACGATCAAGGACCCACCGGCTTGAGGAGCTATATCGAACAGCAACTCACCGTCTGGGTACTTGGGGTTGTAAGCTACATACTGAGGGGCACCTTGGGCTCGTGCAGAACGTCTCTTAGCATAAAGGTCAGGGAGGTCTTGGTTGTAGACCTCATAGGGTAGAGCGCTCCCAGAGCACTGGAACAGTACTCTATTGATGAAGGCAGGCCTAGCCCCTAAGATGTCTGCAGGTGCCGATTCGTCATCCCCTAGTGTATACGAGAGCTTGGGTGTTTGTATCGGATACTCAATCACTTCCCTAGAATAAGGAAAGAGTTGGTTCACATTCAACTGTGCCAATGTTTGGTTCAACCATAGCAGGCCAGTGGCATTCTGCGTTCCGTTTGCGGATTCATCGTCATCAACGACACCAATCATTTGGTATGCCTGATTAATGAGCGAGCTCACTTTGATAGCCATAGTTGCTCCTTAAAAACAAAAAGAAGATGAAGGGCCCGCTAGGACCCTGCACCTTAAGAGTTGGAGATTACTGTTTCTTTGCGAGAATCGCAGAGACCCAGTTGCTTCGACCGAGAAGGAATCCCTTCAAAGTGTCCCAGCGGCAGATGTCTTGTCCAGTTCGAACGTCAGCACCTTCTTGAACGATCAGGTATGAACCGAGACCGTTTCCGTCAGCTTTGACAACGAGATTGGAAAGCTTCTGCAACTTAGCAGCAGCATGGATGAAAGCAGCCTTAGACCATGCGAATCCACGGTAGTAGGTGCTATCAGCGTCTGTAGCGAAAGTAGCCACGTCTGCAGCCTGAGGCAAAGCAGACACGTTAGCCAATACGCCAGAAGCTTGCACAGGCTTGACTTTCAAGACCACTTGGTTAGCAGTAGTTTCTGCAAACTTGTATGCCAAGTCGACTTTGTCCCAGTCACTAGAGTCGCCACCACCGTCAACGGAAGGGTCAGTAGGCTCAGCTACTACGAAAGCGTACTCTTTACCGAGGGACTTGCCATAGATGTCGAGTGCGTCAACGCCCGCAACAGTAACGATTTCACCAGGAACTACGAGTCCGGTACCGGAAGTAGCGCATTTGATGGTCAAGAGACTTGAACCCTCAGTCATGCTAGATACAACAGTGTTTGCACCAGTGTTCACACGAGCTTTAGTCACCAAGTCATCGATGTCAGCAGTTTCGTACCATTTGTGGCCACGGAACTTACCAAGCTTACCAGAGAAGAATTCTTCTTTCAAGTCAGCCTGGAAGAAGGTCAATCCACTGTTCTGGATGGAAGAAGCAAGAATAGGAGACACAGCACCAAACTTCTGACCAGTAGCGCGAGCTTTGTTCAAGAGAGCGATAGTGTCACCAATGTCTTGGTATGTTCCACCAGCAGCTTGATCAACGATCACAGCAGTGTCAGCATTTCCCAAGATTTCGTTTGCAGCGATGCGTTGAACGGTAGATGCCATTTCAGCACCATAAGGCTCAGCAACTTGATCTTTGTAAGAGGACAGTTCCAAATGTTTGTTGACAGTCGTCAGGGCGATCGCCTTGGAATACTGTACCAATTCAACAGTTTTCACACCGTTCGCATAGGCACCGATAGAACTTGTCACGTCAGGACCGATAACGGTTTCACCATAGTCAGGGACCAAGACTTCTAAAGAAGTTCCGTTTCCACCAACGAAGTTAGAGTTATACTGGACTGTTCCATTCATGAGAATGGGGAGGTTGGATTCGAATTCCGCAAGGAATGGAACCGCAATTTTGGAGGTATTGATAGCGTTCATGAGTCAGCTCCCTAGCTGTTCTTGGCCTTCATGGCATCAGCTACCTGCTGTGCTGAAGACCGGTTGGTTGTTGTTTTGCCACCAGTAGTGTTTACTTCCCCTACAGGGTCAGCGGCCACTGGGACTGCTTGAAATTGGGTTCCTGTAGAAACTTGAGGAGCTTGAGAGAGTGCATGTTCCAGTTCTTGCATCACCTTCCCCTTACGCAGGGTGGGCAGAGCATTGATCTGGGCGACATACTGGGGTTGCTGTAAGAACGCATCAGCTATGAGGGGTCCCACATCGCTAGTCTCCATAAACTCACGGACATCTTCGCCCATGGTGTTAAGGACTGCGCCTCGGGACTGAAGTCGAGCACGATAGCCATTAAGCTTCTCAGGTGTGTCAAAGTGAATTCCCACCTTCACATTCCAGTCTGCTTTAAAAGCTTCGTTAGAAAGTTGTACTACTTCCTCTGATGCTGCTGTCGCGTCTGCTTCAGCGGCTTCCTTAAGAGCGGAGTTGAGTCCAGTCTTAACTTGATGATCGACTAGTTCTTTGTTACTAACAAAGCTTTGTTCATCTACGGAAGAAGAGGCTTTCTCGGCTTCTTCATACTTAGCGAGCTTCGCCTTCGCCACTTCCAACTTCTCTTGGGCGGTACGCAACTGCGCTGTCCGCTTATCAAAAGCCTTCTGTGCCTTGGGAGGCATCCCTTGTTTCTCAGGCTTCGCAGATTCCTGCTTTGCCTTGTTAGTGGACGAGTCACTAACGTCACCAGTAGAAGTGTCTGCTTCAGAGCTTCCCAACTCCTCAGTTCTTACTGCTTCTGGTTCGACTTTTACGTCTACTTGACCTACTTCTACTTGGGCATCTTCAGTTGGGTTTCCCGACCCTTCTGGTTCCGCGTTCAGTTGACGGTACATCTCGTATCTAGCTTCCTTTTCGGGAGAGGCCGAAAGCTCCATAGCCCCTTGGGTGTGATGCTGAGTCATGGTAACTCCTACCAGATATAGTGCTGGTCTCACTAAGAGTGTTCTATTGTAGTATAGGGACGGTTAGAGAAGGTCGCTCCTCAAGCCATCCACAGACGTCATGCTAGGGGTGACGTTAAGAGTGATGTCAGGCTTCTGCTGTGTCCGGATCTTCTCCATGTCCACCAGAGCAGACTGGGTAGCCTGCTCATTGTCTGCCTGGATCTTACGTAGGTCGATGACATTGTTACCGCGTGCGATCATACCCTTAGACTCTAGTTCCTGAGACTGACGTTGGCTCTCACCTGTTTCCTTGATGATTGCTACTTCAGTCTTGTTCTCTAGTTCCATACGCTTCATAGCCATGTTGACTGCTGCTTCGTATTCCTTAGATTGTAATGCGTTATGCAACTGGTTGATGTATCCGAAGGTCTCTTGTTTCTCGAGAGCCAACTGATCGAGCTGTGCTTTCAATTGCTCAGCAGTCTGCTGGGCGACCTGTAGAGCTTGAACAGCTTCAGGGTCCTGCATACGAGCTTCACCATCAGCACTGATACCCATCTCAGTCTGTAGATACATAGCCATCTTCTTGGAGATCTTCTGAGCTCCAGGGAAGTCGCTGTTCTCTAAAGTCTCAGGGGCCATCACCATAGCAGCCTGAGGCCCCCACAGTTGTGCCAATGCCAATAGACCCGCTAGGGCTTCCTTACGATTGGTGGCTAGCATAGGACCAGAGTCGATCGATACTTCATACTCATCAGGGATGATGTTGGCTTCATCCATGTTGATCACGTCCATCTGGATCTTACCCTCGTCATTCTCGACAGGCACTGCGCGTTGACCGGTATAGATGACCCTCTGCCATTCCAATACACCGCGTGCTACTTCCTTCATGGTCTCAGCCATATTGTCAAAGAACTGGAAGTTGGCCATGTCTGCGCTACGAGCCTTCGTTAGAACAGCTGCGGCAGTCTCATTAGCAGGTCCAGACATTTGCATGCCAGGAGCAGGCATACCCAGAATAGAAGAAATCGCTTGTTCATAAGTATTCATTGCAGTTAAGGTGTCACCGATCTGTGCAGACTCATCACGGTCAGTGGGACCGGGTATGGGGTTGCCCTTCTTATCCATATGGTCATAAGGGAGATATGCTGGAGCGATGATGTTTGATGCGTCCCACACGTCCTTGTATGCTGCAATACTCTTCATGGGTACATATGTGGTAGCTTTCTTACCGCGTGCGATACGCTCTGCAGTTAAGGAAGCAGTCCAGTTCACCAGGCGGTTGGCATCTTTACTGAAATGAGGGAGGCCTACCCAGTCCAAACCACTAGACGTATCGATCATCTCACCTAGAGCTGCATAGACTGGGATACGTGATAGAGGGACAGTCGTACGGTGTACGATCTTGGTCCCCACAATCTTGAACACTTCGATGACAGTACGCTTGATCATGCGTGACTTCATGTTCTTGGATACGTTCTTGCGGACATCAGCTTCCTTGAGTGGCTTGCCGTCTTTGCCTTGATACAACTTCTCATGAATGAAACGCTTACGATAGAAGGTCACGATCTCGACACTACCCTTAGGGGCAGTCCATGCAGTGTTGATAAGGGGAGAGTTCTGTCCTTCCCACTGATCGACGATATCTGCACCATAAGTCTCTTGTGCTACATATAGGGATTCATGCTCAACTACAGCCACCTTGCCACAATCAGCACCGGTGATATCAGTAGATAGCTTATCCCAGATCACCATATCAGACCTGAGGATGCCCTTGAACTTGAGCTCTTGATCCCATGAGTCGTTGCTCATGTAGTCATTGGTGAGTACTAGATACCCACGGCCACCCTTCATCATACGGTCAAAGGTGAGTCCTGCTTCACGGGAGATGTTACCCCTAGACTCGATACCCCTAACAAGGCCCTGTACATCCTCAGCCTTCTGGACTGATGCGGAGACCCTACCAGTGATGGATGCAGCATAAGGGTTGTCCTTGTACTGGTTGATGACTTGGTTACAATAGGCGCGACTGACATTAACTGTCAGTTGTGTCTTGCTTACACCAGTATCAAGGGCATCTGTATTCTCACCCTGTTCCCCACCTACAAAGGCGATCTCATTCTTATACCGGGTGAGTTGGGTACCGAAGTACTCGCTCGAATCCTGTGCAAAGTCCGACAGATCACTGATGATTTCGGAGTCGTCGTCGTTTTTCATATTGGTTTGGGCCATGTTTCACCTAGTTGAGGAGGGGTTTACAGTAGTATAGGGATGCGACTAGAAGGTTCCGCCCCTAATGATGTCGCTTGAGACACGCTTTTGCCTTGTGAGCTCTGCATTTCGATCGGGTTTGCGGAACATATCATCACCATGCGTGATCAATGTCAAACAGAAGGCGTCACTTCTATCGGGGGATCTACCGATCTGTTCCTTGATAATGGGCTTCTTGATCATGCGCTGTCTGTTCTTGTTGTCCAACTCATACCATGAGGACTCTAGTTCCTCTTGAAGCATGGTAGCTCCCTTGGGTATGGTGCCACCATGAACGAAGTACTCATCCCCCAGGCCATACATCTCGGTACGCTTGTTAGGATACTTCATCCAAGAGGAGGGATGTGTGGGCTTCTCAGCGAAATTGATATCCATCACCTCTACATCCATATGACGGAGAGCATCACCTGCCCATGCCCCGTGCCCCGTCGTATCTACATTGATATAATCAGGCTTATAGGAGGAGGCTAGCTTAGTGAGAGCGGTCTGTAGTATCTCTAGATCACATATGGGATACTCCTGTGCTTCTACGATGACCTTACCGACCCTTACATAGATCACAGTGGTATCGTCACCCTCACGCGCGACATCTACGCCAATGACGCATATGTCCCTTCGACGGTTGATAGTAGTGCTGCCATCATCGAAGTTCACGCGCTTGATCATGCGCATGTTACCCTGGTCGAGATAGTGACCTAGATAGATGTACTCATAGAGTAGAGGGTTAGTCTTCCTCATGTGTTCAGCTTCTAGAATGAATTTCTCTGAACAGTAGGGGTTGGATAGATAGTTGGAGCCCATGACAAGGGTACCAGGTGGAGGCTCATCACATTCTACAAAGGTGGCGGCTACGGCATCTGTACGATGTTTATTGTTCCCACAGCACCATAGCTCTGACCCATCTTCACGGACGGTGGGCATGAGGACCTTACGGAGGGAGTCTTCAGTCACATCTTCACACTCTTCAACGAAGGCGATGCCTATGTTCCTAATAGACTTAAGCTTAGAGGGGTTACGTGCGAGTCCCTTGAATATGAACTCAGACCCAGTCTTTCGATGGATGATATTAGACTTAGTGATCTTCCAGCTCTTCCTGTTCCCTATGGTTTCGATCATCTCTTCCAAGTTAGACTTGGTGGACTCTTCGATAGAGTTCTGGAATTCCCGGGTACACAGTATCTTGGTGCGAGTGGTTTCGGCTGTATACAGCAAGCCAGACTCAGCAGCAGTCGATCGGCCGGCACCGCGGCCCCCGAGCGCTATCTTATACGAGTACCAAGGGTTAAGAAACCCCTTGTATTGCTCGAGCATGCTGTAGTCTAGTGTTTTAATCGACATCACAAGGCTTGGGCACTGATGCCTGTTTAGCCTTCTTAGCTTCTAGGAATGTCATGGCTGCTGTAGCGGCTGCTGCGGCGATCTCTTCCACTTCCCCGGAATCACGATGACCATGGGAGCTCTTAAGCAAGAAGATGTTTCTAGTGAGGCTTTCCCCACGGCACCCGCGTACTAGATTAGCTTCCAACACCACCTTAGAACTCTGCCATACTGAGTCGAACTCCTCATGCAGCCTAAGGCGGTCATGGACATCTTGCCATGAGATAAAGTGGTTTGCCATCCATTCGGATAAGTGGGCTCCATCTTTACGACGGATCCATTCGCGTAAGTCCCCTGCCAGTTCGAGGGTCCTAGCTTTAGTAAATTTAGGTGGACGACCTATCTTGACGGGTTCTTCAGTTTGGAACCCTTCATCCCTGTACTCAGTGTCTTCGGGGATGATAACGACCTTGCGAGGTGCCTTCTTAGGGGCATATTTATTAGTGGTGCTCATGGCACAACCTCCAGAGAGATTCTACAGCTATTAAATGGGCTGTCTTCCATATCAGTAGTATAGGGGAGACTCTACAAGGAGTGCTTCGTCTACGGTATCTATGCTCATGGTAAGGACTTCTTGTTTATACTGCTTGGGGAAGCGCACACCATCGATCCAACGAGAATGACCACCTTCATCTTCTATGACTCTACGCGCCACCTTGAATAGGCATGTGGTAGCAGACCCAAGAGAAGGGTCCCATTCGAAGGGTGCTATAAGGAGTGCCTGCCACATATACGATAATGATTCGTAGGGCTCCATGTCCTTTTTAAAGCGCTTCATCCGAACCGCCAGGCCACCATGTATTTTAAAAGCCTCCGTTAAAAGTTTGTGGGTCAGGGCAGGTGAGGAAGCCAAAACGATTAATGAGAAGATCTCATCCATGGAAGTACTGGCGACGAGCATTAGGCGAACCTCGTTCCTTGGCGTAATACAACTTCAGCTTTCTTACGAGCCTTACGACGCTTCTTATAGTCTTCGAAGGACTCATCCTCTAGCCTATGACCAGGACCTAGGTCTTTAAGGACGTCTTCGACATACTGCTTACGGCTAGCGTAGTATTCATCGATCCGCTTCTGAAGGGCTGGAGGAGTCTTCTTACGGCCCTTCTTCCCTAGCTCTTCTGGTTGAGACACAATCTCAGCGTCTACTACATCTTCTACTATTTTAGAACTCATCTCGGTCTCCTTCCCATTCAGTGGGTTCTTCGAGTGTCAGTGCTAGTCTTTCCAACAGCACTGCAGTGGCTATCCTATCTACGAATGATGATAGCTTGTGTGTAACTATGGGTTCACCCTCATCGTTGATAGTAATGAGACAGAATGATCGTCCCTCTTGTAGATGCTTATAAGCGATAGCGCGTTCAGCGTCCTCTAGCATTCCATCGATGTCATCGTGTTTCATATGAACCTCTTCTTGGGTAGGTGTACAAACTTGTTCTGCTCTCTCACTGTCTCAAGTATCGAGAGTATTCTATCCGGAGTAGACCGCACACTTGTGTCCCCTAATTTCTTTGAGTACTTCTTTGAGTACCTGCTTTCGATCTTGTTCTCATCAAAACCAGTGGGAACGAGACAAGTAGCAGTCTCATAGACGAAGTAAGTCCTCTTCATAGCCTTAAGGACCGCTTGGAGCTCGTTAGGAGCGTCCTTCAGTCTTTTGATGGCTTTGGTAAGGGACGCGGAGTAATCAGGCTGACGGAGCTCTAGCTCGGTATAAGCGGGTATCCCCACTTTTCCGTTCCACAACATCTCTACAGTCTTATAGAGTTTCTCTGTAGCAGTGAATTGACCAGGAAGGAATCTATTACCCTCATCCCACAGCATGGATGCTAACTCTTTGAATGATGGTAGGTTGATCTTATGGGTAGCGGTTCTTAGTCGAATGATATGGATGACGCGCCAGAGACGATAGGAGACGGTTCCCTGGGTACAGTTGAGCATTGTAGCCACTTCATGTTGATGATAGCCCTTTTGATAGAGATTCCAAGTCACCTGGTAGTAGCGTGGTAGCTGACAGATATATGAGCTCACTCTATTCTTTCCAGCATGATCGAGTTCATTAGTGTGATAGGCATCAGCATCTAGCTCACGTACTTTCACCTTATCAAGCATTGAGGGGTCAGTGAGCTTGCCAAGCATGTCTCTTGCTACATAGTTGATATCAGACAGTTCAGTGGAGAGGCCCAGGCCCATCTCAGCTGCTACGTCTTGATTGTCTGCTAACCATTGCTCTAGTGCTTTACTCATAGGAGTAATATAAGCTCCCCACTAAGGGATATTGAGCTTTTGGCGAATATTAGCGCATCATTATGAGATCAAGGCACTACGGAGTCTAATAAGTACTGGCACTTTCTCGTCCCCCTTTTCATACCCCCTCCATTGATACATATTAAAACACTGAGGA
>Ga0208046_1000172_pt1 | contig 13783 bp, 8 predicted proteins | sample PL_2010_300m_FD_184161 | JGI IMG/M metagenome (GOLD analysis project Ga0208046, IMG submission 184161) | Freshwater microbial communities from Powell Lake, British Columbia, Canada to study Microbial Dark Matter (Phase II) - PL_2010_300m... | ecosystem: Environmental > Aquatic > Freshwater > Lake... | reverse complement strand
GCCCCTGACCCAGATGAACAGGAAGACCATCAGCGACATCTTGATGAAGAACCACACCGGCCCCGGCAGCAGCGGTCCCAGCCATCCCCCGAGAAACAGGGTGGTGGCGAGGGAGGCGACGATCACCAGATGGATGTATTCCGCGATCATGAACAGGGCGAATTTCATGCTGCTGTATTCGATGTTGTACCCGCAGGCCAGCTCGCTTTCCGATTCCGGCATATCGAAGGGCGTCCGGTTGATTTCCGCCAGCCCCGCCACGATGTACAACAGGAAGGCAAAGGGCTGATAAACGATGAACCAGGCGCCCCTCTGTGCCTCGACGATTTCCGTGAGACGCAGCGAACCGGCCAGGATGATGGTCCCGATGATGATCAGCCCGAGGGCGACCTCGTAGCTGATCATCTGGGCGGCCGCCCGGAGCGCCCCCAGAAGGCCGTACTTGTTGCCCGACGCCCAGCCGCCCAGGACGATGCCGTATTCCCCCAGGGTGCCCAAGGCGAAGATATAGAGGATCCCGATATCCACATCGGCGATCACCAGTTTGATCTGCCGGCCGAAGAGGGTGAAGCTGTCCCCGAAGGGGATCAGGGCGAACATGGAAAGGGCGGTTACAAAGGAGATCATCGGCGCGATCACGTAGACGGCCCTGTCGGCATTGACGGGGATGATGTCCTCTTTGACGAAGGACTTGATGCCGTCCGCAATCGGCTGGAGCAGCCCGAAATATCCCACCCGGTTCGGTCCCAGCCTGACCTGGAGGTAGCCGAGAAATTTCCTCTCCACCAGGGTCAGGTAGGCGACGAAGAGCATCAGGCAGCCCACGACGACCAGGATCATGATCACCGTCTGCAGAAGGAAATAAAACTGTTCCATGTCTATATCCTGACCTGAGAAAAAATTACCCCTTCCTCGCCGATACCTCGATGACCTTCGCCGGTCTCGAGGAGAGGGCGAGCACGTCGCCCCGTTGCCGGAAGAGGAGACACTCCAGAACCCCCCGCCTGATCCCCGGTTTGATGGTCACCGGCCTGGTCACGGCGCCGCTTGCGCTTTCCAGGAAAAGCCTCTCTCCCTCATGAACGTTCAGGGCCGCGGCGTCTTCGGGCGAGACGCACAGAAGATCCTTCTGCACACGGGCGACGCCCTCCGCGTAGGGCGCCCTGCCGGCCAGGTGGTGGCTGGCAAAGATGTCCCGCAGGATGAGACGATAGGTCCCCGCCCGCGAGGCGGCCGCCGGAGCGGACGACGGTTTGACTAAAAATCTCTCCTTGCCGGACGCCCCCTCCCCTGTCGGGAGGCCCTTGCGAAGGTCGGCCTTCAGTTCATCGCCGTTGCCGTAGCTCTTCCCGCCCAACCGGCCCAGAAGTTCCCGCAGGAACTCCGGTCCTCCCGGTACGCCGGCGCGGGCCTTCCTCACCTCCCTGACCGTCCCGTCGCCGGAGACGACCGTCCCCTCCTTTTCCACGAAGGACGCGGCAGGGATCGTCAGATGGGCGAAATCCATGACCTCCGTCGGAAGGATGTCGCAGACGGCGACGAACTCCTTTTTCGCGAGGGCCCCCTTGACCGCCTCGCCGTTGAGAAAGTGGAAGGGGTCCTCTTCGTAGATCACCATTCCGGCGATACCGGAATCGAAAAGAAGCTCATCGGGCGGAAGAAGATTTCCCATAAGGGAGACTGCGCCGCGGGCGTTCGCCTGGAGGGCGGTCGGAAGGATCGCCCCCTGTTGGGGGAGGCCCATCAGGAGGCAGAAGTTCAGAAGGGCCGCCAGGCTCTCTTCCCGATCGCTGATGCCGGAGCCGAAGATCACGGCAATGCCGTTCGCCTCACCGATCAGTTTGCAGGCCTTCTCCAGTGCGGCCCCGTCGACGCCGCCTGGCGCCGGGGAGGCGGCCGCGGCGTCCGAAAGGAGGGCGTCCTTGAATGAGGCAAAGCCGTCCCGCTTCTCCGCCTCTTTCCGATACCCTCCGGCTTCCAGCACCCTTAGCGAGAGGGCGTTGAAAAGGGGCGCATCCTCCCCCGGCAGCGGCTGCAGATGGGCGTCCGCGATCCGGGCAAGCGCGGCGGGGAGGGGGTCGATGACGATGACGCGCGCGCCCTTGGTCTTGACGGTTTCCCTGACCCTGTTGGCGAGCAGATGATTGTTGACCATCAGATCCGCGCCGGCCGCAATGATCAGATCGCAGCCGGAGAGTTGATCATACCCTCCGGCAAACCCTATCCCCCTCTCCCGGAAAGCGGCGGCCGCCCTTCCCGTATGGTAGACGGCGGAGGACGCGACCTTGGCCCCTTTGAAGAGCCCGGCTATCCCGGAGAGGAGAAACATCTCCTCGTTCGTGACGCGGGGGGAAACCAGGAATCCGAGCCCCTTCCCTTCGGCGGAGAGCTTCCGGAGACCCTCCGCCGCCTTCTGCACGGCATCGCCCCATTCGATGGTTTTCATTTCCCCATCGGCGCGAAGGGACGGCGCCGTCAATCGCGACGGGTGGTCGACAAAATCATAACCGAACCGCCCCCGCACGCAAAGCGAGGTGCGGTTGGGGGGCTGGTCGGTCTCGCTGAGGACCTTGCTGATGAAACCCCACTGAGTCACGTTGAGCGTCAACCGGCAGCCGAAGCCGCAATGGGGGCAGGCGGTATCGACCCTCTCGCTCTGCCAGACCCTGCTTTTTACGGGGCTCATCTGTTCCGTGAGCGCCCCCACCGGGCAGAGGGAGAGGCACTCTCCGCAGGAAATGCAGTCGCCGCTGTCGGTCGCCGCGATTCGGGATTCAAAGCCCTTTCCCGTCATATCTATGGCGGCCCGGCCCGACACCTCGCGGCAGGCCCGGACGCACCTGCCGCACAGGATGCACCTCCGCTCCCAGTAGCGGATGAGGGGCGTGGCGTAGGCGTCTTTCCGATCTTCCCGGACGGCCTCGTATTCGCACCTTTCGATCCCGTACTCGTAGACGAGGTCTTGGACCCGGCATTCCCCCCCCTTGTCGCACTGGGGACAATCCAGGGGGTGGGCGGCAAGGATGAGTTTCAAAAATTCCTTCCTCATCTCGAAGAGCTTCTCCGATTGGGTTCTTACGGAAATGCCCTCCAGAGCCGGCGTGGTGCAGGCGGCCATGGGCTCGCTGTAGCCCTCCACCTCTACCACGCAGAGCCGGCAGGAGCCGATCGGCAACAGACTCTCGTGGTAACAGAGGGTGGGTATGAAGACCCCCCCTTCCCTCGCCGCTTCAAGGATCGTCCTGCCCGGCCGGGTGGTGATCTGTTTGCCGTCGATTCTCAGCGTGATCATGTCGATTCTCTTATCCCTCAGCCCAGAGCCACCATGCCGATACTATAGCAGCGCAGACACCTCGCCGCCTCGCCGACCGCTTCATTGAGTTTGAATCCCTGCTCCACCTCGTCGAAGGTCCGCTTCCGTTCCTCCGGGTCGAGCATGGGCGGAGGCGCCCTCTTCAAGCCCCCGACGATTCCCAACCGTTCTTTCTTGTTGTACACCTTCAAGCCGGAAAAAAGGGTCTTGAACTTTTCGTTCGCCGTGGCCTCCACCTTCCCCCCCCTGAGGAAAAGGTCGATCTTTTCCGCCGCCGTCTTGCCTGTGCCGGTGGCCCTCACCAGGACGTCCGGACCGGTGATGCAGTCGCCGGAGGCAAACACCCCTTCCAGCGAGGTGGCGAAGGTCTCGCCGTCGGAATCGATGGTATTCCACTTTGTCAGCTTGATGCCGTCTTTTTCCGTGAGAAAGGAGAGATTGACCTTCTGGCCGATGGCCGGGATCAGGATGTCGGTTTCGATCAGGAACTCCGAACCGGGGACCGGGACGGGCCTTCTGCGGCCGCTCTGGTCCGGCTCCCCCAACTCCATGCGGATGCACTCCACCCCCACGACCTTGTCTTCCGGGGCGATGATCTTGGTCGGATTGCAGAGGTAGTGGAACTTGACCTTTTCCTCCTCGGCATCATGGATCTCCGCCGGGTCGGCCGGCATTTCCACGATGGTGCGCCGGTAGACGAGGTTCACGTCCTCCTTCCCGATGCGAAAGGAGGAGCGGACGCAGTCGATCGCCACATTTCCCCCCCCGACCACCACGACCTTCTTTCCTTCGGGGTAAGGGTCCTTCCCCTGGCTGATGTCCAGCAGATACCGGACGCCGTGGATGAAACCGCGGTACCCCTTGTCCTCCCCCTCCACCCCCATGGGCATGCTGTCATGAGCGCCCACGCCGATGAAGACGGCATCGTAGTCCCTCCTGAGATCCGAAAGGCTGACCTCTTTTCCCACCTCGACGCCGTAGCGTATCTCCACGCCGGCCTCTTTGACGATTTCCACTTCGCGCCGGAGGATCTGACGGGGCAGACGGAAATCCGGGATGCCCACCGCGGCCATGCCCCCCGGTTCGGGCAGTTTCTCCAGGATGGTCGGCCGGTGGCCCATCAGGGCAAGGTAATAGGCGCAGGAGAGACCCGCCGGACCGGCGCCGATGATGGCCACCCTTCCGCCCGTCGCTTCAGTCCCCTTGATTTTCGGAGGTCTGTTCTTGTCGATTTCGTAATCGGCGACATATCTTTTCAGGGTTTTAATGGAGATGGCCTCGTCGATGTTCGCCCTCCGGCAGTTCGATTCGCAGGGACGGATGCAGACCCGGCCCAAGGTTCCGGCCATGCAGATGCTTTGCCGGATCGTGGCGAGCGAATCGGTGAAACGCAGTTCGCCGATCTGTTCCACATAAGTCGGGATATCCAGGCTGCTGGGGCAGGCGCTGATGCAGGGGGCCGTCACGGCAAAACGGTACCGGCCCTCCCGCGCCTTCCTTTTTTGCGCGATGGCGTCGGCAAAGGCCCGGGGAAAATAGTTCAGTGCGTGGAGCACGGGGACCATCCCCGTCCGGCCGATCGAGCATTTGGACCCCTCGCGGATCCGGAGCGCCAGCTCTTTGATCCGCGCCGGCCACTCCTCCCTTCCCTCTCCGGAGGCGATCTTACCCAGCCAGTCGGCGACGACCTTCGTCCCGACGCGGCAGGGGAAACACTTTCCGCAGGACTCCCCCTGCACGGCCTCGGCATATCTGGCGGACATGTCGACGATGTCCACATCGTCATCGCCCAGGATGATGCCGTCCCAGCCCATGAAGGCCTTGATCCGCTCCCCAGGCAGGAACTCCGCCGGCAGACGGACGTTGCCCGGTTTCTTCCGATCCGGTTCGGGGGTCCCTCTGTTGTCCACCAGCTCTTCCTGCCAGGAGCTGAAAATGATCGTTTCCATCGGTTTACCTATCTATCTCCCCCAGCACGATGTCGATGCTGCCGATGGCGGCGACGACGTCCGCCACCATTTGCCCCTCGATCATCTTCGGCAGGGCGCCCAGATTGACGAAGGAAGGCGGCCTGATCCTCATCCGGTAGGGCCTGTTGGTCCCGTCGCTGACCAGATAAAAGCCGAGCTCCCCCTTCGATGATTCGATGGAGGCGTAGACCTCGCCGCGGGGGGTCTTGAAGCCCTCTTCCATGATCTTGAAATGCCTGATCAGGGCGGCAATGTCCTTGCCCACCTCCTCTTTGGCCGGCGGCACGACATGGGGCGCGTCAACGGCCGTCACCGGGCCGGGCGGAAGCTTCTCCGCGGCTTGCCCGACGATCCGGTTGGACTGCCGCATCTCCTTGAGCCGGACCAGGTAGCGGTCATATACATCGCCTTTTTCCCCCAGAGGGATCTCGAAATCGAAATCCTCATAGCTCGAGTAGGGATAGGCCTTCCTGACGTCGTAATACACGCCGGAGGCCCGCAGCACCGGTCCCGTCACCCCGTAGTTGATGCATTCCTCCCCGGACATGGGCGAAATGCCCTGCGTCCTTTTCTTCCAGATGATGTTTTCCGTCAGCAGCGTTTCATACTCGTCCACCCGCCGGGGGAAGTCCGCCACGAACTCTTTCACGCGCGGCAGGAAGGTGTCGGGAATGTCGGCGGCAAGACCGCCGATCCGGATGAAACTCGGCGTCAGTCTCGCGCCGGTGACCAGCTCCAGCGTCTCGAGGATCGTTTCCCGGTCCCGAAAGGCGTAGAAAAGCACCGTCATGGCCCCCAAGTCGAGGGCGTGCGTGGCCACCCACAGGAGATGGGCCGCGATCCGCTGCAGCTCGGCCAGCAATACCCGCAGGTACTGGGCCCTTTGGGGGATCTCGATCTCCAGAAGTTTCTCGACGGCCAGACAGTAGGCCAGATTGTTGGAGAGGCCGCTGGTGTAGTCCAGGCGATCCGTCAAGGTCAACGCCTGGGGGTAGGTCATGGATTCGGCCAGTTTCTCAATCCCCCGGTGGAGGTAACCGATGTGCGGCACCGCCTTGACGATGATCTCCCCATCGAGCTCCAGCAGCAGCCTCAATACCCCGTGGGTCGCCGGATGCTGGGGGCCCATATTGATCGTCAACAGGCGTTTTTCAGGCATCTATTTGATTTCCTCTTTCTTCCTCCAGGCAGACGGGAAAAGGCTTGTCAAAGTCAACCCCTTTCAGGGGGAAATCCTTCCGAAAGGGATGGCCGACAAAATCGTCCGTCAACAGGATGCGCCTCAGGTCGGGATGGTTTCCGAATGTGATCCCGAACAGGTCGTACACTTCCCGCTCCAGCCAGTCCGCGGCCTTCCAGATATCGCTGACGGTATCCAGCTCCGCATCTTCCGCCACACCTGTGGCGATCCTCAGCCGGTGGTTGAATTTCATCGAGTGCAACAGATAGACGACCTTGAAACGGGGCGACTCGTCTCCGAAGTCGACGCCGGCCAGGTCGACAAGCAGGTCGTAGCGCGTGGTTTCGGATTCCTTCAGGAATCTCATGATCTCCCGAAGCCGTCCTTTATCCACGGCGATGGTTGTTTCGCCTCTGAACTCCTCGACTCCCCGGACCGCCTCCGGGAATTTTTCCTTGAGCAGATCGGCAGCCGCGCGTCTATCCATTTTTCCCCCACGGCAAGCTGACGATTCTTCTCGATCCCGGCTTTTCCCGGGCGATCTTTTCCTGCAGAGAGATCAGCCCTTTGAGGAGGCCCTCCGGACGGGGCGGACAACCGGGCACATAGACATCGACCGGTACGATCTGATCCACGCCCTGGACGACGCTGTAGGTCTGAAAAATCCCCCCGCTGCACGCGCAGGAACCGTAGGCGATCACCCATTTCGGCTCGGGCATCTGTTCGTAAATCCGCTTGAGCATGGGCGCCATCTTCTTCGTGACCGTGCCGGCGACAATCATCAGATCGGCCTGGCGGGGAGAAGGACGGAAGACTTCGGCGCCGAAACGGGCGATGTCGTAGGTCGCCGAAGAGGCCACCATCATCTCCAGGGCGCAGCAGGCCAGGCCGAAGGTGACCGGCCAGACGGAATTCTTCCTCGCCCAGTTGATGACGTCCTGCAGAGAGGTCTCTGCCGCATTCGCTACTCCCATTCCAGGCCCCCTTTTCTCCACACATAGACATAACCGACGAAGAGAATGATGACAAAAATCAGCATCTCCACAAAACCGAAGAGTTTCAGATCGCCCGTGACCACCGCCCAGGGATAGAGGAACATGATTTCGATGTCGAAGATCAGAAACAGCATGGCGACGATATAGTAGCGGATATTGATTTTCATCCGGGTGGGCCCTATGGTCTGCATGCCGCATTCATAGGTGGAGAGTTTTGTCTTGTTGAGAATGCGTTGTCCGAGTAAATGAGATGCGCCGACGATGAGTAATGCGATGAGAACGGCAAAAAACATCAGAACGAGGATCGGGAGGTATTCAAGCATCGTTTACAGCCTCACGAGAGAGTTCACGCGCAAAACCACTCAAAGAAGTCATTCCGGATACCAAAAGGCTAAAAGACTAAATGGAGCGGGCGTTCCTATCGGACCTGTCCGCTGGCGGGACACTATCTAATATAAGGGTCTCCCCAATGTCAAGACAAAAATGGCCCTTCCGGGGGCATGTGGGGATGGGCGGAAGCGGTTTTTTCTGTGACTTTTGGGGCGACTTCATGTATAGACCGTGACGCTGAGAATTTCCGGCGGGGAAGAGAAAAATGTCCGTCAACGAAACATATCTACCGGTCACCTCCCTCGAAAACGGCCAGGAGGGAATCATTCAGGACATCGCCAGCGGTCATGCCCTGATCAGCCGTCTGGCGGGGATGGGGATCAGCCTCCATACGAGAATCCGTTTTGTTCAAGCGAGCGGCGGGCTGATCGTCGTCCAGGTGGCCGACACGCGGATCGCTCTGGGAAGGGGCGAGGCCGCAAAGATCTTCGTCAGCCCTCTTCCCTTGCAGCGGGGCGAGGAACAGGCGAAATCCGGGACACTCCTCGTGGCCCTGGTGGGCCAGCCCAACGCAGGGAAATCGACCGTTTTCAACATCCTGACCGGCCTGTCGCAGCACGTAGGCAATTGGCCCGGAAAAACCGTGGAAAAGAAAGAGGGCGCCCACACGGCGAACGGAATGCAGCTTCGGATCGTCGATCTCCCCGGGACCTACAGCCTGACCTCGTTTTCGGAAGAGGAGCGGATAGCCCGGGATTTCATCATCCACCAGAGACCGGATGTCATCGTCCTGCTGGCGAACGCCACCGCCCTCGAGCGGAGCTTCTACCTGCTTTCGGAGCTCCTGCTCCTCGGGCGCCCGATCGTCGTCGCGGTGAATATGCTGGACGTGGCGGAGCAACAGGGCATCCGGATCGACGCCGGCATCTTGGAGAAATCCCTCGGACTTCCGATCGTCCCGATGATCGCCACGAAAAACAGGGGCATCCGGGAACTCGTGGAGCGGATCATCGCCGTCTCCCGCGCGGAGGCGCCGGCCAAGCCAAGGCTCCCCCAAGTCAGAGAGGATCACCGGAAACTGTTGCAGGAGTTGACGGAGCTGATTTGCGAGGCGGTGCCCCAGCCCTATACGGTCTCCTGGGTCGCCGCCAAATTGATGGAGGGAGACCCGGAGATCACCGCCATGATGGAAAGTCGCCTGCCCGCGCCTGTCTGGGAGCAGGTCCGAGCACTGCTCATTGCCCACGAGGATTCGCTTCACGCCGTCGTCTGCGGCCGGTATGACTGGGTCGAGGAGACCACGCGCGCCTGCGTATCGCGTTTCCAGATGGGACAGATCGTCATGACCGACCGGATCGATCATCTTCTGACCCGTCCCCTCTTCGGCATTCCCGTTCTCCTGATGATTCTGGCCTGCGTATTCGTCCTCACCTACAAGGCGGGCTTCCCCCTCCAGAAGGCCCTGGAGGGACTCTTCACCGCCCTCGGAACGGCCGTCGAGCCGTTTCTGACGGCGGCGCCGGCATGGGTCAGGGGGCTGTTCATCGAAGGGATGATCGGAGGCGTCGGATCGGTCTTCACCTTCCTCCCCATCCTGCTCATTTTCTTCGCCGCCCTTGCCCTGCTCGAGGATGTGGGTTACATGGCGCGGGCAGCCTTCGTCATGGACCGCTTCATGCACCTGGTCGGGCTCCACGGAAAGAGCTTCATCCCCATGTGCATCGGCTTCGGCTGCAGCGTCCCGGCAATCATGGGCGCCCGGATCATCGAGTCCAAAAAGGCCCGACTTCTCACGATGCTCCTCACCCCCTTCGTTCCCTGCACGGCGCGCCTCGCGGTTCTCACGTTCGTGGCCGCCGCCGTCTTCGCGGCCGATGCGACCCTCGTCGTCTGGTCGCTTGTCACCCTCAACATCCTCGTCCTGGGCGCTGTCGGGATGGCCGTTCATCGTTTTTTGATGAAGGAGGAGCCGACCCCTTTCATCATGGAACTTCCCCTCTATCACAGTCCCGATCCGAAGACGATCGGGCATGTCGTCTGGTCACGGACGGTCGCCTTCGTCCGGAAGGCCGGCACGGTGATCCTGACCATGTCCATCCTGGTCTGGCTCCTCGCCTACTTTCCCGACGGCCGGATGGAAACCAGCATCCTCGCCGGAATCGGCCAATTCCTCGAGCCGCTCGGCCGTCCCCTCGGCCTCGACTGGAAGATGGTGACGGCCCTGATCACCAGCATCGTGGCCAAGGAAAACGCCATCGCCACGCTCGGCGTCCTCTACGGCGTCGGGGACCAGGGGCTTCTGAAGGTCCTGCCGAACGTGATGGGGCACGCCCCGGCGCTCGCCTTCCTCGCGGTCCTGATGCTCTTCGTCCCATGCGCGGCCACGATTGCCGTCGTGAGGCGGGAGATGGCCGACCGCCGCTGGTTCATCGGTTCTCTGCTCCTGACACTCGGCGTCTCGTATCTCTTGGGTCTGATCGCTTACCGAATCGCCCTCTGGGCCGGTTTCTGAAGCTTCACCCTTCCCCTGCGAAAGCAGGGGAAGGCTCATTGCGGCGTACATGGGGATTATTTATAGGCCGAGAAGTCCACGCCCCGCTTTCGGCCCCGCTCCTCGAACCACGCCTCTTCGGTCGCGGGAGGCGTCACCAATTCCTCCTTGCCTTTATGGACCAGCGTGACGGCCTCCGCGGGACAGGTGGTGATGCAAAGGCCGCAGCCGATGCAGCGCTCGCGGATGATCCGATAGGCATCTTCCTCCTCTTCGATGGCCCCCACCTGGCACCGTTCGTCGGCGCACAGACCGCAGGAGGTGCATCTGTCCGGATCGATCTCGGCGTAGTAATGCGCATTGACGACCTCCGCGGCCGGGATGCCCAGTTCGTTGATGGCGCGCAGGACCCCGCAGCAGCATTTGCAGCAGTTGCAGATATACATGGGACCATACTGCACATTTTGGCTGAGATGGACAAGCCCTGCCTCTTCCGTCTTCTTGAGCAGCTCGTAGGCCTCGCCTTTGGAAATGACGCGCCCCTCGGGGGAATTGTCGAAAACCCCGGGGATCGGGGCGATCGCGAGACACACCTGCAGGGGCCGGTCGCACGGCTTGCCCAACAGGCCCCGCTCCTTCTTGCAGATGCAGTCGTTGACGAGAAAAGACTGGCCGTTCTCGATCACGGAGGAGACCTTTTCATAGGGCAGGGGCGCCTCCTTCTCCGAGATCTCCCCCTCGACGGGAAGCACCTGCATCAAAGGCGGCCCCGCGGAAAGGAACTGTTTTCCGAAGACCGGCGCGTATTCCTCGTTCAGTTCGGCAAACTCCCGGTCCAGGCGTCCCAGCTGAAATTCATAGATCCCAAAGGCCCAGGGCAGCATCTTGAAATATCTCGTCTTCCCTAACTTGACCATGAAGAGCTGCCCCGATTTCGCCATGGAGACGAGCCTCTCCTTCAACCCTTCCAGCGGGCGTCCCGTGCGCCGGGCAATTTCTTCCACCGTCTCGAAGGTCAGCCTCATGTCGCAAAAAAGATCGGCCTGCTCCGAGGTAAAGATCTTCTTGAGGAGCTTGATCTCCACGCCGCTTTCCGTCGATGGGAACCCGTTAGGCAGGGTATCGAGCACTCCGGCCACTTTCCTGTAGATCGCATCGTCCATCTCCATCACCTCACAAAAAGCCCGTCTCCATCCCCTTGGCCGCAAGACCCCCGTGCCATTCGCCGTTCGGCGCCGCTCAGCCGTGCGCCTCGTCCCAATTTTTTCCCGCGGCGATCTCCACCCGGAGGGGAACGCGGAGTTTCAGAACCCCCTCCATCTCCTCCCGGACGAGGGCGATCACCGCCTTCCTTTCGGAAACGGGCGCCTCGAAGACCAGTTCGTCATGGACCTGCATGATCATGGCGGCCGCAAACCGCCCCTGAGCGAGGCGACGGAAGATCCGGACCATCGCCACCTTGATGAGGTCCGCCGCCGTCCCCTGGATGGGGGCGTTGATGGCCATCCGTTCGGCAAACTGCCGAACCTGCGCCTGCGCGCTGTTGATCTCCGATAGGTATCTCCGCCGCTTGAGAAGGGTCGTCACGTAACCCTCGCGCCTGGCCTGGGCGAGAAGGCCGTCGAGATAGTCGCGAACTTTCTGATACTTCTGGAAATAGCCGTCGATGTAAGCCTGGGCCAGCTTCTGGGTGATTCCCAGTTCCTTCGCGAGACCGAAGGCGCTCATCCCGTAGAGGACGCCGAAATTGATCACCTTCGCCTGCCGCCGCATGTCGGCGTTGACCATCCCGGGAAAGACGCCGAAGATGTCGGAGGCGGTGCGGCTGTGGATGTCCTCGCCGGCGATGAAGGCCTCGATGAGCGTTTCATCGCCCGAGAGGTGGGCCAGCACCCTGAGTTCGATCTGGGAGTAATCCGCCGAGATGATCTCCCAGCCCGGCGGGGCGATAAAGGCCTGTCGGATCCGCTTTCCCTCCAGGGTCCGGATTGGGATGTTTTGGAGGTTCGGGTTGCTGCTGGAGAGCCTCCCCGTCGCCGTCACCGTTTGGTTGTAGGAGGTGTGGACCCGCCCCGTCCGGGGGTAAACCAACTCCGGCAGGGCGTCGATGTAGGTTGACTTCAGCTTGACCATTCCACGGTAGGCGAGGATCTCCCCGGGAAGCTCGTGGCTCCTGGCCAGAGAGGAAAGAACGTCCACGTCGGTCGAATACCCCTCCTTCGTCTTCCGGCCCCGGGGCAGCCCCAGCCTGTCGAAGAGGACCGCCTGGAGCTGCTGGGGGGAGTTGATGTTGAATTTCTCCCCGGCCAGCCGATGGATCTTCTCCTCCGAAAGGGCGAGGAGCTGTTCGATCTCTTTTGACATCGTCTTGAGGAGCGCGAGGTCGAGGAGAACCCCCTTCCTCTCCATCGCGGCCAGGACCTCGACCAGCGGCATCTCCACGTCGTCAAGGAGCTCCTCCATGCCCGCCGCGGCGATCTTTCCCGAAAGATCCTCCGCGAGATCCATCACGGCGTCTGCGCGCCGGCAGGCGTAGTCCGCCGCCTTTTCCGCGGAAATGTCCGCGAACGGCACCGCCTTTGCCCCGCTTCCCACGACCTCCTTGGCGGCGGGGATCTGACGACCGAGGTGGTCGAGCGTCGTGTCGGCCAGATCGAAGCTGTGCCTCGCCGGATTGAGAAGGTAGGAGGCGACCAGCGTGTCGCAGCCGAGCCCCCCGAAGGAAAATCCGTTTTCGGAAAGGACGATGAGGGCGGTCTTCAGATCATGGCCGTGCTTCGGCATCGACGGATCAGCGAGAAAAGGGCAAAGGCGCTCGATCACTTCCCCGGCGGGAAGCTGCGGCGCTTTGTCCTGATGGGCGAGCGGGAGGTAATGCGACTCGCCCTTCGCGGGCGAGAGGGCCAAGCCGACAAGGGAGGCCCGCATGGGCTCGGGGGACGAGAGGACGGGATCGATCGAAAAATGCCGAACCTGGCCCAGCCGGACGACGAGCGCTTCGAGCGCCTCCGGCGTCCGGACAATCCGGCAGTCCACCGCGTTTTGTTCGCCGTTGATCTTCAGCCCCTGGAGGAGCGAAGAGAATTCGAACTCCTTGAAGAGCGAGATGAGACGTTCGCGGTCGGGCCCCCTCCGGCGGCAGGCCTCCAGATCGAAGGTAATCGCCGAATCGGTCCGGATCCGGGCCAGTTCCCGGCTGAGACGCGCCTGGTCCGCGTTCTTAAGGATCGCCTCGCGCGTTTTCAGGTTGTGGATCTGCTCCGGATGGGCCAGGATCTCCTCAATCCCCCCAAACTGCTCGATCAACCGGAGCGCCCCCTTCGGCCCGATCCCCGGAACTCCGGGAATGTTGTCGGAGGCGTCCCCCATCAGGCCCAGGATCTCCACGACCTTCTCCGGACCGACGCCGAAACGCTCCTTCACGGCGGCGACATTGTAGGTCTTGTCCTTCATCGTGTCGACCATGGCGATATCGCCGGAGACCAGCTGCATCAAGTCCTTGTC
>Ga0208046_1000171_pt1 | contig 13788 bp, 10 predicted proteins | sample PL_2010_300m_FD_184161 | JGI IMG/M metagenome (GOLD analysis project Ga0208046, IMG submission 184161) | Freshwater microbial communities from Powell Lake, British Columbia, Canada to study Microbial Dark Matter (Phase II) - PL_2010_300m... | ecosystem: Environmental > Aquatic > Freshwater >... | reverse complement strand
GAACGAGGACCGCTTTGGGCACGCTGATGATAAAGCGATAGGCGTAGCGGCCGATCAGCAGGCCCGTCGGCAGCATCAGCAGTGTGGCGATGAACAGGCCGGCGATAAAAATATAGACGATCGAGCTTTCGCCGCCGACGAAAAGCTTCGGGCCGGTACGAATGCCCTGGACGAGAAGGGCGCCGAGAATGACGGCGTCGGGCGGCGTTCCCGGAATGCCCAGCACCAAGGTCGGGATGAAGCCCCCGCCGACGGTCGCGTTGTTCGCCGATTCGCTGGCCATGACTCCTTCGGGTTCGCCGGTACCGAAATATTCGGTCCGCTTGGAGGACCGTCGCGCCTCGGAATAGGCGACCAAACCGGCGATCGATCCGCCGGCGCCCGGCAGGATGCCGGTGATGGTGCCGATCACCGAACTGCGAACGAGATTGAACTTGTATCGCCAGCTCAGGGAGAGAGCTTCGCGCAGCCTGAATCCCCGGCTTTCAGTGCTGACCTTGAGATGGCGGGCCGGTGTCGCCACCAGGTCGATGAGCACCGGAATGCAATAAAGGCCGATCAGCGCGGACACCGGTTCGATGCCGCCGATCAGGGTCTGGCTGCCGAAGGTGTAACGGATGTCGGCGCTGACCTCGCCGACGCCGATGGTGGTCAGCAACATGCCGAAGCATCCGCCGATCAACCCTTTCAGCATGTGCCCCTCCGACAGGGCCGAAATCAAGCTGAGGCCGAAGATCGCAAGCCAGAAATACTCGACCGGGCCGAAGGCCAGCGCAATCTTCGCCAGGGGGGGCGCCAGCCCCAGCAGGAAACTGGCGCCGATCAGGCCGCCGAGCACCGACGAGGTGCAGGCCAGCGTGACCGCCAGGTCGCCGTCCCCGCGTTTGGCCATGGGGTAGCCGTCGAACGTGGTGGCAATCGCCGAAGGCGTGCCGGGCGTATTCAACAGAATGGCCGAATAGGCGCCGCCGTAGATGGCGCCGGTGTAGATGGCGCCCATCAGAATCAGCGCCGAGGCCGGCTTCATGGAAAAGGTGAAAGGAACCAGTACCGCAATGGCCATGGTTGCGGTAAGGCCCGGCAGGGCGCCGATGACCGTTCCCGCGACAACACCGGCAAGCGCGATGCTGATGTGATAGAGGCTTATCGCCTCCAGGATGTACTCAATCCCGTGCATGATAATACCCCGTGAGGTCCCCTCAGACGGGCGCTCCGGCGCCGGTTGGCCGACGGGGAGCGCCCGAGACAGTTCGGTTATCGTTGATCGCCGACTATTTGATCATGCCGGCTTCCTTGGCAGAGGTGGTGATATCCTTTTTCGCCTTTGCCATGAACTTGTCGAGTTCGGGACCGTAGGGCGCGTTGAGCATGGCGAATCCGTTGTCTTCCATCTGCTTGATGAAGGCCGGTTCGTGGTTGATCTGGTCGATCATATCGGCCAGTTTCTTGCGGATGGCCTCGGGCGTCGTTTTCGGCACGGCGATGCCGCGGTAGGCGCCGCTGACCATGTCGAAGCCGAGTTCCTTGAAGGTGGGCACGTCGGGAAAGTTCGGGTGACGCTTTTCCATGGCCACGGCCAACATGCGGGTGCCCGGATAGGCCGGCGGCACGGTGGTGTATCCCCAACTGGCCGCGACCTGTCCGCCGAGGAGGGCGGTGGAGGAGGGTGCGGTACCGGCAAAGGCGACATAGGCGGTCTTGATGCCGGCCAGGCGATCGAAGGTGACCTGGGCCAGATGGTTGGACGACCCCTTGGCCGAACCCGAGAACGTCACCTTGCCGGGATTCTTCTTGGCGAAGTCGATCAGATCCTTGACCGTCTTGTAGGGGCTTTTGTCCGTCACCACGATGGCGTCGGGCGTATAGTGGAACATGTAGACGTTGACGATGCCGTCGGTGGTGTAGCCCACATTCGCCTGCAACGGCTGGATCACCATGTGGGGCAGGTTCGTGCCCATGATCGTATAGCCGTCGCCCGCCATCGTATTGAGCTGCGCCCAGGCGACCGCGCCGCCGCCGCCATCCTTGTAGGACATCACCAGATCCTTGCCGAATTTCTTCTTGAAGAAGGGCTGCTGGAAACGGGCCGTAATGTCGGATTCGCCGCCCGGCTTGAAGGCAATGATGTAGTTGATGGCCTTGTCCGGAAATTCCGCCGAGGCGGTTGCAGCCAACCCTAAAGTCAATGCAACCGCGGCGGCAGCCGCCGTAAGCACGATTTTGCCGAAAGTCTTCATAGTAGGTCTCCTCCTGGTTAAATGCTCGTCCCCGTACATTCCCAATTATGGCTCTGGCCGCTGTTGAGTTGACAAGGGACTGCTTTTGATGGGCGGGAGTTTAGCGGGGATTTCTTTGGTTGTCAATGGATATCTGGATCGCTTTTTATCCTGGAGCACCGCTTCCCGAGGAATCGTTTTCAGGCCGTAGCGCGCAAAGTCCAGCGACCGAATGTACGCCGACAGGACCTGAAGCTCCTCTTCCGTATTGTCATATTTGGGCATGATATTCCAGCGGCTCACCGACAGCGGATCCCGGATGGACGCCATGATCCAATCCTTCGACCTCTGTTTGGCGATCACATTGGCCAGATCCGGCCCCTGACCCCGGCGTCCCCCCTGTCCCTGAACGTTGTGGCAGTAAGCGCAATCCTTTTCCACCCAGCTTTTGATACCGGAGACTTCGACCCCTGTAAGCGGCCGGTCCGGCGCCGCGACGATCCGCCCGTAGGGTTTGGAGTCGGCCATACCCATGAGGCTCGTATAGACGATCCCGACAACGCAGGCCACCCCGATGGCCATGGCCAGGGGACGGTCATAAGGGCTGCGGAGCAGACTTTTATTGAGGAACGGCAGCAAAAGCAGGATCAGCATCCCGCCGATAGGGATGGCGAGCGTACCGACGATCTCCATCCGTCCCGAGAAGAAGGTAAGCATCTTGTAGAGCCACATGAAATACCAGTCGGGGCGGGGAATGTAGGACGAATCCGGCGTCATGGCGATCTGCTCCAGGGGCGGATCGATGAAAACGGACATGAGCGTGATCCCGGTAAAGATGATGAGGAAGGCGATGGCGCTTTTGAAGATCTGATCCGGGTAGAAGCGGGCCGTCTCGGCCTGCCGGGTATGCTCATCGAGCCAGTGGCCGGCGATGTCGTGGACCCGCACCAGGTAGATATGGATCACGATGAAAACCGCCATCAAGGCCGGAAAGATCAGCATGTGCACCGCATAAAACCGCGTTAGCGTCAGTCCCGACACCTCGGCCCCGCCCCGCAGGAGCCGGGTGATGAGTTTTCCCACCAGAGGCACGTCCGAGGCTACGCTGGTGCCGACCACGGTCGCCCAGTAGGCCTTCTGGTCCCAGGGCAGCAGGTAGCCCGTAAAACCGAATCCCAGGGTGATGACCAGCAGGAAGACGCCGACGATCCAGGTGAATTCCCGGGGCGCCTTATAGGCCCCGTAGAAGAAAGTGGTCAACAGATGGATCACCACGAGAACCACCATGGCGCCGCCGCCCCAATGGTGGATGCCCCGCAGGATCTTGCCCAGAAAGACATCGTTCATGATGTAGTGAATGGACTGATAGGCATGCTCCGGCGACGGGTTGTAGTACATGGCCAGGATCATGCCGGTGACGGCCTCGACGGCGAAGAGCAGCGCAAGCACACTGCCCAGGGTAAGGGTCCAGTCCAGCTTGCCGGGAAGCGGTTTCTCCAGGAAGGGTTTGAGATTCTCCTCCCATCCGAACCGCTGACCCAGATGGAAACCAAAGCGTAACATCGCGATCAAGCCTCCTGCACAAAGAGATGCCCGTCCTTGACCATCGTCAGGTAGCGGTCCATGGACCGGGGCGGAGGACCGGCCTTGACAACGCCATCGGGTTTGAACTGACCGCCGTGGCAGTCGCAGAGGAAGAGATTCTTCCCGTCGTCCCAGCGGAGCACGCATCCCAGATGCGTGCAGCGGCTGTTGAAGACCGTAAACTGATCGGGATTTGCCTGATGGGAAACGAAGACCGGTTTGCTCACCATACTCTCATAGAAACCGTCTTTCACGGGATAATTGATCTGGGCGGTTTTTACGCTCCCCGCCGGAAAGTCTTCCGCCTTACCCACATCAACCCACTTTTCGGGACGTTTTTGAAGGGTGGGCGCCAAAGCCGTTGCCGCGAGTACACCCCCTAAAAAGGCGATGGTGAGGGCGGCAATCCCCAGGGTGGTCCGGGAGAGAAATTCCCGGCGTGACGCCAAGAGTGGCGTTGGAACCGCCGGAAGCAGATCCTCCGGTTCGGGTATCAACGCAGCGGGCGCCTTACTCTGAGGTGGCATCAGCTTGGGGACACCTTGCCGCAAGGTGTCCCCTTGATCGCTCCGGACCGTCGATCCCGGCTTCAGGGCCTCCCTGGCCGCCAGTATCTGGATGTACTTGATAGCCCGCGTGGCGCTGATCTCTTTGGGGCAGACCTCGGTGCAATTCAGCTCCGTGCGGCAATGATAGCAGCTCCCCAGCGACCGGGCCAGGCGTTCCTCATGGAGACCGTCGCGGCTGTCCGCCAGCAGCGTAAAGACGCGATTCAGGGCGGCCGGTCCCAGGTAATCCTTGTGCCAGTTCGCCATGGTGCAACTGGAGACACAGCAGCCGCAGGCGATGCATTCCGTCGCTGATTCGATCACCTGGCGCTCCCGGGAATCAGGCCGGATGATCGCCGGTTCCGACAGTTCCCGAGCGGCATGGAAATAGGTCAGTCCCTCTTCATATTTCCGGAAGAAAGGCTCCATATCGACGACAAGATCCTTTACGACGGGAAAATGGTTCAGCGGACGGATCGTCACTTCCTCCCCTTTGAGATCGGCCAGAATCGTTTTGCAGGCCAGGGCTTCCCGGCCGTTGATCACCATGCCGCAGGAGCCGCACATGCTGACGCGGCAGGCGTAGCGGAAGGCAAGGGACAGATCCTGGGTTTTCTGCAGGCGGATCAGCACATCGAGAATGGTGGTCAGGCTTTCATCGTCGGTCTTCAGCTCAAAGCGGTCAAAATGACCCGGACCGCCCGCGGCCGGGTCATAGCGGAATACCTTGATGATTCTTGTTTTCGGCGCATGATTTGCCATGGGTCCATCGCTCCTCTTTAGTAGATGCCGGTCCAGACCAGGACGAAGATGACGGCGCCCAAGGCGGCCAGCCCTCCGATGAGGGCCTTCTGATATTTAACGTTCGCCAGACCGAAATCGAGCAGGATGACCCGAAGCCCCAGCGTCACGTGGAAAACGACTGTCAGCAGCAGCAGAAACTGAATCAGGGGACGGTGGGGCAAGGTCACGTGTATGGCCAGCAGGACGATGATGGCCAGCGCGGAGATCCGCTGCCAGAGCCAGGCCCACATGCCCGCCTGGGTGCTGCGCCAGCGGTTCGGGTCCAGTTCATACCGTCTCAAGGGATAGCGAAATTCTACTTTCTTCTCTTCTTCCATAACAGGACTCCTTGGACAAACCCTCCGCGAGGGATGCTAATTCACGACATCGGTCGGTCTCATGTATTTCAGGGCCACAGGCCGCTTCTCCAGGATCGGTTTACCGTTCGCACCCCGGTTGAGAAAGATATTGAATAATCCATAGCCGTCATCCTGTTTGGGATAATCGAGGCGGAAATGGGCGCCTCGCGTCTCCTGACGCTGCAGGGCCGAAGCGCTGATCATGCGGGATACATCCAGCATATTAAACAGGGCGATCCAGTCCTGCCAGACCATGTTGTAGGCCCGACCACCCGTACCCGTAAGCTGCACCGTCAGAACCGCCTGGTGGATCTTTTCGATCATGTCGATCGCCTGCTGCAGCTTCTCTTCCGTACGGGCGATGCCCACATGGGACCAGTTCATTTCCCGGAGCTCATCCCGCAGCGTCAGCGGCGAGGGTCCGCCGGTCCGCGCGAAAGGCGCCAGATAGTGGGCCACCAGGTGCTCGATCTGGCGCGCGTCCGCCCGGGGAATACCCCGTTCCTGCTTCAGATAGTGGGCCATCGATTTTCCCGCCTGACGGCCATAGACACAGGAATCGGCAATGCCGTTCCCGCCCAGGCGGTTGGCGCCATGAACGCCGCCGGCGTCTTCGCCGGCCGCGAACAGCCGCTCAAGCGAAGTATGGCAGGCCGTATCGATGACGGCGCCGCCCATCATGAAGTGGGCGGCCGGTGAGACCGGAACCGGCTTGCGGGCCAGATCATAGCCGAAGAGCTTGCAGCGCGTGTACATGCCGGGAAAGTTCTTCTCCACAAACTCGGCGCCCAGATGGGCCGCCATCATATCGATACCGCCGTGCTCGCAGCCGCGACCGGCCATCATTTCGAGGAATGAGGAACGGCTCATCACGTCCCGGGTGGCCCGCTCCATCTTCACGGGATCGTAACGCTGCATATACCGTTCGCCGAGACCGTTGAGCATGTAGGCGCCCGCCCCTCTGAGCCCTTCTTCCAGAAGCGACCCTGCCACGACCGATCCGGGCACGATCAGCCCGGTCGGATGGAACTGGAGCATCTCCATGTCCACCATCCGCACGCCGGCCCGGTAAAGCATGCCCAGGCCATCCAGCGTCTTTTCGGGACCCGGAGCGAAAAACCGATAACTGGTGGGACCGCCGCCCGTGGCCACGAGCGTTGCCGCCGCTTCCACGACGAAAAAATCCCCCTGCTTGATATCCACGCAGAGAGCGCCGACGATCTCTCCGCCGGTCGTATCGGCCAGCAGGTCCAGGGCGCGGCACTCTTCCAGGACCCGGATGCCGCGCTTCATGATCTGCTCGGTGGTGCGGCTGATAATCTCGATGCCCGTCAGGTCTCCCTTGTGGACGGTTCTGTCGAAAGATTGGCCGGCAAAGGGTTTCTGATGAACCGTGCCGTCCGGATACCGGTCGAAAAAGCAGCCGTACCGGGTCTCCATCTCTTTGATCGTGGGTGTCGCCTGCTCCACAAGCGTTTTCGCCAGTTCTTGATTGTTGATGTACTGGCCCCCCTTCAGCGTGTCCCGCAGATGCTTTTCGTGGGAATCTGCAGCATTGAGGACCACGTTGAAGCCGCCCTGCACCATGCGGCTGCAGCCGCCCTTCCCCTGAAGCGCCTTGGTGACGATGACGATGTTGAGATCGGGATTGGCGTCAAAGGCATTGAGCGCCGCCAGTTGCGCCGCGCCCCCCATGCCGATGATGAGCATGTCGGTTCTGATCTTCTTCATTTTTCAACTTCCCTTGACGGGATCAAGGTCCTTGCTTTCCGGCCAGGATTCTCAGAGCATGGCGTCGATATTGTCCAGGGCCATTGTTCTGACGCTGATCACATGCATCCTCATCAGCAGCTCCGCTTCTTCGGCGTTCCCCTTCTCGATCATCTCCAGGATCGCGGCATGTTCATCCAGGGTTTTCTGCGCCCGTCCGGGCAGAACCACGGTTCTGAGCCGGATGATCTGAAGACGCGCGTTGACCATCTCCATCATCCGCCGGAGCATTTGATTCGGGCATTTTTTACGGAGCAGGTCATGAAATTCCAACTCGGAATCGGTGTACTCGATGACATGCCGCTCCTCTTCCGGGGTGGCGCGAAGCTTTTCCAGGCAGGACCTGAGTTCCCGGATGTCGGATTCCTCCAGGAGCGGGGTGACCAGACGGACAACCAGCGCTTCCAGCACCTCCCGGACCTGCAGGATCTCGATGATATTTTCCCTGGATGGTTTGATGACAAAGGCGCCGCGGCGGGGGATGATCTTGACGATGCCCTCATGTTCGAGCCGGAAAAGCGCCTCCCGGATGGGGGTGCGGCTGACGCCGATCTCCTGGGCCAGCGTCTCTTCGCTGATTTTTTTGCCCGGCAGGATCTCCCGTGTAATGATCATGTTCTTCAGGATCCTATAGGTCTGACCCCGAAGATTGGGATTATCGATCAGTTTAGGCGCTTTTGTTTCCATGACCTGCCGGAGAGATTCTGTATTTTGTATACAAAATATCGCGATAAAATCGGCCTGTCAAGGAAATAATTCAGGCCCGAATACAGGAAAAAAGTCGCTCATTGCAAAGCTGTTCCTGTAACGCTAACGAAAGAGTTATATCACCCCTTGCTTTTTCAAGGCGTCAATTCTCTCCTGGGGGAGGTCAAGAATTTCCCGGTATACGCTCTCGCTGTGCTGGCCGGGATACGGGGCCGGTGTCAACGGATCCGTCTTCAGCCGGGAGAACTTGATGGGAAAACCTGCTGCCTTGAGGCCCGTCTTTCCGCTAAGGGGGTGAACCACATCCTGAATCATTTCCCGATACTCAAGTTGCGGACTCTTCAATACTTCATCGAATTCGGCAATCGCTTCACAGGGCACCTTTTTCTGGGTCAGGCGCTTAACAACCCCAGCTTTGGTCAAATCCTTGATCCACTCTCCGATGATGAGTTCCACGTCATTCGAGTATTTATGTCGACCCTGCTGGTCTTTAAAGCGGGCATCCTCTTTGAGGTCTTCCCTTCCAATGGCCTCCAAGAATGAATGCCATTGGGAGTTATTCGCCACGCAAATGACTACACAGCCATCTTTGGCCTGGTAGGAATTCCAAGGCGCCAGCCTGGACAGACGATTCCCGGTTCTGATCGGGATTCCTATGGAAAGATTAAAGTCCATGGCCTCATCGGTACACACCGAAAAGCAAGCATCGTTCATTGCCACATCGATCCGTTCCCCCATTCCCGTTTTTTCGCGGGAGACCAAGGCCGACAGGATGCCGATAACGCTGTAGAGGGAAGAGAGCATATCACCGATCCACGCCCCGCAACGCACGGGAGGCCCATCCGGAAAACCGGTGAGACCCATGATGCCGCTTGTAGCCTGAACGGTCAGGTCAAAGGCAGGACGGTCTTTAAAGGGACCGTCCTGTCCGTAGCCTGAGATCGAACAGTAGATGATGCGGGGATTGATCTCGGTTAAACGCTCATAGCTGAAGCCCAGGCGATCCATGACCCCGGGCGTGAAGTTCTCTAACACAATATCGCTCTTTTCGATCAGCCGCCTCAAGATTTCTTTGCCCTCGTCCTTTTGCAGGTCCAGGAAAATGCTTTTCTTGTTACGGTTCCGTTTCAGATACAGAAGGGAGATATCGGTATCGTCTTTTTTTTCAAAGCTGACGCCGTGAGGACCGGCAAACGGCGGATTCCATCGGCACGGATCTCCCACCCCGGGCCTCTCAATTTTTATCACCTCTGCTCCCATGGCCGCGAGATTCATGCTTGTATAGGGGCCCGACAGGTAGGCCGTCAAGTCAACCACCCGTATTCCTTCCAGATGCTTTTTCATTTCTCAGCTCCTTTGGTTGCAATATAGACCAGGGCAATTTCTTTCATACCTGCCCAGAATCGATTCCCGCCTGGCTCGGCCTTTCTCTCTCTCCGCGGCCGTCTATCTCCTCTCCACAATGGCGCAGATCCCCAGCCCGCCACCGCCGCAGATGGTTACGAGACCATATCGGACATCGCGCCGCATCATTTCATGGATCAAGGTGACGAGCCGTATGGACCCGGTGGCGCCGATGGGGTGCCCCAAGGAAATACCCGATCCGTTCACATTGACCTTTAGCTCCAGATCCGCTGTGCTGAGCCCCATCAATTTTGCATCGGCCAGCGTCTGGGCGGCAAAGGCCTCCTGGATCTCGATAAGATCCATCGCATCCATGGCAAGTCCCGCCCTTTGAAGTGCCTTGTTCACGGCGGCAGGAACCGCCGGATAGGTCAGGGTCGGATCCGCCCCGGCCACACCGAAGGATTTGAGATAAACCAACGGCTTGACACCATGACTTTCAGCGATCTCCGGTGTTGTTACCACCAGTGCCGCTGCGGCATCGTTCTCACTGGAGGAGTTCCCTGCCGTGCATATGCCGTCAGGATAAACGGCCCGAAGCTTGGCAAGTTTTTCCAGTGTCGTCTCCCGGCGAGGGGTTTCATCCCGGGCAAGGGAAAGCTCCTCCCCCTTTTGTTTGACCGTCACAGGGGTGATTTCTTCTGCAAACTTGCCGGCATCCATGGCCTGGATTGCCTTGCGGTGCGAGCCCAATGCCCATTGATCGGCCTCCTCGCGACTTATACCTTCTTTCCGGGCCGCCGCCTCCGCCCAGGTCATCATCGAATTGAGCTCGCCGAATCGTTCGATCGGCTGGTGCCGGGGACGACCGCGCTGGATCCTGTCGTAAAATGGAAGTCCCCACAGGGAAAGGCTGCCGTGATGCCGGGGGGAAAAGCCCCACTTTGGATCGGTGCCCCCCCCCAAGCCCCATTTGATGAGTTCACCGGGGATATAGAATTCACTTCGACTCATGCTTTCGGCACCGCCGGCAACCAAGATACCGGCATATTCGGTTTGAATCTCCATGGCCGCCGTCCATATCGACTGGAGCCCGGAACAGCAACGCCGGTCGAGCGTAAAACCGGGAATCTCAACCGGCCAGCCCGCCTCCAGAAGCGCCAGCCGCGCCAGATTGGGAGTTTCACCATTGGCAAAAGACTGCCCGAGGATGACATCATCAATCTCATCCGGTTTAATATTTGCCTTTCGCACCGCCTCTTGCAAAACTATGGCGGCCAGCTTTTCCACGGGGACATCCCGGAGCATACCGCAGTAGGCCCCGATGGGTGTCCTGACCCCACTGACGATTACGACCTCTTTCACTTTCCCCTCCTTATGCACCCCATTTTCATATACCCTCTTCTACCCTTGTCCAAAATGATGGTGAACGCAGCAGGCCAGCAGAATGGCATTGCCCTTTTAGGCCGCAGATCCGGTCTTCAATTACCCTGCGTTTTTTTGCAGAGTGAGTGAAAACCCTTTCTTTTGGACATGGATATAGTCATAGTCATTGCGCGCCGTCAGTTCCTGGATCAAAGCCATCACCGGCTTGTCTCCTCTCGGATATTGGGTTTGAATGGGTCCTGCGGCCCGCGTGGCTTCCACATGTTCTTCGGGAAAGAGAATCCTCAGCAGGAGTTCGTCGTCGGAAATGCCCGGACGGCCGATTTCCTTTCGCAGATCCTCTATGTCGGGCTGGGGTTGTTCCCAGTTCCGGTATTTCTTGCCCTCAGCCGTGTTGCTGATTTTGTCCAGGACATTCCCATCCACCGGCGCCGGCGTCTTGCCGTAATGCCCGAATACGTACCGCGCCCCTTCTGCTGTGGTGGTCTTGTAACGTTCTCCCAAAAGGACGTTCAGTACTGCCTGGGTCCCCACGATCTGCGAGAACGGCGTAATCATGACCGGGTAGCCCCATTCTTCACGGATCACACTGATCTCTTCCAGGACTTCCCCCAGGCGATGCTCCATGTTTCTTTGGCCCAGCATGAATTTCAAATTGGTGATCATCCCCCCCGGCACCTGATGGACATACTGAAAGACATCGTATTCTGCAGGTACGCCAACCGGCTTCTCTTCCCGTTTGGCAATATAGAGAAAATGATCGGCAATCGCCTTCACGGCCGACTGATCAATCGGAGTGGTATACCCCAGACGGTGAAGATTCATGGTCATGTTTTCCACCGACGGATGAGAGGGGCCGTTGGCCAGAGGCGATACGCAGGTATATAGTGTATCGACCCCCAATTTCACCGAATCCAGGCAGCACAACGGCGCCAGTCCCGTGGTGCAGTGGGCATGCATCTCAAGGGGCCGATCGCCGATGTGCCGTTTGATGGCGGGCACCAGGGTCCGGGTCCTTTCAGGGGTCAACAGACCGATGGAGTCCTTGATCATGACCGTATCGGGATCAAGGGCCTCAATCATTTCGGCTGTTTTTTGGCTGTAAAACTCGTCCGTATGCACAGGACTGATGGAATAGACCAAGGGTACGGACACTTCAATACCTTCGGCCTTGGCGGCAGCGACCGAAATGGCAAGATTCCGCCAGTCGTGCAGGGCGTCAAAAATCATAAGACGCTTGATCCCGTTTGCTGCACAGCGTTTTATCCAGAGGGAGATGACGGAATCGGGCACAATATTGAAACTGGTCAGAGACTTGCTACGAATCAAGGCCCCCACAGGGGTATGGGGCAATGCCTGGCTGACCAATCGAATCCTTTCCCATGGATCCTCGCGCAGGTATCTCAGGCAGGCGTCAAAATGAACCGTCCCCATCAACTCTACCGATTTGAATCCGGCCTGATCGATCAGCGGCGCAATCGGAAGCATGTGCGCCGTTTTCATCCTCGTCGCCCAAAGGCTCTGGTGCCCATCCCTCAAAGTAGTATCGATAAAACTAATCATTTTCATTATGTTCATACTCCTCAGCCAGCAGGTTTTCCAACCAGCGGGTATTGACTCGCCCTTGACGGTAGTCCGGTTTTTCCAACACAAACCGGTGAAACGCAATATTGGTGTCCACACCGGACACCAGGAAATGGTTGAGCCCGTTTTGCATCCGCTCAATGGCTTGGTGCCGATCGTTTCCGACGGCGATGACCTTTGCCAGGAGGGAATCATAAAAGGGAGGAACGAAATAGCCGGCATAGCAGTGACTGTCGATGCGGATGCCCGTTTCCTGCGGCGTCTCCCACCGCACGATTCGACCCGGACTCGGCCGAAACCCCCTTTGGGGTGACTCGGCGTTTATCCGGCACTCGACAGCATGGCCGGTTAATGTGATCTCCGCTTGGGTGAAGCTGAGCGGTCGTCCTTCTGAGATCCGAAACTGCTCCTTCACCAGATCTACACCGGTGACCATCTCGGTCACCGGATGCTCCACCTGGATCCTCGTATTCATCTCCAGAAAATAGAATCGGCCATGATCCTGATCCAGAATGAATTCAACCGTCCCGGCATTTTCATATCCGATATGCCGGGCAATATCGATCGCGGCTCGGCAGATTTGCTCCCTGAGTTCCGCGTTCACGGCCGTGGATGGCGACTCTTCAAGCATTTTTTGATACCGACGCTGGAGGGAACAATCCCGCTCAAACAGGTGTACGATATTGCCAAATGCGTCTCCAATAATCTGGACCTCTATATGGCGGGCATTTGGGACAAAATGCTCCATATACAGGCGCTCATCCCCGAAGGCGGTCCGCGCCTCTGCCGAAGCCTCATCAAAGACCGTTTTCAAATCTCTGGGTCCCCGGACCATCTTCATCCCCTTACCGCCGCCACCCGCGGCCGCCTTCAAAAGGACCGGATACCCGATCTTTTCAGCGATCCTCATTGCTTCGTCATGATCGCCGACCAGATCGGATCCGGGAATCACCGGAATCCCCACGGCCCCGGCCATCTCCCGTGCAACCAGCTTATCGCCCATTTTTCGGATGTTCTCGGCCTTCGGTCCGACGAAGATCAGGTCGTATTTGGCGCAGGCATCCGGAAGACTCGGTTGTTCGGCCAGGAACCCGTATCCCGGATGGATCGCATCGGCGCCGGTACCGAGAGCGGCCGCAATGATGGTCTCCACCTTCAGATAGCTGCCCGCCGGATGCGCAGGACCTATGCAGACGGTCCTGTCGGCCATTCTGGCGGGCAGACTGTCCTGATCCGCCTCTGATGCCGCCAACACGCTATGGATCCCCATCTCACGGCAGGCCCGTATGATACGAACGGCGATTTCGCCCCTGTTGGCGATCAGGACCCGCGATATGTCCTTCATGGGATTTGCGACTCTCCGGGATGACCTTCATCCGCGACCGATTCAACCAGGAAGAGGATTTGCTTGAATTCCACCATTTGCCCATCTTCAGCACATATTCGGACAACCCGACCTCGCACCCCTGCCTTGATTGTGCTGAAGAGTTTCATCACCTCAATGAT
>Ga0208046_1000170_pt1 | contig 13793 bp, 13 predicted proteins | sample PL_2010_300m_FD_184161 | JGI IMG/M metagenome (GOLD analysis project Ga0208046, IMG submission 184161) | Freshwater microbial communities from Powell Lake, British Columbia, Canada to study Microbial Dark Matter (Phase II) - PL_2010_300m... | ecosystem: Environmental > Aquatic > Freshwater >... | reverse complement strand
GCTGAAAAGACGGCCTCCGTCCTCACAATCCGTGCCCTTTTCTCCGTCACGGCATCAAGACCGAGGATGCCGGTGAGGATCTCCCCGGGTTTCACGCCGCCGCCTTCTTTCAGCCGGACTGTGAGCCGGACCAAACGATTCAAACCGTCGTAGGCCAGGCTTGACACGAGCGGCCGGATATCCTGCTGAACGGATTTCCCCCGCTTGTTTTTCGTGATGACAAAGGATTCCGATTCGAGAAAGTCCCGGATCCTCGCCTCTTCCATCCCTGATTCGCCAGCAGGAAACATCTCATAACGATATCCACATATTATATCAGACAGGGAAGGATCTTGAAAAGAGATTTCCTCCGCCTCCAGGATCTCCATGCCGAGGGGGAGAAACGAATTGATCCTGCTTATCATTTCATTCCTGTCCGTTTCCGGGTCTTCTATCTGGACGTCCGCGTATTCCGCGAGGCTCTCAATGCCCACAGAGAGAGCCGTGGCGAAGGACAACCGCGGCTGAGGATGAAAACCCTCCGAATAGACGAAGGAAATTCCGCCCTGCCGGATCCCTCTTGCCAGGGCTGACGCCGTTTCCAGGTGCGACATGAATCGGGACGCCCCTCTCTTCGCGAAGCGGATGCGCCATTTTTTCCTCAGGGGGGATGCGGGCGCCTTTTCCGTGTGGATCGCCTCTATTCCCCTCCCGGAAGATCCTTCTTCCCTCGCGGTGATGATCTTCAGGTCACCCGTGCAGACACCGCAATCATGGCAGACACTCGAACGGCAGTCTTCCGTCAGATCTCCCCGGAGAGATTTTTCCCATTCGGCGAGCAGGAACCCCTTTTCGATTCCGCAGTCCATCGAATCCCAGGGGAGAGTCTCGGAAGGGTCGCGCTCCCGGAGCCACGTCTCAGGCTTCACCTTCTCTTCCGCCATTGCTTTTTCCCAGAGATCGAAGCGGAACCACTCGGTCCAGCCGTCGAACCGGCATCCCAGGCGGAAGGCCCTTTCGATGAGCGCCGCGAGGGTTTCGTCACCCCTCGAAAAGATTCCCTCGAGGAAACTCATCCTCGCGTCGTGCCATTTGAAGGACAGGTTCCTGTACTTGATTTTTCCCTTTAAAAAGGACTGTCTTCTCAACGTTTCTTCGAGGCTGATCTGGCCTGCCCACTGGAAAGGGGTATGGGGTTTCGGGACGAAGGTGGAAACGCTCACGGTCACCTGCCTTTTCATCCCGCCCTCCCGGAGGACACGCCAGGCCAGGTCCGCAATGCCGTCCAGATCTTCCTCCTTTTCCCCGGGCAGTCCCAGCATGAAATAGAGCTTGACGGAACGCCATCCGGCGGCGAAGACATGGCGCGTGGTTTCGAGAAGATCTTCGGCGCTGTTTCCCTTGTTGATGATGTTTCTCAGACGCTGGGTTCCGGCTTCCGGCGCCAGGGTGAAACTCGTCTTCCTTACCCGTTTGATCTCTTCGATGAGCCTCGGAGTCAGGGTTTCCACCCGAAGGGACGGAAGACCAACGGCCACCCGGCTGGCCTGATACCGGTTCATCAATCCGCTGAGGAGGTCTTCGATTCGCGAATAATCGCCTGAGCTCAGGGACAGGAGGGAGATTTCATCGCAGCCTGTGGAATGCAGCATCCTATCAGCCATGGCGTTCAGCGTCTCGAGACGCCTCTCCCGCACCGGCCGCCACACCATTCCGGCCTGGCAGAAGCGGCATCCCCGCGTGCATCCCCGGGCGATTTCGAGGTTGACCCGGTCATGGATGATCTTGATGAGGGGGATGATCGGACTTGAGGGCTGAGTCCAGTCGTTCAGATCCAGGACCACCCTCTTCCTGATTTTTTGACCGGCCCGGTGATGCGAAGGGACATACATTCCCTCGATGGCGGCGAGCCGGGAAAGGACCCCGCTTCTTGAGCGTTTTCCTTCCTTTGCCTCCATCACCGCCATGGCGATCTCCATCACCACTTCTTCCCCTTCGCCGATGACAATGGCATCGAAAAAGGGGGCCACGGGCGCCGGGTTGAAGGCGCCTGGTCCGCCGGCGATGACGATGGGAGAGCCTTCCCTCCGGTCTTTCGCGTGGAGCGGGATGCCTCCGAGGTCCAGCATGTTCAGGACATTCGTGAAAGACAGTTCATATTGAAGGGAAAATCCAACGATATCAAAGGAAGACAAAGGGGTGCGGCTTTCGAGCGAGGAAAGGGGGATCCCCTTCTCCCGCATCAGCGCCTCCATGTCCGGCCAGGGCGCGAAGAACCTCTCCGCCGTAATGTCGGGACGGCTGTTCAGGACCGCGTAAAGGATCTGGATGCCGAGATGGGACATGCCGATTTCATAGGTGTCGGGGAATGCAAGGGCGAAACTCAGACGGCAGGCGTTCCTGTCGATGCGCCGGGAATGGACTTCCCCTCCGACATAGCGGCCGGGTTTTTCAACAAAGGGCAGGATGTCTTCCCAGGGGGTGACGTCGGCTTTCTCATATTTCATGGGATATCAGGTCTTCAAAGGTTTTCTTCGCCGTATCCGCCGATTTTTTCAGCGCGGCCGATTCTTCGCCGTTAAGGCTCAGCTCATAGATCTCTTCCACGCCGGAAGGGCCAAGCCGGATCGGGGCGCCGAGGTGGACACCGCTGATCCCGTACTGGCCTTCGAGGCAGACCGAGGCGGGGAGAATCCGGGGTTTTTCCATAAGGATGGCTTCGAGCATGAAAACAACAGACGCCGAGGGGGCGTGAAACGCGCTCCCCGTTTTCAGGAGGCCGACGATTTCAGCGCCGCTGTTCTTTGTTCTTTCGATGATGGCATCCAGCTTCTCTTTTCGGATCAGCTGGCTCACGGGTATTCCATGGACGGTCGCGTACCGGCTGATGGGGATCATGGTGTCGCCGTGGCTTCCAAGGACGAGGGCCTGAACGTCGGCGGGAGGAACCTTCAGCTCTTCCGCCAGAAGACAGCGGAACCGCGCTGAATCAAGGACGCCTCCCATGCCGATGACCCTTCGGGCCGGGAATCCCGACACCTTGAAGGCGAGGTGGGCCATGACGTCAAGGGGGTTGGTCACCATGAGGATGATCGCCTCCGGGGCGAATTCTTTGATCTTCTCCGTCACCGATTTCACGACCCGGCCGTTTTTCAAGGCCAGTTCTTCCCGGGTCATGCCCGGCATGCGGGCGAATCCCGCCGTTACCACCACCACCCGGGAGTCCCTGATCGCGGAAAAATCGTTGGTCCCCGTGATCCGGGCGGCGAATCCCTCAAGCGGCGCGGATTGAGAGATGTCCATCGTCTTTCCCTGGGGGAGACCTTCGATAATATCCACCAGGACGACATAGGCCAGGTTCTTTTCCGCGATTCTCTGGGCGGTCATGGTGCCTACGAAGCCGGCTCCGATGACGGACACTTTATCCTTCATTAAATTCTCCCTTTAAGCATGTTTTTTTGCGCTTCGTTTTAACCCTTTCCCATTCTCTCCCAATGGAGAAAAGAGGCTTGATTGGAGAGGGAAGGGATAAAAGCCGAAGGTTGATCCTTATATCATAAAAGCCTGAAGGAAAAAAGATGTTTGGCGGCAACCGCGGTAACAGCAGGGCAGGGCCTCACCCGTTATTTCCCATCGGCAGGCCGTATTTGTAAGGATGCTTCTGGATATCGAGATATTTTGACCGGGCGAATCCCTCGGGGAATTTCTCTTTGGAGAGATAGGGAAGGACATCCCTCTTGAATTCCTCCAGGAAACCCCCGAAAACATGCCATGCCTCCGTGCTGGAGACAAAGGTTCTCTCTTTCTTCAATTCGTAATAAATATCCGGCCCAAATATCCTTTGCGTGATCCTCAGTTGCCCGGGATTGGAAAAATATTCCTTCTTCAGGGTCAGCTTGATCCTGACGAGGAGTGTGACTTTTGTCGTGTCTGCGGCAATCTCGCGGGACTGATCCCAGATCTCGGCCACCAGCCCGTTCGGGAGAGGAATCTCTTCAACCAGTTTCATAAACTCAGTTCTCCAATGAGGCAAAAGGCAAAAGGCAAAAGGCAAAAGGCAAATTCCTTGGACAGGGGGATGGAATTTTTTTATGGACCCTCTCCCTCGATGGGAGAGGGATGGGTGAGGGTGACCTTCGCATCTTCATAACTTCCCACCCTCGAAACTTCGTTCCTTTCCCCGGCCCCTTGAACCCTTTTAAAAATCTTGACCCCTTCTCCGGTTCCTTCTATACTTCCTGCCTCGGAAACCAGTCGGTTCTATTATCATATTTATGAAGCGAGGTGTTAAATAAATTGAAGCAGGCCAACGCCATTTTACTCCTTTCCTGTCCGGACCAGCGCGGAATCGTCGCCTCCGTTTCCAATTTCATCTTTCAGCACAATGGAAATATCGTCCATGCGGCTCAGCATACGACCCAGACCTCCAAGATCTTTTTCATGCGGATCGAATGGGAACTGGATGGTTTTGATATCCCCCGGGAGGAGATCGGAAAGGCTTTTATGCCCCTGGCCGGGCGCTTCAACATGACGTGGGATCTCCACTTCACCGATTATACCCCGCGGGTGGCCCTTTTTGCCTCCCGCCATGTATACTGTTTTCATGATCTTATCCTGAGGCAGACCATGGGGGACATCCACTGCGAGATACCCGTCGTCATGAGCAACCACCCTGATCTCAAATCTCTCGCCGAACATTTCGGCCTGAACTACCGTTACTATCCCATCAACCCGGAGAACAAGGCGGAGCAGGAGGCAAAAGAGATCGAGGAACTGAAGCGCCACAAGGTCGACCTCATCGTCCTGGCCCGTTACATGCAGGTCCTCACCGGAGATTTCGTCAATCTGTACCGAAACCGGATCATCAACATCCACCACTCCTTCCTTCCGGCCTTCGCTGGAGGGAAGCCTTATGCGCAGGCCTACGAGCGGGGGGTCAAGATCATCGGCGCCACCAGCCATTACGTGACTGAGAGCCTCGACGACGGCCCCATCATCGTTCAGGACGTGATCAAAATCAGTCACAGAGATTCCGTGGAAGACATGAAGATGAAGGGGAAGGATCTGGAACGGGTTGTTCTGGCGAAGGCGGTCAAGTTCCACCTGGAGCACCGCGTGATCGTTCACGGGTCAAAGACAATCGTTTTTGAATGATTCTTTTCTCGAAAAGAGGAATGATCTTCAGAAGGGTGTTTGAAAAACACGCTTTTACACGGACTGTCAGAAGGTGAATATGCCGTCCCGCTCGGCGGCCTTGTGCCGCAGCCTCTCCTCGAGGTTCCTCTTCGCCTCCCGTGCTTCAGGATGACTCGGCCTGTATTTCAGGGCTGTATTGAATTCCTCCATGGCACCTTTCAATTCGCCCCTTCGCTCTTTCGTGACACCCCTTTCATAATATAGACCCGCAAGGCCGTTCATCGTCTCGCTTGATTCGGGTTTGTATTGCAGAGCCCTATGGTAGTCCTCCATGGCGCCCCTTAGATCCCCTAAACGCTCCTTCTGATTGCCAAGCAGGTAATGACCGTTTCCCAGGGCTTCACTGTATTTCCGGGAGTCGGAATTCATCTGAAGGGCCTTGCTGTAATCCGCGACAGCTCCACGGTAATCCTGAAGCGCTTCTTTCGTACGGCCGCGTCCGTAATAGGCTTCTCCCTTTAATTCATCGGGACAGGACATTTTGCCGTCGATGAGGTTGTCGTACAGGGGAAGGGCCTCATCGTATTTTTTCCCGTAGTACCTGCTGTTGGCTTCCTGAAGGCTTTCTTCGCAGGATTTTCCTGCCTGAAGGGCAGCGGTTCTCTGAACCCCGCCCGCGTCCTGACCCGAATAAACAGGAACTCCCGTATACATTAAAAGGATGGAGAGAGAAACCGCTAAGAATGAAAAGACTGTTTTCCAGCCGGTCATAATGCCCCCGTTGCTTTGATGAAATTTTTTATACCAGAAAGAAGCGCAAAAGTGAATAGCCGTCCGCTTCCCTGCTATTCAGACGCCTGGCGCCTGGCGCCCAACGCCTGATGTATAAATCTCGAAACTTGCAACTTTTCATCCGGCGCGTTAAACTTCTGCATAATGGTGGACAACCGGAGCGGGAGAAACGATGGTTTTGAATCTGATGGATTGCGTGCGGACGATCCTGGTGCTGGTGGAAGAACGCACGGGCAGGGAAATCGAGTTTGTTGAAAGAAGCGATCTACCGGTGTCGGCGGAATTAAAGGTAGCGGGAAAGGACGATCCGGTTCATCAGGTTCTCTATCGTGAAAACCATGACGAGGAAATCCATTACCTCGTGGCCCACCAGTGCGGGCATGTTCTCCGGCTTTTTGGCGCGGATGCCGGTCAGAGGTTCATTCCCGTGGCTAACCGCAAAACCATGATGAGCTATCTTTTCGAGATGGATGATGAGCTCCACCGCCTTTCTTCGGTCTTCGGGCCGGAAAAGGTCAGGAAGCTGATCAGGCTCTGGTACGAAGGTGTGGTCTTTCAGGTGACCCGGATGCCCCCCGACATCATGATCGACAAGTGGCTTTATGATGAATACCCTGAATTGAGGCCGATACAGCTTCGGTCCCTGAAGAGGCAAAGAAGGGCTGCGATCATGGGACTGTCCGATGAAATGAGGAAGATCACGCCTTCAAAGGTTTACTACGCCTCCAATGTCATGAATTATGCCTACTTCAAGGTTCTGGAGGATCACTTCCGCCTCGATTTTGTGGCCCCCTATCATGGGACCGTCTATCTCTTTGACGGGGGTTCGCTCGTTCGGCTCACCGAGCGGGACTACGCGAATAACCACCAGGGGGACCGGTCCATGATCGATCAATGGGCGGAACGTCTCCGGCTGAGCACCTGGTTTGAGTGGAAACATCTGGATTAAATGATTGCGGGGGTCTATTCAGGGAGACCATTCTTTGAAGGGATGACGGTAAAGGTTCACGTTGAGGTACCTCTCGTCGTGGGTGACCTCCGCGCCTGTCCAGTCTGGAAGCCGGAAGGGCTGGTCTTCGGATTCAAGTTCGATTTCCGCGACGACAAGGCCGTCGTTCGCTCCCTCGAAAACGTCAATCTCCCAGGTCATCCCGGCCTCCTCCACCCTGTAGCGGATTTTGTCGACGGGGGGATGGTCGCAAAGCGCTTCGATCATTTCCTCGGCATCCTGCAGGGGAATCTCGTAATCGAACTCCCGCCGGGTGATTCGCCCTTCCTCCTGGCTCTTGACGGAAATGAAACCCCTGCCTCCGGCCACCCGGACACGGACGGCACGGCGCTTATCAAGGGAGAGATAACCCTGGCGGTAAAACGTGCCTTTGGAAGCCCTGGCGCGCCAGCTGTCGTTCAGTACGAGAAATTTCCGTTCGATTTCGAAGGCCATTTTTACAGGGTTCAAGGATTCAAGGGTTCTGGGGTTCAAGGTAAAAAACATTCATGCATATCACTTAATCTATAATTTATTCCTGATGTAATGCGGTTTGTCAAGTCGTGAAACTTCTGGTATGTTTTGTACCCCATGAAGAACAAAAAAATTATTCATCTCTGCCAGCCCGATGAAGGAAAGTCCTGTGGTGCCTGTTGCGGCCTCTATAACTACGCCGTGAGCACGAGAGAGTCCCTTTGGGAGAGGCTGAGGAACCGGACAGAGCTCTTCCGCAGGACCGTCCGTGGCACGGCGAATCTTAAGGCTTTCTCGGAAAAAATCCGGCACTCTGAGAATGGAGCCAGACTCTACGATGTGATTTACTGCTGTGAATATCTCGGCTTTCTTGATGTTGAGGAAAAGCGTGTCGGGTGTCTTCTCCACCCGCTTCAGAACAGCGGTCAGGACCTGCGCGACGTCTCTTTTTACGGCCGGGAGCTCTGCGAAGGGCACTTCTGCCCGAGCTATCACTACATTTCCAGGGAAGAACAACAGGCCCTTCTCCATATTCTGGATGACTGGTATCTTTACGGCCTCTGCGTGACCGACATAGACCTTGTGAAGGAATATTTTCGCTTTATCAGTGAAAGGGTCTACGAGATGCCCGCTCCCGATTCCTTCAGAACCCCGGCTTTAAAAGAAGCCTCCCTCCGGTTTTTCTCATTCAAGATTTCCTGGCCTTACCGTTCCGAGGCGGTGAACCGCTTCGGCAAATATTATTTCGACGGGTCGCAGTACATGATTCATCACATCGATTATGAAGCCCTGAATGTTGAGCCATCGAGATTCAAAAAAATATTTCTGAGCCTTTCATCGGATTTCAAAGACGCGGCGCAAGTCAGAGAAGCGGAGGCCCTCATTCAGAACGCGATAGATGAATTTGTCCTCCGATATAATGAAATCAAGGATTCCCGTTGACAATTTATCCCCCCTCCAGTAAAAAAAGAAAAGTGTTTAAGGGGTTTAACTAGAAACTTTAAACTTGAAACCAGAAACTTTCTTCACGAGGGAACAAGGATGGACGTGCAAAAGAAAAAAGTCCTCTATTCCAGAGAGGAGATCGGCGACAAGGTATCGAAACTGGCGGAAGCCATTTCTGAAGATTATCGGGACAGAGATGTTGTCCTCATCGGTGTTCTCAAGGGGGCCTTTATTTTCATGGCGGATCTTATCCGTTGTCTCAAGATTCCCTGTGTGGTGGATTTCATCAGAGTCGCGAGCTATGGCTCCGGGTCGGTGAGCTCGGGACAGGTGGTCATCAGAAAGGATATCGAGACGGACATTGAGGGGAAGGATGTTCTCATTGTGGAGGATATTATTGACACCGGGATTACCCTTCGTTTTCTGGTGGAAAAGCTCAAAGAACGGAAGCCCCGCTCTCTCAAGGTCTGCGCCTTTCTTGACAAGAGGGCCAGGAGGAAGGTTGAATTCGAGGCGGACTACGTGGGTTTTACCATGGAAGACGGATTTGTCGTGGGATACGGCCTGGATTTTAACGAAATGTCCCGATTCCATCCGGAGGTTTACGTCGTTGAAGAATAGCGATTCGGGGGATTGAGGCATGATCATTCAGTGCGGGAAGTGCGGGACAAAGTACAGGTTTGACGAGGCGCAGATCGATGGAGGGGGCGCGTGGGTCCGCTGCAGCAGATGCCGGGATGTCTTTTTTCAGGAAAACCCGTCAGAGACCGGCGAAGCCAGGGTAAGCTCTGAGAGAGGAGCGGCCTCTGCCAAAGATATGAAAACGGGGGCCCTTCAGGCGGAGATACCGGAGAGCCCTCTTGAAGAGACAGGCGCGGAGAAGGAAAGCGGGCTCTCGACCCAAAAGAAAATTCTGGCTGTTGCCGCTGTCCTCCTTATTGTCGCCGTCGGTCTGTTTTTCTGGTTTCTGCCTCAGACAGGGAAAAGAATGCTCGAATCCGTGCCGGGCTGGAGCGTGGTGGCGGGCTCTCTTGGTATCGAAAAATCAAAACACGCCGCAGAAGGCGGGATCGACTTCCTGGACGTTCGGGAGAGTTTTATCAAGAACTGGCTGATCGGCGACATCATGGTGATCCATGGAACCGCCGTGAACCGTTACTCCCACCCCGTGTCGAAAATCCATGTCAAGGCTAAATTGCTGGATGCTCAGGGGCGATCCATCGGGGAGACAGAGTCTTATTGCGGCAATTTCTTTTCCGATGATGATCTGGCAAAAATGACGAAAAAGGAGATCACGGAAAAGATTGCGGCGTCTCCGGGAAGGGACATCCCCAGCTCGGGTGTAGCCCTGGCGGGAAAGGTTCCCTTTGTTCTCGTGTTCATGAATCCCCCCAAGAATGCCGTGGAGTATATCGTGGAGATGGTGTCGGCCGCGTCCAAGGAAACGAAATAGATGAGAGGTAGTTATTCCATTCTGTTTGTCCGTTCTGAATGATTGGAGGGTTCTTTGCTTTTTAACAGAAAACTCATGATCGCCTTGCTCAGCCTCTTTGTCATTTCCTTGATCGGAACGGTGGGCTACCATTTCATAGAGGGATGGGATCTCGGCACATCCCTTTACGCAACCGTCATAACCCTGTCCACCGTCGGATACGGCGATCTGTACCCCAAAACCTCCGAGGGACGGGTTTTCACCATGTTCCTTATTCTTTTCGGGGTGGGGACTATGTTCTATACCATCGTTCTCGTGGCGGAAACCATGGTGGAGGGCCGCTTGAGAATCCTTTTAGGGAGGGGCAAATTGGAAAAGATCATCGGCAAAATGCAGAACCATTACATCATCTGCGGCTGCGGCAGGATCGGTCAACTGATCTGCAGGGAGCTGGCGGAGGAAAAGGTCGACTTTGTCGTCATCGATAACGTTCCCGAGGTGATTCAAAGAATCGAAGAGGAAGGGTTCGTTTATCACAAGGGGGACGCCACAAGCGACAAGACCCTTCTGGATGCGGGCATCAAGAGGGCAAAGGGCATCGTCTGCGTCCTTCCCTCCGACGCCTTGAATCTCTACGTGATCCTGACGGCGAAGGAGCTGAATCCCGGCATTTTCATCCTGTCCAGGTCGGAGGAAGAAGAATCGGAGCACCGCCTGCTTCGCGCCGGGGCCGACCGGGTCATGTCGCCCTATACCTTGGGAGGCATGAGGATGGCCATGGCGATCCTGAGGCCGGCGATGCTGGACTTCATTGAGATCACGACCCGCCGGCAGAGCCTGGAGCTCCAGATGGAGGAAATCTCCATCTGCGAAGGTTCTCCGATTGTCGGGAAGTCCATCGGGGAGTCCGAGATCCGGCAGAAATACGGCCTGATCATCGTGGCCGTCAAGAAGGATTCGGGGAAAATGATCTTCAACCCCCTGGCCAATTACATCATCGAAAAGGGCGACATGGTTATTGCCCTGGGCGAAGAAAAAAACGTGAAGGAGTTTTCCCAAGTCTGTCTTCTATGAGGGAAGGGGGGATGACCCCCGCCCTCAACAGGGAAGGTGGGTCTGTCGTCACATCCACGATTGTCGATCCCAGCCCGCCCGGCGTTCGTCCGCCGTCAATGACCGCATCGACCCTGTCTCTCAATGCCTCCGGAATGTCATCGGCAGAGGAACATTCTTTTTCACCGGAAAGATTCGCGCTTGTTGAGGTAACAGGGCGCGAGAGCATTCCGGAAAGCCGGGATGCGATGGGATGACTGGACAGGCGGATCCCGATTTTGCCGGTTCCTCCTGTCAGCCTTGGCAGAACGAATCGTGAGGCCTCGAAAACAAGGGTGAGTGCTCCCGGCCAGAAATCCGCCATCAGGATCCTTGCCGTCTCAGGTATTCGTTCAACATACCGGTTGAGATCATTCTGATCTCCGATGATCAGGGGAAGAGGCTTAGAGAAGGTTCTTCCCTTGATTGCATAAATTTTCTCCACCGCCTCTTCATTTCCCGCGTCGGCCCCAAGGCCGTAAAACGTTTCCGTGGGATAGGCGATCACACCTCCGCCTCTGAGAACCGCCAGGGCTTTGCCGAGAGCATCCTCCGCGGGATTCAAGGGGTCTATGCGGATCAGGAGAGGCACTCGATCTTTTCCTGTTTCTTTTCGATTTCCCGGGCCATCTTCTTCGCGTAGGCAACCAGTTTTTTCTCGATTTCCCTGTCTTTGAGGGCCAGGATCCGAGCGGACAGAACGGCGGCGTTTCTGGCTCCCGCCTTTCCTATGGCCATGGAGGCCACGGGAATGCCGCCCGGCATTTGAACCGTTGAAAGGAGTGCGTCGAGGCCTGCCAGGGACGTGGCGTCAACAGGGATTCCGATGACAGGAAGAGTCGTCTGTGAGGCGATCACGCCTGCAAGATGAGCGGCGGCTCCCGCGCCGACGATAATCACCTTGATTCCGCGGCGGGCGGCACCCTTGGCGAAGGATGTTGTCCGCTCCGGTGAACGGTGCGCTGAGGTGAGCACGACCTCATAGGGAATATCAAAATCTTTGAGGACGACCATGGTCTCCTTGAGGACAGGGAGATCGGAATCACTTCCCATGACGACGCTGACTGTAACCCCGGTTTTCTTTTTCATGTCGGCCTCCATTCATTAACAGTTAAAGGTTCAGCCGTAATGGGCAATCCTGCTCTAATAGAACTTGTCGAAAAAGCCAACGGCTTTGTAAAAAGTTACAGAGGCAAGGCGCGCATGGTTCGACAAGCTCACCATGATAACTCTTTCGCTTATCCTGAGCCTGTCGAAGGAAGGGACGCAGCGCAACGAAGCATATGAGCTTTTTACGAAGCCGTTAGTGCTTGAAATGTCTCCTCCCCGTGAATACCATCGCCATGCCGTGTTCATTCGCCGCCTGAATGGATTCATCGTCCCGGATGGACCCGCCCGGCTGGACCATGGCGGTGATGCCGGCCGCGGCTGCCGTGTCCACGACGTCACGGAAGGGGAAGAAAGCGTCGGATGCCATGACGGCGCCTTTTGTCGGGAAATTGGCCTTCATAAGGGCGATCCGGACGGAATCCACGCGGCTCATCTGGCCCGCGCCCACACCGATGAGCTGATCTTTCGTGGCGAGGACGATGGCGTTGGACTTGACGTGCTTGACCACGCGCCAGGCGAAGTCCAGGGCTTCGAATTCATCCTCCGTGGGAGCGCGCTTGGTCACGATGTTGCCTTTTTTCACGTCCATGTCGTCCGTGTCGCGCTCCTGAACGAGGAGCCCCCCGGCCACCCGCCGGAAATCCAGACCCCGGGCAGGGCCGCCGGCTGAGGAGGCGATCTCCAGAAGACGGAGATTCTTTTTCGCGCTCAGGATCTCCAAGGCGTCCCGCTCGAAACCGGGTGCTATGATGACTTCCAGAAAGGTTTTGGCGATCTCTTCGGCCGTCCTTTTGTCAACGGGCTTATTGAAGGCCACAATGCCTCCGAAGGCTGAGAGGGGGTCCGTCTCCAGCGCTTTTTTGTACGCAGTGAGAACGTCATCCGTGGACGTGGCCGCGCCGCAAGGGTTGGCGTGCTTCATGATGATGGCTGCCGGCCTCTCAAAGTCGCAGGCCATCTGCCAGGCGGCGTCGCTGTCCATGATGTTGTTGTAGGAGAGTTCCTTTCCCTGGAGCTGCCTGGCGCTGGCGATGGCGGAAAGGGGTGCGTCGTTTTCCCTGTAGAAGACGGCCTTCTGGTGGGGATTCTCACCGTAGCGGAGATCCAGGGCCTTCACGAACTGGAAGGTCACGACATCGGGAAAATCCTTCTGCCCCTCTTCAGGGATTATTTTCCCGAGGTAGTTGGATATGGCCGCGTCGTAGCGCGCCGTGAGTTGAAAGGTCTTTGTCGCCAGGGCGAAATTTGTTTTTTCGGATATCTTTCCTCCCGCCGCGCTCATCTCCTCCAGGATCCGGGCGTAATCCGCGGGATCCGTCACCACGCTGACAAAGGGGTAGTTTTTCGCGGCCGCCCGAAGCATGGTGGGTCCGCCGATATCGATATTCTCAATCGCATCCTCAAGAGAGCAGCCCGGTTTCGCGACCGTGTCCTCGAAGCGATAAAGGTTGATGACGACCATATCGATCATGTCGATTCCGTGCGCCCGCGCCGATGACACGTGGTCGGGCTTGTCTCTCAGGGCGAGGATGCCGCCGTGGATCTTCGGATGCAGAGTCTTGAGCCTTCCGTCCATCATCTCCGGAAAGCCCGTATAGTCTGAAACGTCCCGGACCTCGACGCCGTTTTTTCTCAGGAGGGCTGCTGTCCCGCCCGTGGAGAGAATATCCACCTTGAATTTTTTCAGTTCCCGGGCGAAGTCCACGATTCCCGCCTTGTCTGTCACGCTGATCAGCGCGCGTTTGATTTCGTTCGATCTCATTAACAACCTCCAGGGTTCCAGGGTTCAAGGGTGAAGACTTCCGTGTTTTTCACTTGGCCCCTCGGACCCTTACTGTCTTATTT
>Ga0208046_1000169_pt1 | contig 13860 bp, 13 predicted proteins | sample PL_2010_300m_FD_184161 | JGI IMG/M metagenome (GOLD analysis project Ga0208046, IMG submission 184161) | Freshwater microbial communities from Powell Lake, British Columbia, Canada to study Microbial Dark Matter (Phase II) - PL_2010_300m... | ecosystem: Environmental > Aquatic > Freshwater >... | reverse complement strand
CCTCTCCGGCAAATACGGCAAACACACCCTCCATCTGGGCGGTTCGCACCCCATCGAGGTCTTCGGCCGCGGCCGCCGGGGCGCCCCTACCGTCCGCGAACGGACGCAGCTCTACGGCGAGACCCGCCGCAAGCACCTGGGCCTCCCCCTCTTCCATGTCGAAATAGATAAACCCCTTGACGGGGGTGCGGATAATATGTAAGGGAAATTTGACCTGCAGAGGCGGTGCAGCGGAACCTTGATAGGCCCAACATATGAAAATGATATTGCTTTTCATATCGCTCCTCACGATCGGACTCGGCCTCCCGGCTTCGGCGGCACCCCATGATGAATACCCCGTTTCGCCGCCCCCCTTTTCCGAAGGGATCTTCCCCTGCAGCAACTGTCACGCCGGCCTCGAAGTGAACACCAAAAAACGGGAGTTGAAAGATGAGCATACCTCCATCCACTTGCATCACGCGGAGAAGGAACGATGGTGTCTTGACTGCCATAACGCCAACAACCGTGATATGTTGAAGCTTGCCGACGGCGAGACTATCAAGTTTACCGAATCATACCGGCTGTGCGGGCAGTGCCATGGAAATATCTACCGCGACTGGAAGGCCGGAATTCACGGGAAAAGAATCGGCTTTTTCAAGGGGGGGAAACGGACCTATTTCCTTTGCGTCAATTGTCACAACCCCCACGATCCCAAATTCAAACCCATCAAACCGGAACAGCCGCCCATCAGACCGGAAGCGACGCATGGAAGACAGTAAATCACATACCAGAAGAGATTTCATGAGAATCCTCTCCATGGGCACCCTGGCCGGGCTGTCGATGGGGAGCCTCGCCTGCACCCGGGATGCCATGGAAGAATTCCTCCAGAAGCGCTTCCGCGAAATGACGGAAGAGGAAAAAAAGCAGGTCATCCGGCGCCTGGAGGCGAAGTATTTAAAGAAATACGGAAAAGCGTTTCACATCGGCACGCAATCCGCCGATACGGGGGTTCTTTGGGGTTACGGCCTCGATCTGTCGCGCTGTATCGGCTGCAGAAGGTGCGTTTACGCCTGCGTCGCAGAGAACAATCCGTCCCGCATCAACCCCCAACTGCAGTGGATCAGGGTCATCAGACTGAAAAAGGGAAGCCTGATCAACCTTGAAAACGCGGAACATTACTATAATCCCGAAACCGTTCCCGAACCGGGCTTCATGTATATGCCCGTTCAGTGCCAGCAGTGCGAAAATCCCCCCTGCGTGCGCGTCTGCCCGGTCAAGGCCACCTGGAAGGAACCGGACGGCATTGTGGTTGTGGACTACAACTGGTGCATCGGCTGCCGGTATTGCATTGCCGCCTGCCCCTACAGAGGCCGGGTCTTCAACTGGGCGGAACCGAACATCCCGGCATCGGAATTGAACACGGAGGTGCACTATCTGGGAAACCGCCCCCGGATGAAGAATGTGGTGGAAAAATGCACGTTCTGTATTCAACGGGTGAGGCAGGGGCGCTATCCGGCCTGCGTGGAGATCTGTCCGACGGGAGCGAGGAAATTCGGGAACCTGCTGGACCCGAACAGCGAGATCAGATATCTCATAGAAAACAAAAGGGTATTCCGATTGAAGGAAGATTTCAACACCGAACCTAAATTTTATTACTTCTTTTCCGCATAGCGGCAGAGGGTTTCATGGAAGCCTGGAGATTCTTCAAGAAAACGGTCAATATGGTTTTTGTCGGCACGAAGGCCTATTACCTGTGGTGCACCTTTCTGCTTGCCGTCATCGGCGTGGCCGTCAGCTTCTACATCAGACAGCTCGATGCGGGACTGATCGCGACCCATATGCGGGATCAGGTCTCATGGGGGCTGTACATAGGCAACTTCACCTACCTGGTCGGCGTGGCGGCCGCAGCCGTGCTCCTGGTGATCCCCGCCTACATCTACCACTTCGATCCGATCAAGGAAATCGTCCTTTTGGGAGAGCTCCTTGCCGCCTCGGCGATCGTCATGGCCGTGATGTTTGTCCTGGTCGATCTTGGCAGACCGGACCGCTTCTGGCACATCATCCCCGTGATCGGAATTCTGTCCTTCCCCAAATCGCTGTTGGCCTGGGATGTCATCGTGCTCAACGGTTACCTCGTGCTCAACATCCTGCTGCCGTTCTATATCTTGGCGAAGACCTATTTCGGCAAGGAACCCAACAAACGATTCATCATTCCGCTGGTTCTGCTCTCCATTCCCTGGGCCGTGGGCATCCACACGGTGACCGCCTTCCTCTATAACGGACTGGCCGCCAGACCCTTCTGGAACGCCTCCATCCTGGCCCCCCGGTTTCTCGCCAGCGCCTTTTGCTCGGGGCCGGCAATCGCCATCATCATCTTCCAGATCCTGCGAAAAACGGCCGGGATGAACATCAAGAACGAGGCGCTGTTCAAGATTTCCGAGTTGATCGCCTACTCCATGTTCATCAACCTATTCCTGTTGGGTTCGGAACTTTTCAAAGAGTATTACACGGGGAGCATCCACCTGGCGCCGATGGAATACCTCTACCAGGGGTTGCATGGACATCACGCCCTAGTCCCCTGGATCTGGTCGGCAATGTTCATGAATATCACGGCGTTTCTGATATTTTTGATCCCCAAGACCCGGGAAAATCTCATTACGCTCAACATCGGCTCCCTGTTCATCATCGTCGGTGTATGGATCGAGAAGGGGCTGGGGCTCATCGTCCCAGGATTCATTCCCGATCCCCTCGGGGAGATCTACGAATACATGCCGAACATGACCGAGTTTTTTGTTTCCCTGGGCATCTGGGCCTTCGGTCTTCTGATCTTTACCTTCTTTATGAGGATTGCCATTCCCATCCAGCGCGGCGACTTTATCCATTCGAAATACGCCAAGGCAACCATCCGGCCACAATACGAGCGGATAAAGCCGTAGCGTCATTTCGCCCTCTCAAGCCGCCGCCGGGGGGTCAATCAAGAAAGTCTGCGCTCAGCGGATCGGCCCCATTGCGGATCGTCTCTAATTCCCTATAAATATTGACAGAGTTTCCCTCACATGTTATTTTACTTTCCAGGGGCTGGGCAAGCTGAAAGGAAAATAGGAAGAAAGTAGCTAATGTCGTGATGACAATGGATTACCATGCCGAAGTTCACTGAACCGATTCCATTTTTAGACAGCCAGCGGCTGGAAAGGAGAGACATATGAAAAAAACCATGCTGTTTCTGATTGTATCCGTCTTTCTGTTCGGCGCGGTTTCCGTCGCGTGCGCCGGTGAAAAACTGATGGTCTATACCTCCATGAAAGAGAGTCTCATCGGAAGCCTTCGCGATGCTTTCGTAAAGAAGTTTCCCGATATTGCCTTCGACTACTACTCCGCCGGCGCCGGCAAACTGATGGCCAAGATCGCCGCCGAGCGTCAGTCGGGCAAGTTAACTGTGGACGTCCTCTGGCACAGCGAGGTTCCCGACTTCTACAAGTTGAAGCAGGAGGGGATCCTTGAAAAATACGTCTCCCCGGAAGCGAAGAACGTGAAAAGCCCAGTGACGGACCCGGACGGCTACTTCACCCCGGCACGCCTCGCCACCCTCGGCATTGTCTATAACACCAAAAAGTTGTTCACTGGAAGCGCGATGACCGGGAGAATTGTGCCCCCGAAGGGGTGGAATGACCTCCTGGAACCACGCTTCAAGGGCGGCTTCGCGATCGCCAACCCGGCCATTTCCGGCACTGCCTTCGTCAGCGTCGCCATGATGGTCAACACCATGGGGTGGGAATACTTTGAAGCACTGGCGAAGAACGGCGCCATCGTGGGACAGGGTTCCGGTCAGGTCGTCGACGACACCGCCTCAGGCGATCTCATGGCGGCCCTCGGCGTGGACTTCATAACCATCAACAAGATCCAGAAAGGCGCCTATCTCGCCCTCATGTTCCCGCAGAAGTTTCCCGTCATGCCCAGCCCGATCGCGATCATGAAGGGAACTCCGAACCGCAAGGCCGCCGAGAAATTCATTGATTTCCTCCTTTCAAAGGAAGGCCAGACGATACTCATGGCAAGCGGCACGCTGTCGATACGGAGCGACATACCCATGCCCCCGGGCATGCCTCTGGTCCCGGCCGATGAGGCGGTTAAACGGGCAATGAAGCTGGATTACGTCAAGGTGATGAACGAAAAAGAAGCGATCATCAAGAAGTTCACGTCGATTATGAGGACGAAGTAGCTGCCGCAGCGACGGGGATTTTTGTCTGGGAAACCGGTTTCCGGCCGGCAAGGGAAATACGATGGCGAATGTGTCACTGGAAAAGGTCAGCAAGACCTACGGCAGGCATCAGGTCATCCCGGAATTAAGCATCACCATCCGGGATGGGGAGTGTTTCACCTTTCTGGGACCGTCCGGGTGTGGGAAAACGGTTATTCTTCGGCTGATCGCCGGTTTTGAGCGGCTGACGGCGGGGGAGATCTTTATCGGCGACCGTCTGGTCTCCAGTGTGGAGAAAGATGTCTTCCTCCCGCCGGAGGCGCGGAAAATCGGTGTGGTTTTCCAGGATTACGCCGTCTGGCCGCACAAGACGGCCTATGAAAACGTCGCCTATCCGCTGCAGATGCAGAAGATCCCCTCTGCGGAGGCAAAAGAGAGGACGCTGGCCGCTATTGAGCAGGTCAACCTAGGCAGCCTGGAAAACAGGCTGCCCTTCCAGCTCTCCGGCGGCCAGCAGCAGCGCGTCGCCCTTGCCCGGGCGCTCGTCTCCCGGCCCGAGATCATGCTTCTGGACGAACCCCTCTCCAATCTCGACGCGAACCTTCGCGAGGAGATGCGCTTCGAGATCACCGCGCTTCGTAAACAGACGGGGGTCACCATCCTCTATGTGACTCACGATCAGGAGGTAGCCCTCGCCATTTCCGACCGCATCGCCGTCATGGACAAGACCGGCCGGATCCGCCAGATCGGCCCCCCCGACGATATCTATGAAAAACCCGTGAATCCGTTTATCTTCAAATTCATGGGGGTTTCGAACTTCATCCCCCTCGAATACAGGGACGGGCAGGTATTCATCGCCGAAGGCGATTCCCCGCTCAGCTATTCGCTCCCAGAAGGCGTCCTCGATCGCATCCGGAGGCATGAATTGATCGCCGGCTGCCGGCCCTATGACATCGAACTGACCCACGACGACAGCAGCCCCACGCGGGGGATCATTAAGCGGGTGATCTTCCTCGGGTCGACCATCGATTACCGTGTCGCCCTCGGGGCGCAGGAGATCCGGGTCCAGCAGGATGTACGGGACGCCGGGCAGGGGGGCATCCCCTTCCGGGACGGCGATTCCGTGGGCCTCAACTTTCTCAATCTGAAGTGGTTTGAAAACCGGGACCTGAACGAGGAGGTGGAATCATGATCAGGAAACTGTTCGAAAACTTCGGCATAGCCGAGATCCTCCTCGTTTTGTCCGTTCTGATCCTCGTCATCGTCGTCGCCGTACCAATCCTTCTGATCCTCTGGACGGCGCTGTTCGTCAACGGCAGCCTGAACACCCGGGACATCCTCAAGACTTTGAGTGAGCCCGAAACTTACATGGCATTGAAGAATTCACTCATCATCGCGGCGGGTGTAACCTTTTTCAGCACGATCGCCGGCGTCTTCTTTGCCTGGCTCGTCGCCCGGACCGACCTTCCCTTCAAGGAGACGATGAGAGTCCTCTTCCTCATCCCGTTTATGCTTCCCCCCTTCATCGGGGCCCTGGCCTGGAAAATGCTTCTCTCGCCCCGAGCGGGATACATCAACAAGTTCCTCTCCGACCTCTTCGGCCTGGATGGATCGCTTTTCAACATCTACAGTCTGAGTGGGATCATTGCCGTGGAGACGATGTATCTGTTCCCCTTCGTCTTCCTCCAGGTCGCCGGGGCGCTGGAGCGGATGGATCCGACGCTGGAGGAATCCGCCCGGATCTCGGGGGCGGGGCTCCTCACGATCACGAGGAAGATCACGCTCCCGCTCATGACGCCGAGCGTTGCCGCGGGCGCCCTCCTGGTTGCCCTCTATTCGCTGGCCCACTTCGGCGTCCCCGCCATCCTGGGCACGGAGAGAGGCATCTATAACATCCCGACGAAGATCTATGAGCAGATCTACCAGAGCGGCGGGAGTTTCGGGTCGATCCGGACGGCGACGATCCTTTCCTCGATCCTTCTCATCGCCGCGGGGCTCATCCTCTACCTCCAGAACCTCGTCTTAAAGGCGGGACGGTTCCAGGTCATCGCCGGAAAGAGCATGCGCCCAATGCTGCTCAAGCTACGCGGCCTGAGGATCCCCCTGCTCCTCTTCAGCATCCTGTACATCTTCATAACAGTCATCCTGCCGACGGCGACGATCTTTCTCGTCGGGTCATTGAAAACCTACGGCATCAGCTTCACCATGGAGAACATGAGCCTCGCAAACCTCAAGTACATCTTTTTCGAGTGGAAGATGACGAAGGATGCCATCTGGAACAGTTTATACCTCGCGCTCGGCGCAGCCTTTGTGACGATGATCACCGGAACGTTGATCTCCTACTCAATCGTCAAGATAAAGGTTCGGGGAAGGTTCATCCTCGAGTTTCTTGGCCTGCTCCCCTTCTCCGTCCCGGGGACGGTCATCGCCATCGGCGTCATTCTGATGTGGAGCGGAAAATTCGGGATCAACCTCTATAACACGGCCTGGATCATCTTCATCGCTTATATCGCCCGCTACATGGCCTTCTCCCTGAAATCGAACTCGGCGGCCCTGGAGCAAGTATCCGACTCCCTTGAGGAGGCGGCACGGGCCTCCGGCGCCACGCACTGGCAGTCGCTTAAGGACATCGTCATCCCCCTGATCAAACCGGGGATGGTGGCGGCTTTTTTCCTCGTTTTCCTGCCGGCCCTGCGGGAGCTGACAACCTCCATCCTCCTCTACGGTCCAAAGACGCGGACGATCGGGGTGGCGATCTACGCTCTCAATGAGGACGGTGAGACGGTCTACGCGGCGACGCTGGCCTCGGTCGCCCTCGTCATCATCATCATCGGACAGATCGTCATCAAACGGGTCACCCGCTCCAGGATCGAAGGGATATAACCATGTCGCACGTCAAACTTCAGGATGTCACGAAACGATTCGGCCCGGTGGTCGCCGTTAACCGTCTCAGCATCGAGATCCCTCAGGGAGAGTGTTTCTCCATGCTCGGGCCGTCAGGCTGCGGCAAAACGACAACCCTGCGGATGGTTGCCGGCTTCGAGGACCTTGACGAGGGTGAAATCTCCGTCGGCGGGAAGATCTTTTCCTCCAGCTTCAAAAAATACTACCTGCCACCCGAGAAGCGGGACTTCGGGATGGTCTTTCAGGCCTTCGCCGTCTGGCCGCACCTGAACGTCTTCAACAACGTCGCCTTCCCGCTCCAGATCCGGAAGATGCCGAAGGCCGAGATCGAGGAGCGGACGCGCCGTGCGATCACCTACACGGGCCTTAGCGGAAGCGAAGAGACCTATCCGAACGAGCTCTCCAGCGGCCAGAAACAGCGGATTGCCCTCGCGCGGGCGATCGCCATCAACCCGACGGTCATGCTGCTCGACGAACCACTCTCCAACCTCGATCCGAAGCTCCGCGAAGAGATGCGCTTTGAGATCAAGGACCTCCAGCGGAAGTTCGGGTTCACGATCATCTATGTGACCCATGATCAGGCGGAGGCGATGGCCCTCTCCGACCGGATCCTCGTCATGTCCGAGGGGAACGTCCAGCAGATCGACACCCCGCTCAACATCTACCACAAACCGGCCAACAAGTTCGTTTTCAGCTTCATCGGCCTCTCCAACTTCCTCCCCGTGGAAATCGCGGATAACGCGGTTTATATCGAAGGGCAACGCGACGCCGGTTCCCTGAACGTGGCACTACCCTCGCGGACACAGGAACGCCGCCTAATTCTGGCTACGAGACCCTTCGAGATCGACATTGTCCGTGAGGGCGGCGTCCGGGGCACTGTGAAGCGGGTCACCTACCTCGGCGATGTCGTCGACTACCGGGCAATGATCGGAAACGTGGAGGTCCGGATCCAGAAAAACCGGATAAAGGAAATCCTCCGGGAAGGCCAGCCCTGCGGTTTGAAGTTCAACCGTATCCTGTGGTATGAACACCAGCCATAGCGCCGGCCTGACGGGCGCGGACCGCCTTTCCCTGCCTACCTCTATTTCATCGGGGGCCATGCCGTCGCAGTCGAAGGGCGCCGACTTTCGGCTCGCCGGCCGGGCAAAAATACAGGGGATCATCAATGACGACCTCGTAAAAAGTCTTAAAAGTCCCGAAAAGGGGACGGCTTCGTAAAAAGTCCGCAGGCAAGGCGCGCAAGTCCTGAGGAATGAGGCGTACTGTGTTGCGTACGCCGCAATAAGCCTGCCCCTGCGAAAGCAGGGGAAGGATGCAGCGCAACGCAGCATCCGGACTTTTTACGAAGCCGTCATCAATCATTGACGGGGCCGCCGTCCATGCCCTTGCGGAAGGCCTCGATTTCGCCGGCCAGCCAGTGGAGCCACGCGGAAATCCCCTCCCCCGTCCGGCAGGAGAGCAGCAGGATCTTAATCTCCGGATTGAGGCGAAGCGCCCTCTCCCTCAGCGCCTCCAGATCGAAATCCGAGCCTTCCAGATAATCGGTCTTGTTGATCACCAACAGGTCGCTGACGGAGAAGATCAGCGGATACTTGAGCGGCTTGTCGTCCCCCTCGGGAACGCTCAGGATGACGGCCCGCCGCGCCGCCCCCGTGTCGAATTCGGCCGGGCAGACGAGGTTGCCGACGTTCTCGATAATGATGCAGTCCAGTGCCGCGAGGTCCAGCTCGCCCAGGGCGGCGGCGATCATGGGCGCGTCCAGGTGGCAGGCGCCGCCCGTCCGGATCTGGACCGCCGGGATCCCCTCCCCGGAGACCTTTTCCGCATCGACCATGGCGTCGATGTCCCCCTCGATCACGGCGAATCGGAATCTGTTTTTCAACTCCCGGAGGGTCCGGAGGATGAGGCTGGTCTTCCCCGATCCGGGGGAGGACATCAGGTTCAGCATGAAGATGCCGCGCCGCTGCAGCTCCGCTCGTATATCGCCCGCCTCCCGGCGGTTCTCGGCCAGGATCTCCTCACGGACTTCAATCAACCTTATTTCCGCCATCGCATCAGATCTCCTCGATACATTCGTCAACCCGTCAGATCCGTCAAATAACCTCGATCTGCTGAACCAGATACTCGCGTCCCGAGACGAGGATCGTCTCTTCGGAGGCGCAAAGGGGGCATCGGATTTCCTCCCTCGTCCGGGGATCGGCCGGAAAGAGATGACCGCAGGCCCAGCACCTGAACATTGCCGGCGACCGTTCGATGCGGACCACGGCCCCCTCCGCGATCGTGCCCCGGCTGAGATGGTCGAAGTAGCGCTGGACCCATTCATCGACCAGATCGCTCACTTCGCCGATCCTCAGGCCGACGCTGACGACCTTCGACGCCCCGCCGGCCTTGGCGTGGCGGAGGACGACCTGGAGGATGCCCTCTATGACGGCAAGCTCATGCATGGTTCAATCCGCCCTTTAGCTTTTTATCACAACGTCGCCCGGAGACAAAACGGTATTGCGATCTTTTTCCGTTTTCCGCCACTGCTCTTCTTGATTTCTGGGTCTCTTTTCATTATGGTGCAAACCTTGAAACGCTTCATCAGAGCTTGGAACTAATGAAAATCGACATGTCACGCAAGCGCCGGTTCCAAAGCAGGCTGCTCTCCTGGTACGATCGGGAGGCCAGGGTCCTGCCGTGGCGGGAAACGAGGGACCCTTACAGGATCTGGGTCTCGGAGGTGATGCTCCAGCAGACCCAGGTGAAGACCGTGGAGGCGTACTACGGGCGGTTCATCGGCCGCTTCTCCTCGGTGGAGGAGCTGGCGCGGGCCGCCCCGGACGAGGTGATGAAACACTGGGAGGGGCTTGGGTATTACGGCCGGGCGCGTCATCTCCACCAGGCCGCCCGTGAAGTTGTCGCCCGGTTCGGCGGCCGTCTCCCCGATACCCTTGAAGATCTGCTTTCCCTCCCCGGCATCGGCCGTTACACCGCCGGCGCGATCCTGAGCATCGCCTTCGAAAAACCCGAGGCCGTCCTCGACGGGAATGTGATCCGCGTGCTCTCCCGGATCTTACACGTCACGGACGATGTCAGAAAGAGTTCTACGGAAAAGGCGCTCTGGTTGCTTGCGGACAGCCTCGTGCCGAAACGCCGGCTCCGGGAGTACAACCAGGCCTTGATGGAACTGGGCGCGCTCGTGTGCCGGGTCCGGAACCCCGCCTGCTCCGAGTGCCCGGTATCCCGAATGTGCGAGGCCAAACGGCTCTCCATCCAGAGGGAGCTGCCGGTCAAATCCCCCCGGAAGCCCGTTCCCCACCATCAGGTCACGGCCGGGATCATCCAGCAGGGCGACTGGCTCCTGATCACGCGCCGGCCGCCGAAAGGATTGCTGGGAGGGCTCTGGGAATTCCCCGGGGGGAAGCAGGAACCGGGCGAGGAGCTGGAAGATTGCCTGAAGAGGGAGATCCGCGAAGAGCTGGGGATCGACGTTGAGGTCGGCGTTCACCTGACATCGGTGGAGCACGCCTACACCCACTTCAGAATCACCCTCCACGCCTTCGAGTGCCGGTATCGGGGGGGTCGCATCCGGCTGATCGGCGCCGACGCTTACCGATGGATTCTCCCCCGTGAGCTCGACCGATTCGCCCTTCCTGCCGCCGATCACAAGATCATCGCTATTCTGAGGAATCGGAAATACGGAGGCATAGAATAACGGCGTGCAAACGCCCCTTGCCCATCCCGATCCCCCTTCTCTCGGCGGGATCTACGGACCGTCAGTTTCGTACATCCCTCCCAGTTCCCTGAGCAGTGTGCGGCAGCCGCCGACCCGGACAACCAGGTCACCGTGCGGCCGATCGTAAGCTTCTTCCACGGCGGGGCAGATGACGTAGTTCCGGCCCTGCGGGTAGGCTTCCCGAAAGACGCCGAGCGGCTTTGGATCCACGCGATCAGGGTTGATTTTACATTCGACGGCATGGACCTGCCCTTCCCGTCCCACCACGACAAAATCCACCTCCCGGTCCGACTTGTCCCGCCAGTAGAACAGGTTGCGCCCGCCTGTGCAGACCCGAAGGATATCCAGAACCAGATGCTCCCAGAGCAGCCCCCAGTCGTCGTCCCGGATGGCTTCCCAACCGCGGGCAAAGGCGACGAATCCGGTGTCGAAGGCGTAGACCCGGGGACGCCGCAGGATCTCCCGCCGGCCGCCGCCGGAAAAGGGCGGCACCGGAAATAGGGCGCAGGCCGTCGTCATGGCCTCCAGGTGGGCCTTGATCGTGGGTCGGGTAAGATCGCATTCCCGTGAGAGAGCGGAGTAGTCCGCCAGTCCGCCGCTCTGCCGGAGCATCAGCTTGAGAAGATTCAGAAAACCCGTCCGCTCCCGGATGCCGAAGAGTTCCTGGATGTCGCGGGCGTAGAAACTGTCAAGCCACTCAGCGAAAAAAAGATCGTCCTTTTTCCCGTCCGCGAGGAGCGGCTCGGGAAGTCCGCCATGAAGAAGGCGGCGGTCGAGGTCGAGCAGCCCGAAAGCGTCCCGACACTCAGTCCAGAGCACAGGAGGCAGAAACAGCACAACCTTGCGGCCCGTAAGCGTGTCACGGAACTTCCGTCCGGCAGCGAGCGTGGACGAACCCGTCGCCAGGATCCGCAGATGGGGAAATGTGTCCGCGGCGATCTTGAGAGGCAGCGTGGGATCAGGTAAGCGGTGGATCTCGTCGAAGATGATTGTCGCGCCATCGGGCAGGCCGCGGAAGAAAAGCTCCGGGTCCTCCAATCGGCGGTGCGTGGACGGCAGATCGCAGTTCAAATATTCGGTCCCGGGAAGCATCTGGGCGAGCGTTGTCTTGCCGACGCGGCGCACCCCGGCCAGCCAGACGATCGGCCGCCGGCGCCAGGCGTCGGCTATCTGTTGGATCCAGAAGGGGCGTTCAATCATGGAAGTCTAATTACCAAATAGACGTCTATTTGTAAAGTATGTTTTCATTTATCGCTTGGATAACGCCTTCAGGCTCGCTTTTGAGCAGTTCCAAATAGACGGCGTCAACATCCGCATCATATGACACCTTCATGTTTCATCTCCCTATAGTTTCATCCTCCTTCTTGCTTGCCGGGAAAAGATAACTTTAGACGTTATTTAGTCATGAATCACCCCGATGCTTCTATCGTATCATACACCCCCAGCTTGTGCACCCGCAAGACCTCGTTCCCCCGCGGATCGATTCCCTTGACGGCGGTTGGGACATCCCGCCGGAAACTGCACTATGGATCACAGAAGACCGCCGCTTGACACCGATATGGTTACTCGATCCGCACCCTCTCAGATAATCCCAGGTCCTCCAGAATCTGTTTGAGATCCGCTTCGAAGCTCCGGGAAACGCTGTTTTCCACTGTGACGGAGAACGCAATCCCGATCTTGAGGTCGGCGCCGCTCCGGAGCTTCGGCAGGACCTTCGTCCCCAGGCGGTTCCAGATCTCCGGGGGCACTTCACCGGTTATGCGGAAGGTTCTCGTGGCGGCAATCGGCGCAGATTCAGATTCAGGTTCCGGACCCTGCCTGGGAATCTGCGCCGGTTCCGGTCCCGGAGAGGGTCCGGGCTCCAGACTGACGGGAGATATCGGCTCCGTTACGGTCTTGAGACGTCTCGCTTTTGCCTTCAGGAGCAGGAATACGCCGGGCTCAAAACCGACTTCATCGGGGGTTATGGACTCGTTGAACCAGACGCGCTCATACCCGCCGCCCGATTCCCCTGTTTGCCGCGTCGCTCCAGCCTGTGACGTGCCAGGCGCAGCAGACGCAGGCAGATGACCGGAAGCGAGACCGAAGTCGCCCTTGGATACGAACTCGACGATCTTAACCCGCAGCACCGCGTCCGGATCGAGCAGGCGGGTCAAAGAGCCATTCAGGAAGCTCTGTCGCAGGCTGGCCAGCGGCCAGGCGCCGGTATACTTCAACGCCGGCGGCCAGTTGCGCTCGATGTAGCCCGCACCCACCGATTCGTTCAGCAGCGCCTGAGATTTCAGCGCCGTGATCACGCGGCCGCAGAGGGTCTCGCTACCGCTCGAATGTCCCGCTCCGAGGTCGATGGTCTTCAGCCCATCCGGCTCTTGGTGATCGGCCAGAACCACAAAGCGATAACCACCCCACACCTCGTCCTTGGCGGCCTCTTCGGCGTCGGCCACTTTCGTGACGATTTCCGCCCGATCTGTGCGGTCGAAATCTCCCCCGAGGGTCCCCTCGGCCATCTCCTTGTTGACCCTCTTCCAGGCCAGCCACAGCTCGACCTTGTCGCGCAGGTCGCGTCCCGGTTTCTTCAGGCACCAAACCAGCGATCCCGGATAGAGCCGGGGTGACTTGCCGCGCTGCATCATCCACTCCGAAATCTGCCCGCGAAGAGAGCCGTTCCCCTTGCCCACCTCGGCGTCGCAGGCAGGCGTCCACTCCGACTCCGGATCAAGGACGACCAGCGTCAGTCTCGGAGTATCCTGCACGGCCGCCCCATCCGCGGGAAAGGGAACGATGGGGATGGTCCTTCCCCTGTCGAATTCCTTCAGGACGAGCGCCCGCAGGGCCGGCCGGGTCTCCGATTCCTCGTCGAGGGAGGCCCGCCGGTCGCTCACCACCTTCTTCATGGTGGCCTGGTGGCCGATCTTGAAGCCGTCCGAACCGACGCGCCGGATGAAATAGGATTTGTCCTCGAGGGCGAAGACCGCGTTGTCCACGGAGGTCGTATCCACCTCCGGCTCGCCGAGGGCGAAGCGGAGTTCCGGCAGATGGGCCACCTTGTCCACCTGACCGC
>Ga0208046_1000168_pt1 | contig 13898 bp, 24 predicted proteins | sample PL_2010_300m_FD_184161 | JGI IMG/M metagenome (GOLD analysis project Ga0208046, IMG submission 184161) | Freshwater microbial communities from Powell Lake, British Columbia, Canada to study Microbial Dark Matter (Phase II) - PL_2010_300m... | ecosystem: Environmental > Aquatic > Freshwater >... | reverse complement strand
CCGACTGCCCGTTGCGAACATTTGTTCAGTAATGGCTGGTGTACATTAAAAATGAACGGGTGAACTATGAAGCGGTACGAGATTAAAGTTGATATATTGGACGAGGGTTATGTGGATGCGCTGGTAGTGTGCATGGTTCGCCAGGGTCATGCGGTGTACTATAATGCTGAGGAGAAGGTTGTGTGCTGGACGATTACCGAGGAAGACATTACGGAGCTAAAATGAACTGGTTTGCTGTGGCGTTGGTTGGGTTGCAGAGTTTGGCTGGTTTGTGGTATATGGTTAATGGTAGCTGTTCTTATGGGATATTGTGGTTATTGTATGCGTTGGCAAATGTGGTGCTGATAAACATGGAGATGTTAGGTAAATGAGGTCACACACATTCAGGTTGGGTCGGTATAAGGTGCTTGAATGTGGCAGGATTGATGGGGTATGTGATGTTCCTGGAACTGAGGGCGAGGCGATGAATATGCTAATACTTGGGAGCAACGACTTTAAGGCTTTGAATAGTGCGTTACATGAGGGTATGCACGCTGAGGGGATACCAGACAAGTATCTGCATAATGAGGATGGGTGTAGTGATACGGAACGGTTGGCGCGGTTTTTGTGGAGATTAGGATATAGGAGAATAGGATGAAACATATATTCGCAGTGATAGTATTCATATTAACGCCATTTGTGATGATTTGGGATGTTGTTGGTTTGCTTGTAGGATTCCTGTTTGTGAGTATTCGGAAGGAGTGGAGAAGTGCGCAACGGTTGGGCGCGGATATGTGCAAAATTATGGGGGGCGAAAGATGAAACGGCTTGAGTTAGAGATTAAGGTGTGCGAGGAATGCCCGTATTTTGATGATGCGTGCGTTAGTGGGTGGTTTTCGTGGTGCTTGAAGTCTGAGCGTGATGTGGTTAGGGATAAGTTCGAGATACCTGATTGGTGTGTACTGGAGGATATGTGGACAAATCTAAATTAGAGCGTATAGGTGCGATTTGCTACACGGTCATAGTTGGTATTGACTGTGTTCTGATGGTTCTGGGTAATTTATGGGATAAAGGCATAAAGGTCGGGATAATCAAAGACAAGATTGACGATTTGCTTGATGTCCGGCTGGAAATGGCTAATTTGATTAAATGCGTTAAGAAAGAGGTGGAATATGGCGTTAGACAAGAATTATCCTGAGGGCAAGACTTACAAGAGCCGTGGGAACTATCCGATAGGGTTCTGTGGTGACAGGAAAGACTGCCGAGAGCGTAAATGTGACAAGTGTGTAAGGATTAACGGGAAATATACCGGCTTCGAGGCAAAATGACAGCTTGCTTGGATATGATACTTAACGTGAAGCAGAGAGAAGCGTTACGGGCGCTAAGAGATCCAAATTTCATCTATTATGTGTTTGATGGTGGTATTAGGTCTGGTAAGACTGAGCTAATATTTGCGTGGATTGTTGCGAGGGCTATAGTGTATCCTGGCAGCAAGCAGATTGTCATAAGGAAAGAACGGGCGCAACACAAGCGTGGGTTCTGGGGTTCTGCCGGAACGGTTGGGCGTTATATGCGTAAGGTATTTGATGATAATGGGCTTAAATCGCTTTACAAGATGTATGAGACCGATTTGAAGCTTGTGTTTTGGAATGGTAGCGAGATAAGGTGCGAGGGTGTAGACACTGTTGAAAATTTTGGGCGTATTTTGGGTGATGAGTATATCACAATGTGGTTCAATGAGGCTGTACACCAGAAATATGAGACTGTTAATGCGATATGGGATAGGGCGGTGCAGAAGTGTGAAGCTGTTGAGGATGTAGTAAAGAGTGAATACGGCTGGTTTCCTGCGAGCGCTAACAAGCAGATTTTATTTGATACCAATCCGAAGGGTAAGCGCCACTGGCTCTATAAATTCGGCGTACTGAAGGTTGACCCAGAGGAGGGCGGAATATTGCCTTATTCAGACCGTATCTGCCGTATTGGTGGGTGGAAGCCGTGGGACAACAGCGCCAATGTCAATACTGACGGTATGGACTCACAGACGGGGACGAAGCGTAGGCGAAACATTGACGGAGAGTGGTGTGATGCCGAGGGTGCGGTATACGAGGAGTTCAAAGAAGACATACATGTGTGCCGGATGTGCGACGGTAAGCGGTGCAAGCGTGTGTTCGGGGCAAATAAGAGCCAAGTCAAAGCAACTACTCTATGCCGGTCACTGGATTTTGGGTGGAATGACCCTACCGTCTGCTTATGGGGTGGGATGGTGGGCGGTCAGGTGATAATATACCGGTGCTATTTCTCCAACCGGCAAGTTATGACGGAACATGCCAAATCTATTCTTGCGATGCAACAGAAATTCGAGCCGATCAAGTGGACGGTTGCAGACCATCAGCCGGAGCATAGGCAACAGTTCAAGAAGAATGGAATACCCAACAGAAACGCGCATAAGGACAGCCCGCTTATGGGTGGGGTAGATAGGGTCAAGCAAAGGCTGAATTGCCGTGATGGAATACCAGGTCTTATGGTTTGCCAATATGCGACTCCTGTGATTGAGGAGTTTTCTGGTTATATGATGGCAAAAGGCAAGGACGAGCCGGAAGACGAGAGCAATCACACGATGGATGCGCTTAGATACATGATTGCTGAGATTGACGGTAAGACAAAATCAAAGGCGTTTATTCTGTAGCAAGTTGACGCACATTTCGTTTAATTGAAGTTAACTTTAATTATCCGAGGGGTGCAAATGCCTAATAAACTGGTTAATGCCGAGCCAAACAAGGTCTTGGCAAATAGACAACACGTAACCTACGAAAACCGCAGAGAAAAGCTAATACTCAATTTGCTTGCCTTAAATGGTGGCAGACCTTACATCGATGCGCGGTTAAATAAATTTCCTGGCGAATCAACTATTGATTGGTCAGGCACAAGTGCGACAGTGAATAAAAGCCGGTTTGGTGACACGGTTAATCGTGTTGCTGGTCGGAAGCATAGGGCGTACCTAATAAATAACGCTGGTCGCGTTGCTGAGAAGATAAGGCAGTACGTTTATGCGAAACCGCCAGAGCGCGGACAACAGAACCTTGACCTATTGTCTGACATCACGCGCCAAGGTGATTCCATTAACTCATTCATGGGCGAGGTGCTGAAACAGTTGGTTGCTACGAAGTGGTGCTGGATTGGCATTGATGCTCCATTTATTTCTGAGAAGGTGTCGCGTGCAACGGCTAAAAAGGAGAAAATCAGACCATACTGGCGCTTGTATTCGGCTTGTGAGGTGGTTGATTGGAACTTTGACGATAAGGGCGAGCTTGTATGGATTATGACACAGGGCGAGAAGTGGGACAATAGCGAACCTACTGTTTACAATGAGGCACACGTTGTCAGGCGGTTGTGGAGGCGTGGGAGCGTTACAGAGTACGTTTTAGATATCGACACAAGCGGTATGTCTTCAATCAAGAGCGAAAGCACTATTGTTCTGAATCTAAAAGAAGTGCCTTTTGTGGCGTGTGGCGAAATATCTGATAAACCGCACTGGTACGACGACGTTGAGGACATACAGGCAGCGAGTTTGGATTTAGAGAGTTCACTGGATACGCTCATGCACAAGGTCGTATTCGCGCAGATGGTGTTACCGGCTTCAATTACAGAGGAAGCCACAAGCGAGAATAGCGGTAATTCCATAGCCAAGACTGTTGAGGCTATTGTCGGACTATCAAACGCAATCACTGAAAGCCCAGAAGATAAGGGAATAACGCGGTTTATCGGACCGGATGCAACGGCATTGGCAGCGATGCAAGCGGAACTGAGCCGGAAGCGTGAGGAATTGTTTGACGTTGTTGGGTTGCATCTCAACTTCACAAAGAACTTCAGCGAATCCGCAGACGCGAAACACTTTGACCATCTTGACCCACAAGCAGTCTTGAGGAATTACGCTCAACAAATATCAGAGTGCGAGGAAAAGGCGTGGACCTTGACCAATAAGCTTGATTCCTCCATTAAGGTTATCAAGCCGGTGTACTCCGACAAGTTCCGCGTGTCGAACATATACGAGGACTTTAAGAGTCTGGTGCTGGCTGACAACATGAATCTTCCTGACAGCGTTAAGAAACTAACGGTTCACGGCGTTGTTGATACTATCCTTGAAATAACGAATATGCAACTGACTGCGGAGGAACGTGCGGAGATTAACAATCAGATTGCAGAGATGGAGTTTGACGAGCCGGTGATGTTAGACGCAGCGAGCATGGCTGGTAAGGTTACAAATGGCGTAATAAACCAGGCGACCGACGATGGTGAAGGTATAAGGAAATCAGGCGCACAGGTTGACGAAGAATAATTTTAATAGGCAAAGCAGCTATTTCTGCTGGGACTGTGACTACGAGCAGAACTTGTAGGGAGGTTAAGCCATACCTTAAAAGTGGTGGAGTAAAGTTCTATGACAATAAAAGAGATATTGGCAAAAGTGGTGGCTGGCGAGGCTTTAACTGATGAGGAGAAATCAACATTAGAAAGCTACGAAGAACCGAATCTGGATGCAGCAGCAAACGCCAAGGGTAAAAAAGAACGGCTAAAACACGAAAAGAAAATTGCCGAATTACAAGCAGCCCTTGATGAAAAAGAAACTGAGATAGAAACGGTTAGCGCTGGGTCGTCCGAAATGGAGAAGATACAGAAGCTAATGGAGAAGACGGCAAAGAAAGCCGAGGCTCTTGAGGCGCAACTCCAGACGGAACAGAAAGCACACGCTGAGACACTACGTTCAAACGCGCTGAAGTCGTTAACCGTCGATTGGTTACCGAGCGTGTCGGGTAAGTATAGGGATACGGTGATGCAGGAAGCATTTGCAGATATAGACACTTCCGATTTGATGGATAAGGCTGTTGTAGCTCCAATCCTCAAGGGTCTAGTGGAATCGCAAGCTAGTTTTATAGCTGCAACAACACCGAGTGGGGCTGGTACTTCCGGCAAAGAGAAGGCTAATGTTTCTGATAATAACAAGATTACCCATGAGAACGTCGGTAGTTTGAGGGGTAAAGACTTAGTAGATAACCTGGATGCAGCATGGGCTGCTGCTTCCTCAAAGGAGAAATAAAATGGCTCTATCATATGTGCAAAAAGAAGTATGGGCGAATGGAATAATCGCTCTTTTTGAGACGACGACTGTTGCTGGTCAAGTTGTGAACCGTAATGTTATTGCTGATACACGTGCTGATAAGTGGAGAATTGTTGCCGCTTCTGATGTTAGTGTTGATGACGTTAGCGATTCAACTGACCTGTCGTATGACGATGTAACAGATACAGAAACCGAAGTGACTGTCAACTTTGACAAGGCTTTCACTCTGGTTGATTACGATTCAAATAAAGTTGAAACCGACATGGATTATATGTCCACGTACATCAAGCGCGGTGCTTACAAACTCACAGATGCTCTGGATGAGGGAGTTTTTGGCGTTCACGGTGATGCAGGTTCTAACTTCTATCTGTCTGGAACTACTGACATTCAGTTCACAGCGGCAACTTGTGCCGAGATCCCTGTATTCTTTGGTAAGCTTGCAAAGGCTGTAAAGGATTTGGATTGGCCTGAGTCGCAGCCGAAGTGGTTGGCTGTTCCGTCTGGCTTCAAAGAAGCTATCCTCACATACACAGGTGGGCGCGAGTCCGCTCTTGGTGACAGCACGTTGACTGCTGGTCGCTCGGATGCGTTTGTGTACGGCGGATTCAACTGCTTCATCAGCAATAACCTCACGACTGTTTCCACAACGACTCATGGTCTTTGCGGTCTGGTTGGCGATGGTATTGCACTTGGAGTACAGGTAAGCCCTGACAGCATCGAACAGATGCGGGCGGAAGGTCGTTTTGCTGACCTGTACCGTGGTCGTATGCGTGCTGGATATAAGGTTTATCGCTCTGCTGCACTGGTTGACATCAACCTGAACAGCACCGTTGTAGGTACTTAATTAAATTGGGGTGTGGGTGATCCCTGCACCCCTTTCTAACGGAGAGTACAATGTACAAACCAAAAGCAATACAGAAAAAAGAAGAAGTGGCGAAGGTTGAAGTCAAAGCCGAAGCCGTTGAAAAACCTGTAAAGAAAATCAAAAAAGAGGAAAAATAACATGAAGAATGTCTTTGTTGGTATAATCTGTGCAATCGGTCTTGCGGTTGTGTTTGGTGGCAGCATCGTTGGCGCTGCTGATTACACACCAGCTTCCGCAGAGTCAGCCGTTACCCTGAGTGGTGTGGTTGTTATGTCGAATGCAGCAATATCTATGACAGCTCTTCCTACAGCTACAACCGGCCTTGCTGCTGGTCGTCTGTGGGCTAATAGCAATGTCGTAACTGTTGCGCAATAGTTCACCAGGGGGGTGGTCGTCCTTTCCGACTGCCTCCCTTCTTTCTGGAGTTCATTATGTCAGTTGCTATAACAAAAGACCTTGCAGATGTATACTTTGCCACTAGATTAGAAAATGATTTGTGGTCGAGTTATCCTACTGGTATACGCACAAAGGCAATCCAGAGTGCATCAGATGTTATAACGAGAGCACTAAGTAGTGCCGTGACTGACGAAACAACCGATTCAGAGAGCAACTACTATCCTGACCGCGCCGTATACCATCAGGCGCTATTTATGCTTACAGAATCAACCTACACATCTAATGGTGAGTTCACCGCACCTAAGTGGCCAGGCGCTACAAATGAGGGCGCTTCAAGAGATAAATCAGGGCGCACCATCGCAAAAGAGGCGCTTCTGTGGATGAACTGGCGCAATGGTCCTACCGTAAGGCTGGCAAGGGGGTAATCAATGCCTCCTATACCGATTAAAAGACGGGAAGTGCTACTTAAGCAAATCACCGCAGCCAACCGCCTTGACTTAGTTAAAACGCTTTTAACGGCGCGTGGTCATATTGAAGACCGTATGATGCGTGCTGCTAGGAACAAGACCTTTGCTACAGTCAGACGCATTCGTGAGGGCATATACAAGGATATTCAGACTGAGTATGTCGCGTTACAGGGCAATCTTGACGAATGGACGAAGCGGTCAATTCGCAAAACTGCGAAAGTGTTTCACGGTTTGTCAGTTGAGGATCTTAATTTGATGGACGGTGACAAGGCTGTGATTGGGTTCACCAAGTTCAGCAAAAAACATTTAGACGATTATTTTTCACGCATTCACCCGTTTAATGCCGAGAAGATGGCTGCGGTTAATGTGCAAATGAATCCGCAACTTACGCGGATGCTTGACACTGATGTGAGAGCGTTGCAGAGGGCTACTGTTGAGGCGTTCAGAGAGGCGCAAGTCGCCGGTATGACAAGTCAAGAGAGATACAAGCTGTTACAGGGTAAAGTAATGGATTACGCTGACAATCCGCAATCGTGGGCGTTTATCGACCGGACTGGCAAGAAGTGGAGCAAAGGCAACTACTTTAATATGTTGAATAGGACTGTCAGCGCCAATGTTGCGCGTGATTCATACAATGACACACTTATTTCTGAAGACCGTGATTTGGTGCAGATTATTGGTGGTGTTGGCTCTAATTCAAACGAGGGGTGCAGAGCGTATGATGGCAGGGTCGTGTCGCTTACTGGCAACACGGCAGGATTCCCAACGCTACAGGATTACATTGATGCCGGTGGGTTTCATCCTAATTGCGTGCATACAACGGTTTATGTGTCGGATAAGTTTGAGCGTGGTCAGAGGTTGATTGCGGAACAGGAGGGAGAGCCGAAGCCAGTGATTGAGAAGCCTGTATCCATAGCGAAAACGAGCACTAAGAAAGCGGATGCTCCCAATACTAATAACCAAGCGCCAATATCTAAAACTGAACCAAAACCTGAAATAAATAAAAAAAATAAACAAGACAGTGTAGAAAAAACAAATAAAGCCTTGGCAAATAAAGAAACAGAATTAGCTAAAGTCACAAATATAAGCAGTCAAAGATATATAGATGAGGATGTTGTTGATGAAAAAAGAAAAAACAAAGACTATGACGTTATGGTGTCTCCAACTTTTAACATAGACGGCGACCCTGTACGGGTTATTTTAGATGGACACCATAGCATGAGAGCCGCTGAATTAGATGGCGTAAAGCCGGTATATATAGAACAGTCAACAAGAGAGAGCGACAAGATAGCCTTGCTTGAAAAAGGTGATATTGAATCGTTTCTGGAATCAACATGGATGGACTCTGATTGGTACAATGTTTCAACAGGAAAAGATTATTTCTAGCGCTATCTAGTTGACGCGGTGCGGTTTTACTTGAGGCTGTTTAATGGTTAAAATTGATACAAATATAGCGGAAGTAACTAGGGATTTGAATGATTTGGGGCATAGGGTCGCGGATGATACACAGGACGCTCTTGACGAGGTTGGCAGATTTGTTCGTGATGAAGCACGGATAAGATGCCCTAAAGGTGCGACTAAAGCAGATGCAGCTAGCGATCCACAGTATAGGTGTAAAAATAGGAAAGGGCGCTCACCAGGAACATTAGAGCAGTCAATAAGTGTTAAGGGTGGGCATGGGTATGTTGACGTTGGGGTGATGTCTGGGAACGCATTACAGTACGCGAACAAGATACATAACGGGCGCGGAACTGATTGGAATAGGCTAGGACCAGGGAGCAAGCGGAAACAGTCTGGCGCAAGAGTGGGCGAGAAATTTGTTGATAGAGCTTATGATGAGAATGAAAAAGAAATCGTAGGCAAGTTTGATAAGGGCGTTAACATGGCGGTAAATAGATTTAATGGCAATTACTAATCCAAAGATATGGTCAGAGGTTGAAACGGCGGTACTGAGCTACTTTGCTGGCAAGGTTGGCGACCAGGTTAGATACAAGGCGTTCCGTGGCGAGATACCGGAAGGCGCGTATAACTGCTGGATGTTCGAGATTAACGGCGGTCCTGAACCGTTGGACGCAATGTTTGTGACGAATCTTCCTGGCAACTGTGGACGATGGAGAATGTCGGCAATGGTTGAGGGGGTATTTGTTGAGCGTAATGACGCACAGTATCTTGCCGGAGTTGTGAGAACGCTTGTGCCGGTGAATGAGGACTTTATGGCGAATGTTAAATGGTTGCGTCCTGTTGGAGAGCCTACCATTGAGCGCGTTATAATCGGCAGTAGGGGCAAAGATGTAAACTGTTGGAGGGTTCAATATCCTCTTGAAATAATTATGATTGAGGACGGAGTAAGCTAATGGCAACGAGTTTATCAGGACAGATACGGAATCAAATCAGTTTGACGTTTGATGGTGGGTCAGAGATTGGAACGACTTCGGACGACGTTCTGGGCGCGGCTAACTACTTTTCGTGGGCGGTGACGGATGGAACTGCGGCTAGTAAGGCTGACTTGGTGTTTAGAGATCAACGCTCTTTGAACGCCTCCACAAGTGAGGACTTAGATTTGGCTGGTGGGCTTACGAGCGCGTACGGGGCTGCAATAACATTTGTTAAGGTGAAGATGCTTTACGTCAAGGCTAAGAGTACCAATGGCGCGAATATAGTGGTTGGCGGTGCTGCTGCGAATCAGTTTATTAACTGGGTTGGTGACGCTACTGATAAGGTGGTTATACCTCCAAGTGGGTGTTTGATGGTTGCTGCTCCTATAGATGGATGGGCGGTAACTGCCAACACTGGTGATATTTTAAAGATTGAAAACACGGACGGTGCTGCGGCGGCAACGTACGATATCATAATAGTAGGGACAAGCGCATAAATAGGAGAATGAAATGTCGGACAAAGTAGTAGGAATAGGCGGGTCAAATCTTTTCAGCTTGGGAGATAACTTCCACGCTCAGTCATCAGATAGTCCACATCAACGGGATGCGTCTAATATGCTTGACGCAGCTGGTAACAATCAGTGCGAGACAATGATAAACAATCGCACCGAGTACACTAATAACTTCGCGTACTGCAACGCAACTCCTGACATCAAGACTGATTTAGGCACAGTTTTGACGGCGTTTGGAACTGTTGCTGATAGTAAGCTTCCAACTGCGCTAAATATCAATTTCGCGGCTGGTCAGTATGCTACTGTTGACATTACCGGACATAACCATGACAGTAATCCGCATACATTGGCGCTATCTGGTGTCGCTGATGTGTCGGCTGCTGTACCGGCTTCTGCTGGTTTCGGTGTGCCTGATTTTGGTATTACGCTTGGAGATAACTCAACACCGATATCCGCAAGCATATCTATCTCGCTGAATCATATTGACGAGAATGATGCTGACGGAGAGCATTGGAGCGGTACAAATACCACGTTCAAGGTTGACATGTCTATTGAACTGCTTGGCTTACCGACAAGTTTAACCGTGGCAGCGCTCGAAAGCGATATGACCGGCTGGACAGTTGACTCTAACGGTGGTAGCGACAATAACCAGTCGCTTGACCATTTCACCATAACAGCTCACCGTTACTTTGACCTGACATAATGAGCGCATGTACTAAAGAAGGCGGGTGCTACGTGACAGACGCAGTACAAATAACGCACGGAACGGAATCATGCGGAGACAGGAATAAAGATGTTGAGCCTATATGCCAAGCAGGAAGCACAGAAGATACTAACGGAGACGAGTCATAGTCTCTGTTTGGACGATGTTGCCGACATTGTCAAGCTGGATAAACTGTGCAAGGATATAACGGATAATACCGACCCTATCAATGACATTATTGATATGCCTATCTGCGTTGGTGGTTATCAACTGAAACAGCCTACTATTGGAATATTGGAGTGGTACAACGAATATTATCTGCCTATGTTCGATAATGACGCTCTGATGGCTGATGCTGGGTTGGCTTATGCGCTTAGTTTAGCAGATACTCCGAAGATGCTATGGGACTTGCCTAACGTGAAGTCCACTAAAAGAGAGGTTAAACGGTTCATCCGTGGGCTTGGATGTTCTCATGCTGAACTACAGGATGCGCTTAAACGTGTGCTGAATATCCAAAACACAGACGAGGTTAATGATGATTCCGATGAGGCAGACAAACAAAACGCTGGAAGATTGATAGCCATGCTCTGCAAAGAGTACGGACATACCGCTCCATACTGGTTATGGGAATGCCCTATAGGAATGATAAACACATTCGTATCGTGTTACGTGGCGAGGATAGAAGCTGAAACTGAATCCGTCAGAAACGCTTGCAAAACAAACAAACCAGCACCAGCAGAGAGCCGTAAGAAAAAGTTTAAGGCATTACGTGACCATACTAATATGATGAGGGATAAATGGCAAAAGATGTAAAAATTAGGATTAGCGCCACTGATGCTACTAAAACAGTGTTTTCGTCTGTTGCACGTGGAATGAAGGCTATCGGTTCTGTTGCGGCGACTGCGTTAAGGGGCATACGTAATCTAGGTATTGCCGGTGGCATTGCTTTCGCCGGCCTCATTAAGAACGCAAACGAGTTCCGTAAAGGCATGGCAGAGGTTAATACGCTGATAGACGGTGGTGGTATCGAGGGATTGACAAGTCAGGTTATAGACCTATCTGCTGAGTTGGGTATTGCCAAAAGCGAATTGGTTGGCGGTCTTTATCAGGCTTTATCTGCCGGTGTACCTAAAGACAATGTGATGGACTTCCTCAAGGTGTCAGCCAAGGCTGCTATTGGTGGCGTGGCTACTACCAAGGAATCGGTAAGCGCATTGACTACGATAATGGACACTTACAACCTCAAGGCAGAGGACGCTTCTATAATATCCGACAAGTTGTTTACAACTGTTAAGAACGGGAAAATCAACTTTTCTGAACTGGCGCGTGGAATAGGAGACGTTGCTGGTATCTCTGCTGGTGCTGGCATTAGTCTTGATGAATTATTCGGAACTATAGCTGCTGGCTCTAAGGTTACCACGCCACTTAAACTATTTGCCGCATTAAGAGCGTCATTAGCTGGAGTGTTAGCGCCTGGAGATGAGTTGCAGAAGGTCTTCAAGAAGCTTGGTACTACTGGAGAGGCTATGGTTAGGTCCAATGGTCTTGCTGGCGCTCTAAAGGTTATCAGTGGTGAGACTGGCGGAAGTTTTTCAAAGCTAAAAGAATTGATTCCGTCCATCGAAGCTTTACCTTTATTGATTGCTTTATCAGGAGAAAATGCAGAAAAATCTGACAAGCAAATATCAGATATGGCCAAATCGCTTGGTAAAGCCCAAGATGCATATGAAAAAATGAAGGGTGTAAAGGCTTGGGATAGGTTATGGCAGCAAATCCTTAGACCTATCGCTAAGATGGGTATAATCTTTGATGAGAAATTAAGCCCATCGGCTGACAAAATAGGGAAAGCCATAGAGAAGTGGCAAGCTTCTGCCGGATTCAGCGTGTTTATTGATACGCTTAAAACGCGCCTTGATCAACTAGGGGTTCTGGCTGAAGACATATTTGCTGGTGGCAAGAAAAAAGATGCAGCTATAAACAAGATAAAGAATAAGGCGCGGGAGATTGGTGATGTAATAGCCGATGTATTTATTTCCAGAATACCAGATGTCGCAAAGGCGCTTGGTGCGGCTATGGTGGATGTAGCTATACCAGTTGCCGAGGGCGTAGCAATGAAAACGAGCGAGACAATTAACCCGTTACATGGTCTTGCTACTGGGTTAGGCAGTGCAATACAGAAAGCGTCAAGCCCAAACGCTGTGGCGCAGATGTCTAGGTCTATAGGAATTGAGGCGTTACCGTCTAGCCAGAAGGAAATTGTGGACGCTATTGAGAGAACAAACAAAAAGCTAGACCAACTGCAACAGCCATAACAGGAGACCATATGTCAGATATAACTATAATAGTAGAGAAAATTAATAAAGCTATGCTAATGCATATGTCGCTAACTACTGAGACTAGAGAAGACCCTACCGATGCGTCAAAAGAACAGTACAGGGCTATATTTAGAGTTACAACTAAGCAGGAGGCGCTGGATGTAAAAACCGTATCAAGTCCTACGGCATGCATTTCGGAAGCAGCAACGCTTGATGTTAGGTTTAATAGCGATTCTGTTGTTACTCTATACCCTTTGTCTGACTTTGAGCCGTTCAAGTTGGTTAGTCAGACATACGAGCCATATGATGTAAAGGGTTCTAGGTTTTTCAGTGGTACGAAGGAGTGGGTTTCTGTTTCTGGGCAATGGATGGGATTAGAATGGAGTTCTCGGTAATGGCAGACGTTAGCAAAACAATACCATTAGTAAAGGAAACATTTACATCTAGTGGTGTTCCTAGAGCGTCATGGCAGAATAAAATCGGCCGCGAGATCAATCTGCTATCCTCGTCGCCAGACCTGATTAAGACACCGACCGGATATAGGTATAAAACAGGGCCGGCCGTTCAGCCGTGGACGTTTCAGCATTCGCAGACTAAAGCAGTTATTACGGTAACGGCCGGGACGGTATCCTATGGCTCTTCTGACATTGCGTTTGCAGGCGGGAGTGTTACGCTGACAGGGACGCCGGAGTTCGTCTACATAAGGCTTGAGAGAACCCTAAAAACTCTCACGCTGGGTCACGCTAGCACACGTCCACAGTCTGACTCCACATACGCCTATTTTGTTCTGGCATCGTTCTCAGCGATAGGGAGCGTTTATTCCCTGACGGCGGTGCATCATAAAGGCGACATATATCTACAGGTGCCAATGCAGTAATGAAGAAGATACTACCATTGCTTTTGCTTTTGTGTGTTTCTTCTGAAGGTGCTTTTCAGGGGTTGCCTCTGGCCACTAATTCCGATTGGGTAATTGAGAATACGAATAATTACATGGGGCAGCTTTATTCTGGAGTAGTTGAGCGGTGCTCAATAAGCGGTATATCCACTTTGAACATCGTAGAGAACTGGCTGGTGTTTGATCATTACGTTACAAATACGGTTGCATGGACAAATGGGACCGATACGGGGATCTACACAAATGTTTATCCGACGAACGTAACGTACACAACAACG
>Ga0208046_1000167_pt1 | contig 13916 bp, 16 predicted proteins | sample PL_2010_300m_FD_184161 | JGI IMG/M metagenome (GOLD analysis project Ga0208046, IMG submission 184161) | Freshwater microbial communities from Powell Lake, British Columbia, Canada to study Microbial Dark Matter (Phase II) - PL_2010_300m... | ecosystem: Environmental > Aquatic > Freshwater >... | reverse complement strand
CACGATCATGGCGTGCAACATTTCTACGCCGGAGATGTTGGGAAAAAGGAGAAGACGGGTCGCTCGGAAAGGTACGCGAAAGGAGGTTGCAACCATACCTGCGTGACCCCTGTGACCCCCCCCAGCCCCACGATTGGGCGTGAGTGGCACAGCCTGAAAATCTGGCTCTGTAGAACTGCAGGGGATTCAATCTCGTAATGCTCTTGGAGGAAATGAACCTCATGGCATGTGGGGTGAGGTGGAAGAAGAGGTTACCCACTCCTATTTCCTCGCAATTGTCACATACCCCGAATGACACACTGAGGTCGACGGCCGTGTTCCCCGCTTCGACCTTGTCATCTCCCGCTCGATCAGCTCGTGGGTATGCACTTCGGAAAACCGCCCGTGTGCATTGTCCACGACCACTGCCATCTGTTCAAGGAACGGAGTGTAGCAGGCAAGGTATCCCCCGTTGTTCAACAGGTTATATGCATGCTCGACATGAGCGGATTCGATCTGCATATCGAGATGTACAATGTCATATGCCCCCTCTGCCAGAAGTACGTCACCAGCGACCACCTCGACATTGTCAAGCCGGGCATCAAGCAGGTTCTTTCTCGCGAGCGTGGCAAATTCCTCACGGATCTCGTAGCTGGTGACGTGCTTTGCGATCCCCCCGAAGTAAATCGCAGCGATGCCGCTTCCTGTTCCTGCGTCAAGTACGGTATCCTTCTTATTCATGCCGGTGCACGCGATAACACACCCGATGTCCTTGGGAAGCATGGGAGCGCCCGAACGTTTTGCATGTGTAAAAAAGTCAGTCGGGCGGGGGATACGTACCGTGAACTGTGCTCCGGTGTGGCTGGATATCACATCACCTGCTGATGCACCTACAAGAAAGGAGAGGTCGACCTGCCCCTTGTCAGTGGATAGTGTCCCGGCTCCTGCCCGGACATAGTATTCCCGTCCTTCACCGATCAGGAGGACGCGTTCGCTGTGCTCAATCATGGTTCGCAAGGCGGAGGATCGCTTCGGCAATATCCCCCCGGCTCGCAAGGAGGGCAGCTTTTGCCGCATCCGGGGCAACTCCTGCCTGGGATGCAACCATGGCAATATCTTCTGCAGGGATCGCTGGCATCGGTTCTTCAAAGCGCGGTTGCCCGACGATCTGGTAGGTGGTGACGCCCTGCATGGTCATTGCAGTCACCTCAGCTGCATCAAAGATGTAGTTCCCCTTTGCAGTCTTGATAATTATTTCCTGCACGTTTTCGATCGGCTCGACATTCATGCCAAGCTTCTTCATCATCGCTTTCATCTGCCGAGGGTTCACGTTTCCGGGTAACATGTTATTCACTCCCCTCCCGTACTTTTACCGCTCCACCATAATTAAATGCCAGCATCTCCTCACCCGACAGCATCGCCTTTCCGCAGGCGATCAGGTGGTCATTGGCGGTTACCACGAGCACTTCATCACCGGCACGGATCCGGGGATCTGCGGATACAACATGCCTTGCAAAGGCGTTCTTTCCCTGCGCCACAAATTCTGCCACATCGTCGCGGAGAACGACCCGGTAGTCCGGTGCGGAAAGGATCCCATGGAGGCGACGGGCTCCTTCAATGCCCAGCGTAAGCCTGCCGTCCTGAGCGCGTATTGTCGCGAGACGTTTACCCTCAAAAACGATCTGGCGAATGCGCCCAGTTGTCGAGAGGATAAACTCGCACCCGTCAGGGAAGAGGGCTGTCCCGGCACGACCCCCGAACTGGTAGTCAGCGATGGTCTGCACGCGGCGAACCAGATTGTTCTCCGAGTAACCTGTTGACACGGGTGACAAACTCCTGTTCTGCAACTTTCGGGATAAACGCGCCCGCCGCGATCCGGTGCCCGCCGCCTCCCCCGCCATACTCTGCGGAAGCATCACTGATCGCCTGCTGGAGGTCGATTCCACGGGCGACCACGCGCTCCGTCGTGCGCATCGAGACCTTGGTCAGGTTCCGGTCCTCCGGTACCGAGCACATGATCAGAATTGGCTTTGCACTATTCAGTTTCGAAAGAGCCATACCGGCGCCGATGCCCACGATCGTGTCAGGGTATTTCGCTCCTACATGGATATACTGCAGCCATTCAAGCTCGGTAACACCTGTATCAAGGATATAACCGAGCAGGTCGCGGATGATCGCGCGGTGGTTTTTGAGCATATGCTCTGCCTCACGGTATTGGCTTCCCCGGTCACCTCTCAGGATCGCCCCCCCTACCTGCGGGCGCGCCCACCGTCCGCAGGCATTGAGCAGCGTTGCGTATTCCTGTGCATTCCGAAGGGGAGTGCGGACTGGCTCATCAGGAAAATGGTAGGTCTCAGCGAGAAGCCTGTCAACGGGTTCACCGTTGGCGATGAGTTGTTCTGCGAGCGCTGAAATGATCGTGCGCTGCTCGTCCAGAGTATATTCCTCCCAGACCAGCCAGCGCCCTTCTTTGGTCTGCTGCCGGATCCCGAGCCGGCGCAGGAACTGCTTTGCGCCTTCAGTGTTGTTGCTGATGCCCGTGATAAACGGGTCATCGTTATAGGCAAGCGAGAGGTGGAGCGGGCGGGTCGCGGTACCATAGCAGTTCAGGTCGCGCAGGCGTACTTCCACATTCCGGTGCCGTATACCGTCTTCTACAATGACATCCCGTACAGGCCCGACAAGGCCGCAGGTTTCCCGTGCCATCATGTCACCTACGTTGCCGACGATTGCTGTCTTCGCTAGGTCAGTATTTTTTTTGTCCAGTGCCTTTGCAATCAGGTACGAAACGCCGGCAGCACTCATCTTACCATAACCATAAGGCAGGCAGTTCACCTGCCGGTACTGCCGCGTGCAGGGCTGGCTCACGTGATGGTCGACAATCAGGATCTCATCCTCTGAAAAACCCCGTTCATCCAGAAGGTTCTGCTGTCCGGCACCGAGGTCAGCAAAGATTTTGAATGAATGGTCCGATGGCACCTGCGGCATCGTGAGAGGTTCGAGCTGGCGGATAAAAACCGAGCGGTGTGGGATTTCTGCACGGTCGATCGCCTGGGAGAGGATTGCCTCGCTTGCGATGCCGTCCGCATCGATATGGGATATGATGGTTATGTCTGCTGCCGCTGTTATGGTCTCCGCAGCGGCTTTCACATCATCACAAAACCCCATCCTGCATATTATTAGGGACTTCATACACATGAATTGTACTGGCAATGTGGCGGGACGGTATCGAAGAGTTTCTTGAACGCGGGCTGATCTCACCAGCTCGCATGCGGGTGGTGGACAGGAACGCGGTTGCGCTCGGCGTTTCCGAGATCCAGCTCATGGAAAGTGCCGGGAGATCGCTGGCAGACTATGCTTTGCGTGAGTATCCATCCCGTGTCCTTGTTCTCTGTGGGCGTGGAAACAATGGAGGGGACGGGATGGTTGCTGCCCGCCACCTCCAGCACGGGGTCTCAACGGATGTCTGTTATGTAGATAGTTCTACCCGGACTTCATCGTGCGAACATCAGCTCCGGGCACTTACCCATTCCAGGGTCGGGCTCCACCCGGTTCGGTGCCGCGATGATGTAGTGCAGGTGCGCAGTCTGTTCGAAAATGCCGATATCATCATCGATGCACTACTCGGGACCGGTGTGTCAGGCCCCCTTCTGGAACCCGTGGCTTCCTGTGTTGAAAGCGCCAATATATCAAGAGCGCGGATCATCGCTGCGGACCTTCCGACACCGGGCATGAGGGCTGACCGGATCTGTGCATTCCACCGCCCTAAAGCCGAGGGATCCACGGTCATAGACATCGGTATTCCCATTGAGGCAGAATGTTGTGTCGGGCCCGGGGAGCTTACACTGCTCCCGGGACGCAGGGCGGATGCCCATAAAGGAGAGGGAGGGGAGATACTCGTGATTGGCGGGGGCCCGTACCAGGGCGCACCATACCTCGCCGGCCTTGGAGCACTCCGGGCTGGTGCTGACATCGTGCGGATCGCCTCCCCTGTCTTCGAACCGGTCCCGGATTTGATTTATGAACCGATCGGGGCACCAAAAATTGGCATGGAGCACCTCGATCACCTCATCGCGCTCGTCAAAAAAGCTGACGTGGTAATCTGTGGCAACGGACTCGGTGCGGAGAGCCACAACGTGGTCTGTGGCATTGCATCCTCCTGCACAAAAGCGGTTTTCGATGCTGACGCGCTCCGGTCTCCTCTTCCGGTGGCGCAAGGGGAGACGATATACACCCCCCATGCCGGGGAGTTTAGCAGGATCACAGGTATTACAGTCGACCACAGCCCAATCATGCGAGCGCGTGCAGCAAAAGAAGCAATGCTTCCGGGCACTGTGCTCCTCAAGGGCGATACTGATGTGATCACGGATGGCAATCGTGTCCGGTTTAACAGGACCGGTTCCCCCTCCATGACGGTTGGGGGCACGGGGGATGTGCTTGCCGGTATTGCCGGAGCCCTTCTCTGCCACGTACCGGCATTTGAAGCGGCATGCATCGCCGCATACGTGAATGGACGCGCGGGCATGCTTGTGGACAAGGAACGGGGGCAGGGGATGCTGGCTTCTGACCTGATCGACCGCATCCCTTCCGTGCTGTTCGGCGAGAGAGGGTCCTGATGGCTGAGTTCTCGCATATAAAAAATGACCGTGCACAGATGGTGGACGTGACTTCAAAAACCGATGTCACGCGTGAGGCAGTTGCCAGCGGGAGGATCTACCTGCGGGATGAGACATTGCGGGCGATCCGCGAGGGAACCGTGATAAAGGGCAACGTACTTGCGACTGCGCGGGTTGCGGCGACGATTGCCATCAAGGACACCTCGCGGCTCATCCCCATGTGCCACCCAATTCCCATCAGTGCAGTTACCGTTGATTTTACTGAATGCGAGGGGTTTATCGAAACGACCGTGCGCGTGAAATCGCTGGGGAAGACCGGGGTGGAGATGGAGGCGCTCACAGGAGCTTCCATTGCGCTTCTCACGATCTGGGACATGGTGAAGTCAGCAGAGAAGGATAAGGATGGGCAATACCCAATAACAAGGATTTCAGAGATCAGGGTTCTTGAAAAACGCAAAGGCAGTTGACGTGGCAGGATACCCTAGTACTTTTATTACCTGCCTGCCATACTATTAAGGAATACGGGATGCGTCCCGTAAAGGAATGTGGCCCGTTTTTCGGGCTGAACCTGAAGGTGATAGCGAATGGTCAAATCAATGTATGCCTATGTCAGGGAGGCATGGAAAAGGCCTGACAAGAGTGACGTCAAAGCGCTCCTTTGGGACCGGATGCAGGTCTGGCGCCGTGAGGGGAGCGTCGTTCGTATAGAACACCCGACCCGTATCGACCGGGCACGGGCGCTCGGGTATCGCGCCAAGCAGGGAATTGCTGTCGCGCGTGTGAAGGTGCGCAGAGGCGGTCGACGGCGGTCGCGGTATGTCCGCGCACGGCGTTCCGCGAGGATGGGGAAAAACCGGCTCACTCCAGCAAAGAGCCTCCAGCGGATCGCAGAAGAACGCGCATCACGCCGGTTCCCGAATATGGAAGTGCTGAACTCCTACTGGGTTGGCCAGGACGGAAAGCTGAAATATTACGAGGTAATCCTCGTGGACGGTCACCACCCGGCGATCAGGAGTGACCCGAAGCTCTCATGGATCGGGAATCCCACTCACCGCGGGCGCGCCGAGCGCGGCAAAACCGCTGCCGGGCGCCGGGGACGTGGTATGGGTACACGAGGTACCGGTACTGAAAAGACCCGCCCGTCCATCCGCTCCCATGCAAACCAAGGCAAATAATCTTATCCTTTTTTCCTGCAACATCTCATCATGAAGATCACCGACGCCTGTGTTTATCCCCGCCCTTTCGGCGACTCATCGGTCAGGCGCATGGCGCTCGAGGCACACGAACTCGGATTTGACAGCCTGGTTGCAGTTGACGCACCCCCTTGTGAGTTTGCCGGAGTCACGATTGTACATGGTGTTGTGATCCGCGGTATGCCGGCACAAGAGGCTGCATTAAGGGTTAAGCGCTGCAGGGACACTGATGCGATCGTGTCAGTACAGGCAGGTGATAACGGGCAGAACCGGACGATGCTGGCGATGCGGGGTGTTCACATCCTCTGTGGGATCCACAGGACGGACAGGTACGCATTCGATCATGTGACAGCGAAGATGGCAGCGGATAACGGCGTTGCTGTCGATATCAGCCTCGCACCTATCATCAAAGAACGCGGGGTGATGCGCCAGCGGGCACTGGACCGGTATCATGACATCGTGCGGCTGTACCTGAAATTTGAGTTTCCACTTGTTATCTCAACGCATGCACGGTCAGTGCTCGACATGCGATCGGTGCGTGAATGCAGCGCAATCGCATCGGTGATTGGGCTGGATGGCACTCTTGTGGAACAGGCGCTTTCAAATGTCGGGGCGTTACGCTTGCCACATTCTGCAGTCCGGGTGATCCAGTGACGTCTCGTCCACCCACACTGCGGGACAAGCGCAGGTACGTGCTTATACGCACCGACCCTGCAGGCACCGCCCCCGATCAGAAAGAGCTGTATTATGCCGTGCATGAAGCGGTGTCGTCGCTCTGGGGGGATACCGCCGCCGCCCAGATCCATATGGCAGTAGTGGCAGCAGAGGGTGAGTATGTGGTCGTGCGGTGCCGGAGGGGGATGGAACGTGAACTGGTGATTGCTCTCACGACCGTAACTTCCTGTGGCGGTCAGCGGATCTCCCTGCGCACGATTGCTGCATCTGGAACGATTGAGAGCCTGCGGGAGCGGATTGCGCTCCTGCAGGCAGCGGAAAGCCGGGTAGACCTTCCTGATGAGTGCACGATTGACGGGGGCAGGTATATCATCTGCAGGTGTTCAGGTCAGAAGGTTGATGTAATTGAAAAGGGATTTAAAAATACAACACGATTCTTTTTGACAAGAGAGGATCTGGAGGATATCTGATGCAACCACAATACCAGATGGGATATGATCGCGCGATCACTGTCTTTTCCCCTGATGGCAGGCTCTACCAGGTGGAATATGCACGCGAGGCTGTGAAGCGCGGGACAACTGCAGTAGGAATCAAGGCAAAGGACGGCGTCGTTCTGATTGTAGACAAACGCGTGAGCAGCAAGCTGCTTGAACCCTCATCAATTGAAAAAATTTTCAAGATCGATGAACACATCGGTGTTGCCTCATCAGGGCTTGTCGGCGATGCGCGGGCGCTTGTTGACCGTGCCCGAATCGAGTGTCAGATCAACCGCGTCTCATACGACGAACGGATCGAGGTCGAGGCGCTTGCAAAGAAGCTCTGCGACCATATGCAGACACTTACCCAGTACGGCGGGATCCGGCCGTATGGCACGGCTCTCCTCATCGCCGGGGTTTCTGATGGAGAGTGCCGGCTTTTCGAGACTGACCCTTCGGGTACCCTCCTTGAATACAAGGCAACAGGCATCGGGATCGGGCGCCCGGCGGCAATGAAGGTTTTTGAAGAAGAATATAATCCTGACATGGAAGTCAAGGAAGTCATCCTGTTAGGCCTGAAGGCACTTCACTCTGCTACTGAAGGGAAATTCGATGTCGATACGGTCGAGATCGGCGTCATCGGCAGGGAAAAGCCCGTGTTCCGCAAGATGACCAAAGAGGAAGTTGCAGCATTTGTGGAACAGTTCAAGCAGTGAATGGCTATGATCCCGCTGGAAAAGGCAGTTATAGCACGCTTCGAGAGTTTTGGGGAGCGTTTTGAACTCCTCGTTGACCCAAATCAGGCGGCAAAAGTCCGGCAGGGAGAAAAGATCGATATTGAAGATGTTGTCGCAGCTCTCAACATCTTCTCCAATGCTTCCCGGGGCACGCGGGCCTCCGAAGAATCGCTCAATAAGGTCTTCCATACCACCGATTTTCTCACGGTCGCCAACAGGATTATTAACAAAGGCGAGATCCACCTCACCGCGGAACAGCGCAGGCACATGATCGAGGAGAAACGCCGGCAGGTAATCACATTCATCTCCCGGAACGCAGTCAATCCTCAGACCGGACACCCCCACCCCCCACAGCGAATCGAGATGGCAATGGAAGAGGCAAGAATCAATATCGACCCCTTCAAACATCTCGATGAAATGGTCAAGGAGACAGTAAAAGCGCTCCGACCTATTCTCCCGATCCGGTTCGAAGAGCTCAGGCTTGCGGTGAAGATCCCGCCTGATTTCGCGGGACGTGCATTCGGGGACATCTCATCTGCCTCAACGATTGAAAAGGAAGAGTGGCAGAAAGACGGTTCATGGATCTGCGTTGTGCGGATTCCTGCCGGGATCCAGACTGAGTTCTATGACCTGATCAATAAGATTACGAAGGGCGAAGGGGTTGTGAAAATCCTCAATCAAGTATATTAATCGTCACAACAAACAGTGTAGGACATACTGGTGGTTGGTGGTTATTTTCATGGCAGGTTCACATCAGACAGCAAAAGGAAAAGTGACCGGAAGTGCGGGGCGCTTTGGATGCAGGTACGGAAGGTTCACCCGAAAGCGGGTCGCGGATGTCGAGAAAATTGCACGCGCATCCCACCGCTGCCCACAGTGTGATACCATCGCAGTACACCGGCTGGGAACCGGCATCTGGGAGTGCCGGAAGTGCAGCTACAAATTTGCCGGCGGTGCATACCAGCCAATGACCCCGGCACTGCGCATTGCTTTGCGCGCGATTGACCGAACCCTTGAACAGGGCAAAAATGGTTCATAAGCCAGGTCAACCATGGTCAGCTCGTACAAGTGTGCACGGTGCAAACAGAAAGTTGAGATCGACATCAATGTCCGTTGCCCGTACTGTGGTCACCGGATCCTCTTTAAGGAACGCGGGGCAGCAATTAAAGAACTCAAGGCACGATAAAAAACCAGCCTCCCTTACACAGTATCAGATCAATACCTTTTTTACCAATACTTTTCTGACCCTTCATCCGTGACTGTCTATGCCAGCAAAGCCGCATAAGGCGGTGTTCCGGTTCACCACAAAACATGCCCGGAAGATTTACCGGGTGCTTCTACCGGAGCTTTCCGATGAGGTGAACCCGAGATCAAAGGTACGCTGTGTGCTGGAAGGGGATGATGTGCTTGTCCTTTCAGTTTGGGCAGGCGACACATCTGCGCTGCGGGCAGCACTCAACATGTATCTCCGCCTCATCAGTGTAGCGGACGAGATGCAGGATTTCGTATAGCGGCGGTTATCCGATCAGGTTTTTCCCCATACTTGACAAGAACCCCAAGGATTACTTATTTTTACCTCGGAACCATACACTATACCACATCAGGTATCATATACCAAACCCGGATAACCGGGTCAAAAAATCCAAAAACAGGATTACCAGATGGGGTGTTACCATGAACAATATCTCACCAAAAGTGCAGAACCAGGTTGCGATGCTCCAGCAGGTGCAGCAGCAGCTCCAGACCATCCTTTCCCAAAAGGCGCAGTACGAGATGGCAGCACGCGAGGCAAAGCGGGCTGCTGAAGAGATTAAGGATTTCCCTGATGATGCAACAATGTACATGAGCGTCGGGAGCGTCATGATGCAGAAAAAGAAGGACACCGTGAACGCAAAGCTTTCCGATAAGGTAGAGTCGCTCGAGTTGAGGATCAAATCTTTGGAAAAGCAGGAAAAGTTGCTGCAGGGCAAGTTCGAGCAGCTGCAAGCACAGATCAAGGCAGCGCTCGAGGGCAAAGCTGGGTCCCCGAACGCGGCATAATTGATCTTGTCCGTTGATCCTTTGCAATTTTTTTAAAAATTTGGAATGATTATGTCCGGCTTGTCAGGTTGATCGCATTGACAAGCGCCTCAACTGATGCGAGTACGATGTCGTCCCCGGTCCCGCTTGCATCGTAGATTTTTCCGTGTTCGTCTTCAACTGCGATGGTCACGTGGCACATTGCATCCGAGCCACCGGATATTGCTTCGATGTTGAACTCTTTTAACAGGACGTGTGCTGGCACTATGCCGAGGATGGCGTTGAGTGCTGCATCAACCGGGCCGTTGCCCACGCTGGAGAACACATGCTCTTTCCCGTTGACGGTTGCCTTAACGCTCGCGGTGGGGATCACGTGGTTACCTGTCATGATTGCGATGTCCTGCAGAGTGAGAACCTTGTGGTACAGCTCGATACCCATCGCGCTCTCGGCGATCTCGTAAAGGTCGGCATCGGTCACACGTTTTCCCCGGTTTGCAATCGCCTTCACTTTCTCAACGATCATGTCAAGCTCAGAATCGCTGGGGCTGACGTGGACATCTGTGAGCATCTGGCGCACCGCATGCCTGCCGACATGCTTGCCGAGTGTGAGCCTCCGGCGGTGCCCGACCATCTCCGGTGTCATGATGCCAGGTTCAAATGTTTCTGTACACTTGATTACACCATGGGAATGGATTCCGCTCTCATGCGAGAAAACATTCTCCCCGACAACAGGTTGTGTAGGTGGGATGTTGATGCCCGAGAACCGGGAGACTAGGCGCGATGTCTCAACGAGCCGCTCCTTTCTGATCCCGGTTTTAATCCGGTAGATTGACTCCATAATCATAACGGTCTGGGCGAGGTCGGCATTGCCCGCCCGCTCACCAAGCCCGTTCACCGTGACCTGCACCTGCGATGCACCGGCTTCGACCGCTGCGATTGTGTTCGCGACTGCAAGCCCGAAATCATTGTGGCAATGGACATCAATAGGACAGTCAATCTCCCGTGCAATCCTGGTGATGAGAGTCTTCATCCCCGAAGGGGAGATGACCCCAACCGTATCCGGCACATTGATAATCGTCGCTCCCGCATCAGCTGCAGTCTGGAATACCCGGATGAGGTAGTCCCAGTCTGTGCGGGTTGCATCCATAGCGGAAAACATGCAAAGCCCGAGGTGGTCGCGGACATACCGGATAATCTCTGCTGATATCTCGAGCACCTCCTCACGGGTCTTGTTGATCGTGTGCACCCGCTGGATGTCAGATGTCGGGATGAAGACATGCACAATGTCGACATCACAGTCAAGGCATGCGTCCACATCTGCTTTTGTCATGCGGGCAAGACCGCAGATTTTCGCCTCAAGACCGAGCTTTTTGATGGCAGCAATTGTTTCCTTCTCGGGTTTGCTTGAGGCCGGAAACCCCGCTTCGATTGCATGAACGCCTATGTCGGAGAGTTGGCGTGCGATCTCGAGTTTCTGTTCAAATGCGAATGCTATCCCCGGGGTCTGTTCGCCGTCCCGGAGCGTGGTATCAAAAACAGTGACTTCTCCACAAGCATAGCTATCAGTGAAGAAGGCAATCCCCCGCAACTGTCGTGCGAGCCATACCCTATGGTTCGCACGCGGATTATATAAAACAGACCGTGTATTTGGGGCAACCGGGCGAAAACAGGCGGAATAACGATACGTTTAATACCCGATCATCCATATAGTATGAGCGCAGTGCCCCGCCTTAACTCAGCTCGGTAGAGTGCGCGGCTGTAGTATGGTTTACCGGTTATCGGTAACTGCGCGGCTACCGCGATGTCCCCGGTTCGAATCCGGGAGGCGGGATATCTGTTTAACCAGGGCCCAGGTAGTGTAGTGGCCTATCATGATTGCCTGTCACGCAATCGACTCGGATTCGAATTCCGACCTGGGCGTACTAATTTTTTTAAAAATTAAAAAAATTACCTTATTTTTTGTGCTGCCCTTGACGCGATATCCTTCAATACTTCATAATCGGTTGTCGTGCCCCTCATCTCGATCTGCTCGACCACGTCCTTCTTTGTAAAAACAATGGTATACGTCATGATCCCGTAAGGGTCATTGGCATCAACGGTTCTCAATGCAATTGTCCTGTACCCGGTTTTTGGAAATGGCAGTTCTGTGAGTGTTACAGAGGTATTCGCTCTGGACTGAAGATTCGTTTTTACGTCATCAAAAATGATACGAACGCGGTCGAGAGGATATACGCTGATTTGCTGCGAGATTCCCGTGATATCATTGTTCCTTACATCCATACGGTAAAACGCAACATAATATCCCTGTTTCCACCCTTCGTCACGAGCCAGCGGATTGAGGTCTGCATATGCCACATCTGAACGCTCTTTGATGATGTAGCCATCCGGCAGGTCAGAGAGCTGGAGCGCCATAGCAGATGGCTCCATAGTGGCTGTTCTGCTTTCGGGAGCTGGTAATGAGGGGGTCAAATTCGTCGGATGCAGTTTCGGCCCCCCCTCATCGAGATAGGAACACCCCGCAGCGATACATACGCAAAGGAGCATCACAAGAATGACAGCGTATTTCATGATCCCTGACAAGTGTGAGATACACAAGATAAAATTGTTTTATGTTGGAGACCTGATTCTGAAGTGCTGCACCACCATTATGGTTTTTCAAATCATCAAGATCCGAATAGGGGATGGGCAAAGGGCACACAACAAAACGAGATCTGTGGATTTTTTCACCAGTTTTTCCATCGATCCCACCACAAATACTTATTTGCCCACAGACATACAAGTGTAAAAAAAGAAAGTGGTACTATGGCCGATCCTGATATGCACAGTGATGAATCCATTATCTTAAAAACACCGAATGTTTTTGTCAAATCCCTCCCGTTTGAGGCAATCCTCACCAATAAACGCATCATTCTCGTTGACCGGAAAAAAGACCTTATCCCAGCCAAAGATATCCTGCTCGCCACTGTGCGGGATATCGAGCCTGGCGAGAACGCGATCCGTGACCAGATCATTAACCTCTCGATCATCACCACGACTGGCGAGACCCGCCAGGTGGTTCTTACGTTCTCACGCGAGGCAGGGGGGAACAGGAAGCGGGAGCGTGACGAGTGGGTAAAAGCACTGAAGCAGCACACCTCCTCTTCGTTCCAGCAGGCAATCCGCAAGGTCATCCCTGTATTCGATCAGGAGCCAGTACCAAAATCACAGGACACTCCTGTTCCCAAAATCGAGATCGCGGGCAGGCCACCGGTAAAAAAGGAGATCGATGCAGTTCACCCCCTTAAAAAAATTGTGGAGACGAGTAATGCCCCGCCAAAACCAGTTGAAACGACCTCCCTGCCAGAAGGTATATTCTGTACCACGTGTGGCAACCGTGTCCCACTGGGCTCATTATTCTGCAACAGGTGCGGAGCGAAGATCTCGCCTTCCGGCAAGGAACTGACTGCAGAACCTTCATTCCAGAAGGTACCAGAACCGTCTGTCATCCTACCGGCACTACCTGAAGTCCCGCCTGGTGTCGAGAGAGCGACCACTCAGGGACCCCCTCATCTCCCAACCGTACCGGCAGCACAACTCGAACGCAAAGAGCGCCCGATTGAAGATGTCATACGATCAATTGAACCTCTCATTGAAGGATCTGTCCCGAGGAGCGAGCCAGCACCGCTCGTACAATCAACGACAGCGCCACCTGAAAGTGCCACGCCGGAAAAACCTGCCGTTGAGCAGATCACTGTCCCGGAAATTTCCACTTCTCCTGTGATGCCTCCTGCCATCACCATCCCATTACCACCGCCAAAAAAGAGGTCGATATTTCCGCAGCTCTTCCTGCGTAAAGACCTCCCACAACAGCCTGCTCCAGCAGGAGCCCCGCCTGCCTCACCCCCCCCTCAACGAAGCCAAGCTCCAGGCTCCCGCAAAAAAACCTACATCACGATCGCAGTTATTGTCTTTTTCATCATCGCAATCGCAGGAGGGGGATTTGTGTACATGAAATATCTGGGGGGAATCCCACCTGTGCAGGAACCTGTTGAAACCGTTCAGCCGACAATAATCCCGGCAACCTCAATACCTACAACCCTGCCGACAACCCCGCCTGTCGTAACCGCCGCATTACCAACAACGCCGCCACCTCCCCTCGTTCCCCCGACAGGGGTCTGGGTGAAGGTGAGTTACCTCGGTGGATGGACAGGATCGTTCGGCGTGCCAGCGAACCTGCAACAG
>Ga0208046_1000166_pt1 | contig 13919 bp, 13 predicted proteins | sample PL_2010_300m_FD_184161 | JGI IMG/M metagenome (GOLD analysis project Ga0208046, IMG submission 184161) | Freshwater microbial communities from Powell Lake, British Columbia, Canada to study Microbial Dark Matter (Phase II) - PL_2010_300m... | ecosystem: Environmental > Aquatic > Freshwater >... | reverse complement strand
TGTCTGCCCCAAATCTCTGTTCGTTGCATCCGGGGAGATGAACGAAGCTGGTTACCTGCCGCCGCTGCCCCCGGACGAGGAGAAATGCACGGCTTGCGGTAACTGTATGATTTATTGCCCTGATTTCGCAATTGCGGTTGAGGGTGGCGCCGCGGACACGAGAGAGGAATGAGACAATGGGTGAGGCAAAACGAATCAATACAGGTACACATTTCATGATGGGCAATCAGGCCTGTGTGGAAGGGGTCATCGCCGCCGGATGCGGGTTTGCCGCCGGCTACCCGATTACCCCGGCCAGCGAGGTGTTTAACTCGCTGTGCAAGCAGCTGCCCAAGGCGGGCGGAACCCTTCTGCAGACGGAGGACGAGATCAGCGCGGTCTGCGCCGCCATCGGCGCGTCCTGGACGGGGCTCAAGTCCATGACTGTGACCTCGGGACCGGGCATCAGCCTGATGCAGGAGAACATCGGTCTGGCCGTGGCCACGGAGACGCCGCTGGTCATCGTCGATGTCCAGCGGCTGGGACCCTCCACGGGTGTTCCGGCGGTCGGCATGGCCGGCGACATGGTGCAGGTCGCCCGCGGTTCTCACGGCGATTATCAGATCATCGCCATCTGTCCGGAAAGCCCGCAGGAGATGTTCGACATGACGGTGCATGCCTTCAACCTGGCGGAGGAGTACCGCGTGCCGGTCTTTGTGATGGCCGAGGGTTTTATCGGCCACATGCGGGAGCGGGTCGTCATTCCCGATGAAAGCGAGATCAAGCTCGTCAACCGCAAAATCACCCAGGGCGGCGAAACGTCGACGCGCTGCGACTTTCTCGATCCGGATGTGGCCCCCATGCCCGTATTCGGGCGGGGATTCAAGGCGCACGTGACCAGCTCCTGCCACGACGAGCACGGGACGAGGAACCTGAGCGATCCCGATGTGATGCATCGGTATATCATGACGCCCATCCAGAAGATCCTCAGCAAGCGGGATCGGATCGTGGAGGTAGAGGCCGATTATGAAGGGGCCAAGCTGGTCCTGGTTTCATATGGCGTGGTTTCCCGATCCTCCCGGCAGGCGGCCGCGATGGCCCGCGCCGCCGGCCTCAAGGTCGGAACGCTCCGACTGAAGACCGCATGGCCGTTCCCCGAAAAGGAGGTGAGGGCGGCGGCGGAATCAGCCGATTTCGTCCTCGTCCTGGAGAACAACACAGGCCAGATGTATCCGTATATCAAGGCCGAGTCCGCCCATGCCTGCAAGATCGATTTTCTCGGACCGCAGGTTCTGGGCCAGATCCACGACCCGCAGTATATACTGGCCAAGATCAGGGAGATAATGAAATGAGCGAAATAACCCATCCACTGAGAAAATACATGCGGCCGCAGGTCAAGAAAACGACCTTCTGCCCGGGTTGCGGCGCCGGTATCATCACCCAGTCCCTTTTGCGGGCGATCGATGAGCTGGGTCTTACCATGGACGATTGTGTTTTCGTGTCGGGCATCGGCTGTTCGGCGTGGATTCCCAGCCCCCTGCTCAACGCGGACACCCTGCACACGACCCACGGCCGGCCGATCGCCTTCGCCTCGGGCGTAAAGATGGGGCTTCCGGACAAACATGTCATCGTCGTCAGCGGTGACGGCGACCTGAGCGCCATCGGCGGAAACCACCTGATCCACGCCGCCCGGCGCAACATCGACATGACCGTGATCCTGGTCAACAACGGCATCTACGGCATGACGGGGGGGCAGACCGCCCCGACCACCCCCTATGGTCTGACGACCATTACCAGCCCCTACGGCAACGCGGAGCACGAATTCGATATCTCCGCGCTCGTCGTGGCCGCGGGGGCTTCCTATGTGGCCCGCTGGACGACCTACCATCCGCGGCAGATGACCAAGTCGATCAAGAAGGGCATTGAGAAAAAGGGTTTTGCCATGATCGAGGCGATCGCGCAATGTCCGGTCCAGTTCGGCCGGGTCTCCAAGCAGGGCAGCGCCGTAAACATGCTGAAGAACTACAAGCAAAACGGCATCCGCGTCGAGAAGGCGGCCAAGATGGATGCCGCGGAGCTTCAGGGTAAAATCGTCGAAGGGGAGTTCGTCGACCTCGACAAGCCCGAATTGATTTCCTCAATCGCTGCCGCGCTGCAGAGACGGACTGGAGGTAACAAATAATGGCTCAGACGGATATCAACATCGCAGGCGTGGGAGGTCAGGGATCGATCCTGGCCGGGGTCATCCTGGGGACCGCCGCCGTGACATACGACAAGCAGTATGCCGTGCAGACCCAGGCTTACTCATCCGAACTCAGAGGGGGATTCGTTGCGACCTGGGTGATCATATCGGACAGTCCGGTGGGCTTTCCCCGCGTCACCGCCCCGGATATTCTGGTGGCCCAGGCCCAGGATGCCATCAACCGTTTTGCGAAGGTGCTCAAGCCCAAGGGGCTCCTGATCATCGACAGCGACATGATCTCCGAGCCCCCCGCAGGGATCGAGCGCGTCGTCCGGGTGCCGGCGACCTCCATCTCCCGGAACGAATTGAAGGCCCCGGTGGTGGCCAACATGGTCATGCTCGGCGCACTCTGGCAGGCGACCCGCATTGTGAGCCGGGAGGCCCTGGAAAAGGCGATCACCGATTTCGTGCCCCGCGGGAAGGACAAGCTGAACCTGGACGCCTTTGAACTCGGCGCCCGGGCGGTGGAAAACCAGAAAGTTTAAACACATCACATTATAAGGGAGAAGGAATATGGGATTGATGACGAAGGACCAATACATCGAGTCTCTCCGGAAATTGAAACCGACGGTTTACATGTTCGGGGAGAAGGTGGAAAACGTGGTGGACAACCCGCGCCTCCGGGCCGGGATCGAGGCCACCGGTGCCACGTACGCGATGGCGGAGGACCCGGAGTGGCGGGATCTGATCGTAACCCGGAGCAAGCTGATCAACGAACCGATCAACCGCTTCAACAACCCCCCCACTTCCATTGAAGACCTGGTCGCCCGCGTCAAGATCAACCGTAAGCTGGGGCAGAGGGTCGGCACCTGTTTCCAGAGGTGCACGGGTCAGGACTGCATGTGCGCCCTGGCGGTGACGACCTTCGACGCCGACAAGAAGTATGGGACCCAGTATAACAGGCGCTTTACCGAATTCCTGAAGTACATGCAGAAAAACGATTACACGGCCAACGCGAGCGTAACCGACGCCAAGGGGGATCGCAACCTCGGCCCCATGGAGCAGCCCGATAAGGACGTGTACCTGCACATCGTCGAGAAGCGTGACGACGGCATCGTCGTGCGCGGCGCCAAGTGCCATCAGACGGGGTCGCTTTCGTCCCACGAACTGATCGTCCTGCCCACGCGCGCCATGCGCAAGGGGGAGGAGGAATTCGCTGTGGCCTTTGCCATCCCCAGCGACACGAAGGGCGTCATCCATGTCGTCGGCCGTTCCAGCATGGACACCCGGGAGCTGGACGGCTGCGACTGCGGCAACCGGCGCTATTCAAAATACGCCCCGACGGTCATCTACGACAACGTCTTCGTCCCCTGGGAGCGCGTTTTCCTGTGCGGGGAATGGGAATATGCGGCCGACCTGGTGGTCTATTTCTCCGCCTTCCACCGCCAGAGCCACGGCGGCTGCAAGGCCGGCAAGATCGACTGCATGATCGGCGCGGCCATGGCCATGATGCAGTACAACGGCACCGAAAAGGTGAGCCACCACAAGGAGAAGGTCATCGACATGATCCACCGCGCCGAAACCCTCTACGGATGCAGCATTGCCGCTTCCTATGAGGGCAAGAAGATGCCGTCCGGAAACTACTATATCGATCCGGTCCTCGCCAACGCCTCCAAGATCCACGAAGGCAAGGAGATGGCCGAGGCGACGCGGCTGATGATCGACATCGCCGGTGGATTTGTGGCGGACCTCCCGTCCGACAGGGACTTTGAAAACCCCGAGGTCGGTCCGCTGCTGAAGAAGTACCTCAAGGGGGTCGCTCAGATCCCGGTGGAGGACCGTGTCAAGATGTTCCGCTTTATCGAAAAAATGGCCATGGAAAGCGCCGACACCATTTCGGATATTCATGGCGGCGGTTCACCGGCAGCGCACCGGCTCACCATCTTCCGGGAGTCGAACACGAAGGCCAAGATCAAGGCGGCGAAAAGGCTGGCCGGCATCGAATCATAACCTGATGAATGGACCGGACCCGATCAATGCGGTCCGGGACGGTGAAACAAGAAGCGACGCCCTCGCCGTCTCTTCAAGGTGAGGGCGTCGCTTTTATGGAGGGTGTCCGGGCGTGGCGCAGGCACGAACAGAGGATAGGACTGTTCCTGCAGGATGGATCTGCATTGCGAGCCGGCATGAAAAGCGCCCCTCCGGTGATCCCGGAGGGGCGCTTTTCTGTTCTACAGGCTGCCAATGTATCGACGTCCCCTGTTCCCCGCCCTTGCGATGATCAGGGTGTCGGGGATGGCCTTTTCAAACCGGTTACGACCTGCGACCGGATCAGCCTCGGCAGCAGCATGTGATGGTGGGGACAGATCGATCTCGGGTTCTGGTAGACGCCGTTCGCGAAGGCGACCATGTACCGGCGGATCTCCCCGAAGCGGACCACCTCGTCGACAAAACCCTTCTTGGCGCAGTAGATCGGCTTCGACGTCTCCTCGTAGTGCCTGACCATCTCGTTCATCTTGTCGATTACCGGCCCCAGCGGCTTGCCGGCGTCCTTCTCCTTCACCAGACGCCTTGCATAACTGGCCGCCGCCGCCGTCTCCCCGTGCATCACGTTGATCTCCGTCGCCGGCGTCCCCAGCGTGAAGGCGTTGTTGTTGTTGGCCGTCGGCCCCCCCATCACGTAGTGGGCCGCCGCCGTCCCCTTCCGGAGAACGACCAGCATCATCGGCAGGTTCGTCTGCTCGATCGAATAGATCAGCGACTGTCCCAATCCCAGCAGCTCCGCCTTCTCCGCCGTATCCCCGACGTCGATTCCCGACGTATCCTGGAGCCAGACAATCGGGACGCGGTCCCGGCCGCACTGCGTCACGAACTCGTTCATCTTGATGAGCCCCTGCCGGTAGAGCTTGCCGCCCACCCCGATGTACTCATTGGTGTATTCCGGATAGTTCGGCAGCAGACCGTGCCGGTTCCCGATTACCCCCATCAGAAATCCGTCCACCTTCACCAGCCCCGTATAGACCTCCGGACCGTAACCCGGACGGAATTCCATGTGCTCGGAATTGTCCACCAGCCGCGCCAGCACGTTGTCGAAATCGTAGCCCGCCTTTGGATTGACCGGAACGATCGAGGCGATCTCCATCGGGGCATACTTCGGCTCCGCAGGCGGCGCCACCCGGAAAAACCGCGGATTGTACGCGGGCATATCCGCCATGTATCCCTTCAGCGCGTCGAGAACCTCGGTCTCCTCTTCAAAAACGGCCGTAAAAAATCCGGTGGAGTCGTAATGGATTTTGACGCTCCCGGGCGGAACAGCTTTAAAATGGCGCGTTGCCGCGATCAGCTCCTCGGCGCTCTCCTCATCGAAGTACCCCTTGGGGCTCATGCCGCTTACGATGCCGCCGCCGCCCACCGCGATGTTGGCCTTCTTGTGGGCCAGTAGGATCGTCGGGCTGATCCCCTGGTACCCGCCGCCCGCCGGGTTCGTTCCGTAGATCCCCGCCAGGACCGGAATCCCCATCTGCTCCAGTTCTGCGTGCCGGAAAAAGCAGGTCCCCTGGCCGCGCCGGTTGGCATAGACCTTCTCCTGCTCCGGCAGTTTCACACCCGAACAGTTCACCAGCCACACCAAAGGAAGATTCATGATCTTGGCCAAGTCCGTCACCCGGAGGTTGTTCTCCGCCTGGCCGGCGATCCACGCCCCGGCAATCCACTTGTTGTTGAAGCCAATCAGCACACACCACTTCCCGGCGATCCGGGCCAGACCGTCCACCACGCCGGTGCTTCCCGACTCCTCGTTGTCCGGATCGAAGATCGTATGGAGCGGGCAGAAGGTCCCGGGGTCCACCAGGTAATCGATCCGGTCCCAGACCGTCATCTCACCCCGTTCGTGGACCTTCTCCGCGGAAATGCCGAAGTTCCTGATCCGCTCGACCTCCGCATCGATCTCCTTCATCACGGCTTCGGCCCGGGCAACGCTTGCCTGCATTCTCTCGATCTGCGCCGGCCGCAAGGGTTTCCCCAGATCATCCATCTTCTCGAAATAGGGTCTCATCTTTTGCTATCCTTCCTTATGCCGTTGTTCCCGGGACGCCCCTCAATCCTTCAGGTAATCGGCCAGGGCTTCAACGCACAGATCGGGCCCGGCCAGAACGGGCACGTTAAGAGATTCATTTAATTCCGGGGCCAGATGGGCCATCGATGCCTGGGCCAGGACAACCACATCGCATTCGCGGCTCAGTTCCACCGCGACCTGTTTGACGAGTTCGTCATGGCGGGCCTTGTCCCCGGCCATGACCGCCTCGAAGGCGGCCGCCTCGAGACGGCCATGAACGGTCACTTTTCGTCCCAGGCGGTCCGCATGTTCCCGGATCAGGTTCTGGCAGGGCAGAAGAGTCGTCTTTGCCGTGCAGATCACCCCGATCTTCTCGCCCGTCAAGACCGCCTGCTCGGCCATCGGGTCGTCGATCTTGAGGACCGGCACGTCGAGCAGCGGGCGGATCAGGCTCACGGCCGGGGAGGTCGAGGAACAGGTGAAGAGGATCACCTCCGCGCCGGCGTCCCGGGCCAGACCCGCCTGCCCGGCCAAGCGCCGGACGATGCCGGGTGTCATGCCTCCTGCTGCAAACAGGCCCTGGATAAGACTCTCGTCCACCACGTGGAAGCTTTGAAGACCGGGATACCTCGCCGCCAACTTCTTCTTGAACATATCGGCCAGAAAAATGACTGTATGGATCAATGCCAGACGTTTCATCTCTTTCGACTCCTTGCCAAAACTGAAGGGTCGGACGGGCGATCCCGTCCGACCGGAATCATGACAGATAACCTTTAAAGTCTTGGGCGCCGCAGCAACTCCCCGTAACCTTCGATCGGCTCTCCGATTCCCAGGAGCTTCATGAGATGCCAGGCGGTCGCCTGGTTGGCCGTCACCACGGGCTTGCCGGTATCCTGCTCGAGCTGTTCGATCACATCGCTGCAGCGGAAGTTGGTGCAGCCGATGAAGATGCCGTCGGCCTCGGGCGCAAAGACGTCCAGGGCCGCCTTGTAGGCCTGGGAGGGTTTGGTGGCGCCCATCTCATACAGATCCGTGATGCCGAGACCGTTGATCCGGAGCACCTCGAAACCCGAATTCGTATAGAAGATCCGGAAGCGCTCGTTGAGTTCGTCGATATACGGGCCGGTGATGACGATCTTCTTGAAACCCATAAAATGCATCGCCTCCTCCACCGCCGTCGCCGTTGTCGTGGCGGGGAAACCCTTGGACGGGACCAGCCGGCCGTCGATGTAGCGGGTGCTCGGGCTGTTGGCCGTCGCATTCTCCATCATCGCCACCTCCTTCTTATCCCAGCCGGGACCGCCGACCAGCGAACCGGCCGTGCAGGCGAAGGCGATGGCCGAACGGTTTCCGAGAAGGGGGGAACAGAGGCCTTCGGCCAAAAGGCCGGCCGCGTTGCCCAGAGGGCCGCTCAGCTTGGAGCACTCCGCGATGTTGACCACCGGGTTCATGTGGATGCGCGTCTCCCGCATCTGGACGTAATCCGGCAGCATCCGCCTGATCTCCGGGGTCGGGTTGAGGTTCGGGCCGACCACAACCAATCCGACCCTGGCGCGATACCCGTAGGGCACTTCGTACGAATCCATCTTCTTCATCATAATCTTTCCTCCGTTTTCATTTTCAGTATTTATATCCGAACCATCTCCGGCGACCGCGTCGCCGTGCCGCAGAGCAGCGCCGAAAGCCAGGTCGGTCCCTCTTACTTATATCCGAACAACGTCGGCAGCCAGGTCGCGATGCCGGGGAACAGGGCCAGCAGCATGATCATCCCGAACATTAAAGCCAAAAAAGGCCAGAGATCCTTTGCAGCTTCTTCGATCGTACAGTGGGCCATGGGTGCGGCAATGAACAGTGCCAGGGCCACCGGGGGGGTGATCAGGGCGACCTGGACCGTGATGACGATGATCAGGCCGAACAGGTGCGGCTCCACTCCGTAACTCACGGCGATGGGGGCCAGGACCGGGATGAGCATGATCATGGTGGCCACCGCCTCCAGCACGAATCCCAGGAGGATCAGGAAGATGACCGTGAACAGGATGAAGACTAAGGCTGAATTGGTGTACATCAGGAACAGTTCCCCCACCTTCTGAGGCACCTGGTGACTGACCAGGATGAAGGCGACTAACTTGGCCGTCCCCAAGAGAAGAAACACCACAGCGCTCATCCTCATGCTTTCGACGAAGCACTGGCCGATCGATTTCAACGTGAGCTTCCGGGTCAGAAACAACCCGACGAGGATGGCGTAGAACAGCGCGACCGCCCCCGCCTCGGTGGCGGTGAAAAAGCCTCCGATGATCCCGCCCAGGATGATGATCGGCACCATTAATCCGGGGATCGCCTTCACAAAGCATTTCCCTACGTTGACGATGCTGAAGTGCCGATCCGACGTGACCGGAAATTTCCGGTAGAAGGACATCACGTAGACGAGGGTCATCATGCCCAGGCCGATGATCACCCCGGGCACCGCCCCCATCAGGAACATCTTGCCAATGGAGATGCCCCCGCCGTAAACGTAGGCGAAGATCAGCATGGCCACGCTGGGCGGGATGATCGGTCCTATGATGGAGGCGCAGGAGGTCACCATCGCCGCAAAACCTCGCGGGTAACCCTGCTTGATCATTCCGGGGATCATCATGGACCCGACGGCCGCACAGTCGGCCACAGCGACGCCCGTCACGCCGGCGAAAAACATGCTGGCCACGATCGTCACATGGGCCAGACCGCCCCGAAAGCTGCCCACTATACTTTCCGCCAGATCGATCAGGCCGGGCAGCACGCCGACGCGCCCCATCATGTCGCCGGCCATGATGAAGAAAGGGATGGCCAGCAGCGTAAAGGAGTCGATGCCGCCGAACATCATCGTCGGCAGAATGGTCAAAGAGTACTGGGGAGACATCAGAATGAAGGCGATGCCGGCCATTCCCAGGCAAAAGGCCACGGGCACGCCGATCATCACGGTGATGATAAAAACAAGGATGAGCGTCAGCATGTGTGTTTGTCGATCCTTTCTGCCCGGAAATCGGTGGTCTCCACGGCCTTGCCCGCCAGGACCTCGCGGATCTTCGGGACCATGAACAGGGCCATCAGGACGCAGCCGATCGGAATCGCAAGGTAGAAATAAAATATGGAAACGTCAAAGGTGATGCACATCTGTGAAAACTGCCGGGGGAGGATTCGAATGCTTTCGATCAACAGGAGCACAAGGAAGATCAGGGACATCCCGTGGGCGCACAGTGCGAGGATGATCTGAAGCCGTGGATTCAGGTGCTTGACCAGGGCATTGATCCGGATGTGCGATTTGTCGCGGATGCCGAGGGCGCCTGCCACAAAGACCAGCCACACCAGCATGTAACGGGCCAGCTCCTCGGTGATGATGAGGGATGTCCCGAAACCCTTGCGCAGGACCACCTCCGCCGTGACGATGCCTACTATCACCACCGATCCCAGGATCAGGCCGGCTTCTATCAATTTACCGAGGTAATGCAAGAATTTATCGTACATGATTGAACTCCGCAATCCGATTTCGAGTTGGCCTGCCGGTCTTTTTCCGGATGACGGGAAAAGACCGGCAGGGTCGGGTTTTACTTGTTGAAGCTGACCATCTGGTCGACCAGTTTCTTTCCGTCGGGGCCGAAGCCCTCGATGGCCTCCGGGTAGACCTTCTTGGCGGCCTTCCGGAATGCCGCGATGGTTTCCTTCGGCACTTCGTTGATCTTCAGCCCTTCGGCGACGAGTTTTTTCATGACGGCGTCATTATCCTTGTTGTTCAACTCCCGCTGCCAGATGGCCGCCTTCTGCGCGGCGGACTTGATTGCCTTCTGCAGGTCGGCCGGCAGTCTATCCATGGATACCTTGCTGACGACCACGATTCCCGGCTCATTGACATGGGCGGTCAGGGAGTAAAACTTCTGAACCTCGTGCAACTTACCCGTGTAAACCATCGAAGGCGGGTTTTCCTGGGCATCCACGACGCCCGACTGCAGCGCCTGGTAGAGTTCCGTCCAACCCATCGGCGTCGGCACCGCTCCCAGTTCCTTGAAGAAGGCCACATGGACCTTGGCCGGCAGACAGCGGATCTTGAGGCCTTTCAGGTCGTCGGGTTTCATGATCGGACGGCGGTTGTTGGTGATATGGCGGAAGCCGTTGTCCCACCACGCGGACAGGGCGAGCCCCTGTTTTCCCAGAGCCTTGTCTATGACGGCGCCGAAGGGGCCGTCCAGGGCCTTGAACATGGTCGCCGTGTCCTTCCAGAGATAAGGCAATACTGTGATGCCGATTTCAGGTGTGAAAGCGGTGACGTGGCCCGTGCCGGCCACAACGAAGTCCACCGTGCCCACCCTGGCCATTTCCAAGGTCTCGCGGATCTGGCCCAGGGTGCCCGCATGATGGGCCTGGACCAGCACCCGCCCCTTGGTGGCCTCCGTCACCAGTTCCGCGAATTTCTCCGCAGCCTTGCCCCAGGAATGTTCCTTGGAGACGGGGTTGGCGAATTTCATCGTGAACTCCGCCGCGCTGGCCGTGAAGGCAAACGCAAGAATCAAACTCATAACTACTGCCAGTAACAATTTCCCTCTTTTCATGTCCATCCCTCCTTGTGCTCTTCAAAAAGTGTTATTGAAATAACCCGAACTAAACTCTTTCCGCGCTAAACCCATTGATGCTTCCACTTGTTTCACTGCCTTCATGCCCGCTTGGGTCCTGCCGTCCGGTACGGGCTGGCAACCGTCTGCTCCGGTCCGTCGGGATAAAGGCTGATTTTGATTTCCCATCGAAACGGAGTCAGGAACCTGATGCCGCCCGCGTCCATGGCGAAGGGGGTATCGTGGCCCGGGACGAGGATTGAGAAATCGCTGAGAATGCGTTTTATGCTCGAAGCTGCAACCGCTTCACCGGCCGAAGCCTGGCCGGCCTTGCCGGTTACAGCCTCCCAGGCGTTTTTGATCACATCGCCGCACACCGCTGCGCCGGACGGCTCTTCGCAGAACATGGCCATGCAGCCCGGTGTATGTCCCGGCAGCACCTTCAGCCGTTTCGTCGGGGAGATCCGGAGATCGTCATCCACGATGTGGACGCGGCGTTTGTCCAGCAGGGCAGGCCAGAAGTCGGGGATGGAAAAATCCCGGACCTCCCCGGCGGATACCTGCCGGGCGTAATCCATTTCGGCGCGGGAAATGTAAACCTCGGCATTTGGAAAAAGGGGGAGATTCAGGCAGTGATCGAAATGGAGGTGCGACAGAACGACATGCCGGATGTCGTCGGGGCGGATGTCCGATGCTTGCAGGGCGGAGAACAAAATATGGCGGTCGCTTTGATGGCCCGTGTCGAACAGGGCCCAGCCGTCTTCCAGCGGGAAGAGAACCACCGTGCAATACCCCAGCCATCCGCGGTCGGTCACGCCCGGCACGCCGGAAAGCAGGACCCGCAGGTCCCCCAAATCCCGTTCCCCCTTGCCCATGGCTGGTGCGATCTTTTTCATTTTCTCCCAACCCCTTTCAGTGTCGCCCGGGAACACTTCGTCCCTGGAAACCGTTCAATTTCCTATGTTCATGGCGGCGTCGAGGCCTTCCCCAATCGCCTCGACAATCGACCGGGCCCGGCAGGCGTCCCCGATAACCTGCACCTTGACGCCTTCGCCGAAGGCCGGCGATGGAATCGGGTTGCAGCAATAACCCGCGGCCACCACCACGGCCTCGCAGGGGCCCAGCGTGTGCTCCCTGCCGTCGTTGTGGACGAACGTGGCGCCCAGAACGATATATCCGACGCCGCCCCTGGCGCGGGCAGCGTAGAAATCTTGGAAGGCCGGTGTTGCGGATACGTCTTCACCGGCGCAGTTGAGCACCATGGGCGCCATGACGGCGCGGTTCTTGAAATGGACCTTCCGGATGTCAAAGGGTGAAAATAAATCCATCATGTTCTTCTCTGTTTCGTTTCTGTTGAAACCGGCCCGTTTGTCCTTGTTGCACCTGCGCAAAAGGCTGCCGCGTACGCCGGTTCACTTCAAAAGGGCGTTTTCCGCCTTCAGGCGGAGCAGGTAAGCCTCCTTGGCGTGACTGATATGCCTTTCCGACAATTCATTGAGAGCCGCCACGTCCCGGGCCTCGATGGCGTCGACGATCAAACGATGCTCTTCCATGACCTGTTGGAGGATGGTCGGCGAGGACCAGGCGGAATAGCGGATGATGTGGCAGCGGTTGCGGAGGTCGTTGATCATACGCCGCAGGGTTTTGTTCCGCGACAGCTGGAAAACGTAGTCGTGAAAGTTGGTATCCGCCGCGACCATAGCCACAAAGTCGTCGTCGTGATGGGCATTCTCGATCTTTTTGACCATTTTCCGGAGAACCTTGATGTCCACGGTCGTTGTGTTTTGCGTGGACAGACGGAAGGCAACCTGCTCGAGCGCCGCACGGATCACGAAGAGTTCTTCCACTTCCTGTCGGCCGAGTTCACTCACAACCACTCCCCGGAAGGGAGTGACGGTCACCAGACCCTTGGTTTCCAAGACCTTGAAGGCATCCCGCACCGTGTAGCGGCTCACTCCTAACATCTCGGACAGGGCCGCCTCGATCAGTCTTTCCCGCGGCTTGAAGGTGCCGGTCAGGATCATGTTTTCGATCCGGGATACGAAGGACTGAAAATCCATCTTGTTTTTTTTGGGCGTCGTCTTTTTTTCCTTGGCAACCATACCCTTTTTACCTCACCCTGAAGACGTTCACGTGCTGGAACGAAAGCGCCCTATGACCGGAAGCGTTCGGTCGGGAGTCCGGGAATGGGGACAGATTTGAAATCTATCCCCATTCCGGAGCCCGGCCATAAACGGAGATCCGTCTTCCATCCCGCTATTTCGGGAACCGGCAGGACTGGAGCACCTCTTCGATTTCGGCGTCCGTCAACTTCACATAGGGAGCGTCCATGACCTCGGCCAGCATGTCCGACGACCAGACATCATAACCCGGGTTGGCCTCGAAGATCCACGTTTCCCAGGCCGGCTCGATCGTGACTTCGGGCGTGAATTTCCAGCCGATGTCGAAGACCACTTCGGGAGACTGGCACATGAAAACCAGCTTGTTGCGGTACCGGCCGTTGACCAGATACACGTTGGGACAGGTGTAGTAGAGCTTGATCCCTTCCCGTTTGAAGGCCGCCTCGGCGTACTTCTGGATGGTGTCGGGGTGGACGCTGGCATGGACGTTGATGTGCAGGTGGTTCGTCGTGGGCAGGACGGGAAATTTGATACCGTTCAGGAAATGGTCGGATTTGAAGTAGGCTTCCAGCGCCTTCTCCTCTGCCGGCCCGACCTTGCGGAAGTCGAACTGGGAGTAGAATCGGTTGATGTACCAGCGGTTCCAGATCAGCAGGTTGCATCCGGACTCGCCGCCGTCGAGGGCGCGCAGTCCCACGTCCTTGTTGAAAAACCACTGGTAGTCGAAATGGGGCTTGCCCTTGGGTTCGACGCCGTGCAGGCTGCCCATGCCCCTCTTGGGGGCCATGTGGTCGATCTTCCGGGCGGAAGGCCAGCCCATGCGCTTGAAGTACTCCGTCATGATCTTCTCCAGCGAATCCGGGTGGACGGAGGTCTCCACGTAGGCGTGGATGTGGGTTCCCCGGGGATCGGGATCCTGGAGAGATGAGCACAGACGGCGCCAGTGGTCGGAATCGGCGAAATACTCTTTCACTTCGTTCAACAGATCCATAATCGTTCTTTCC